>ERZ773200.2806-NODE-2806-length-12276-cov-3.777023_pt1 | contig 12276 bp, 9 predicted proteins | sample MGYA00581008_ERZ773200 | MGnify/ENA primary metagenome ERZ773200 (study PRJEB29015, sample SAMEA2737770) | human gut metagenome | biome: human gut; feature: human-associated habitat; material: faeces | place: China | collected 2012 ... | reverse complement strand
TTTGTCGGGAAAAGCCGGGCGTAGGCATCCAGCATCTTGATTTGGCCTTCGTCGGAGAGGTCTATCTCGGCTTTGTAGGCTACGCTGGGCAATACGTTGCCCGTCACGCTGACGCGGGCATTGCGTACTTCGAAACGTCCTGCACCCATGGTGGTCTGATATTCGTATTTGGCGCGGATGGTTCCGTGGACTTCCGGCAGGTAGTCTTTGGTTTCCATCTTCTCCTTTTCAATCTTTTTTCCGTCCTCGTTGATGGAGGGCGTTTGGGCAATTGCGGCCAACGGCAGCAGGGCAATCAGTACTGTCAATGCACTTTTTTTCATAATCTGTTGTTGTCGAATGATTTGTCGGCGACAAAGTTCGGACATACGTGTTGTGTTTTTGTGTCATATATGTTGCATTGTTGTTACAAAAAACTGTTGGAGGGAAGAACTGCGATGGGTGCCGTTTTAATCTTTTTATGGCTTGATTTAGTTTCTTGTTTTTATTAAAACGTTGGTTGTTAGGATTGTATGTGCACTGCCACAAATGTTTCAGTCTGAAATATCAATGAAATATTCTTATCTTTGAAGGAAATATCAAGAACGTTTGTTTTAGAACCCTGATGCTTATGAAAAGACAGTTGTTTTTAGCAGGAATAAGTTTGATACTGGGCGGCATGCCGATGCTTGCTCAAGATATATCTCCGGTGAATTCCGTTTCTTACGAATGGAAGAGCGTACCGATAGTGGGAGGAGGCTTTGTGGACGGTATCGTTTTTCACCCAGAAGCTCCTGGTGTCCGTTATTGCCGCACCGATATGGGAGGAGCCTACCGGTGGGACGCTGCTTCCAACCAGTGGACGCCCTTGCTGGACTGGATAAGTCTGGATGAAAGTAATCTGCAGGGGGTGGAGAGCATTGCCATCGACCCGCAGAATCCGCAGAACGTGTATATTGCCTGCGGTACGTATACCAGTAGCTCCAATGGGGCCATACTTTGTTCTTATGATGGCGGCAGAACCTTTGCCCGTGTCGATGTGCCCTTTACGATGGGCGGCAACGAGAACGGGCGTGGTAATGGGGAACGGATGATGGTGGACCCGCAGAATGGGAATATCATTTATATGGGAACCCGTTTGCATGGCTTATGGCGCAGTACGGATAAGGGGAGGAGCTGGGCACGGGTAGCGGCTTTCCCGAATGTCTCCGAGAAGTTCAATCCTGCCGACCGTGCTGCATGGGGGAATCGCGGTAGTGGCATTGTCTGCATAGTCTACGATGTACAAGGTACTCAAGATGGGCGTGGTACCCGTGACATTTATGTGGCGGCTTCATTGATGGGAAGGGAAAATCTGTTCGTGAGCCACGACTATGGTGAAAGCTGGCAGCCGGTTGAGGGACAGCCGGTGCAGTATCGTCCCACACATATGGTTTTGACCGGTGACGGCCAATTAGTATTGACGTACGGAGATACTCCCGGTCCGAGTCAGATGGAGGACGGTGGAGTTTGGAAGTACGATATACGTAAAGACAAATGGACGGACATTTCGCCCGTCCGACTGTCCGATGGCGGAAAAGCGGGATTTGGCTATGCAGCTGTATCAGTGGATGCCCGTAATCCGAAACATCTGATTGCCAGTACACACAGCTTGGGAGGCAAACACGGTTATAAGAGTGATGAGATGTTCCGTACGACCGACGGTGGCAAAAGCTGGAAACCGATTTTCAAGACGGGATATGAGTATGATTATTCTAAAGCTCCCTATACAGAGGTGGCGCCCCTGCACTGGATGTTCGACATTGAGATAGACCCTGCTGACGCCGAACATGCCATGTTTACCACCGGTTTCGGCGGTTGGGAAACTTTCAACCTGTCGGCCGTGGAACGCGGGGAACCGGTGAAATGGAGCATCATGTCTGCCGGTATTGAAGAGACCGTGCCCCTCGAACTTTATGCTCCCGAAAAAGGCGCGCGCCTGATTTCCGGTATCGGTGACTATGGTGGCTTTACGCATTTCGACCTCAATCGGCCCGATCCGTTGGGCAGTCATGCCAATCCTCATTTCGGTAATACGAATGGAGTGACGGGTGCCTGGTTGAAGCAGGATTTGATAGTCAGAGTGGGAACTTTGTTCGGCCACCAGCCGGGTGCACGCACCATCTCCTATTCGGAAGACGGAGGCAGGAGTTGGAACATGTGTGCTACTGTTCCCGTAGAGAAGGCGCGCAACGGGCATATTGCCGTTTCGGCCGACGGCTCTTCCTGGATTTGGACACCCGACCGTTCCACCGCTTTTCTGACCCGCGACAAAGGGAATTCGTGGATGTCTTGTCAAGGCCTGCCGGAGAATATCCGTGTCATAGCCGACAAAGTGAATCCCAAACGTTTTTATGCCGTGGATGCTGTTGCCGGACTTCTATACAGCAGCGAAGATGGCGGGGCGACCTTCCATACCGATACTCTGCAACTGGCTGTAAAAACACTCCGGCGGGGCAATGCCTCTCTGACGAATCGCAGGGGTGACCCGCGCGGAGGGCAAGACCGTATTTATTCGACTCCCGGTCGTGAGGGAGATTTGTGGATTGCCGCTTACGATGGCCTGTACCATTCCACTACCCGTACGGGATTTGATTTTCGTGCGCTGGACAAAGTCCGTACTATCTATGCCTTCGGTTTTGGCAAGGCAAAGCCGGGCAGTAACTATCCGGCCCTTTATCTGATTGGCGTTGTCAACGGTCAGTACGGCTTTTTCCGCTCAGACGATGCTGCCGTTTCCTGGATGCGTATTAACGATGATGCTCATCAATACGGGTTGGTTCTGCATATCTGTGGGGATATGCAGGAGTATGGCAGGGTCTATATAGGGACACATGGACGGGGGATTGTGACGGGAGTGCCCTCTTCCGATTGACAAGTTCTTTATGTGAAGGCATGCTAAAAAGGCATGCCTTTTCTCTATCTTCTGCTCGAAATCATGTATTTTTGCAGACTAATTCATTGGTTTCTGATATGAGTACACCTGAAAAGCGAGTATTGGTCGGTATGAGCGGTGGTATAGACAGTACTGCCACTTGCCTGATGTTGAAGGAGCAGGGCTATGAGATAGTCGGTCTCACCATGTGGGTGTGGGGAGACGAACCGGTAGAAGCCCACCAACTGGCAGACAGCATGGGGATTGAACATCATGTGGCAGATGAGCGCGAAGCCTTCCGACAGATAATCGTACAGAATTTTATAGATGAATATTGTCAGGGTCGGACTCCGAACCCTTGTGTGATGTGTAATCCGCTGTTCAAGTTCCGTATTCTTGAGGAGTGGGCAGACAAGCTGGGGTGTGCCTATATTGCTACCGGACATTACACCCGTCTGGAGGAACGGAACGGTAAGGTTTATATCATAGCCGGGGATGATGACAAGAAAGACCAGTCTTACTTTTTGTGGAGACTGGGGCAGGAGTTGCTGAAGCGTTGTATCTTCCCCTTAGGCACCTATACCAAGCAGCAAGTCCGCGAATACCTCCGCGACAAAGGTTATACCGTCAAGGCGGAAGAAGGCGAGAGCATGGAGGTCTGCTTCATTAAAGGTGATTACCGTGATTTCCTGCGCGAACACTCTCCGGAGATAGACCGCGAGGTGGGACCGGGATGGTTTGTCAATTCGGAAGGCGTTAAGCTGGGTGAACACAAAGGCTTTCCCTATTACACCATCGGGCAGCGCAAGGGACTCGAAATAGCCTTGGGCAAACCTGCCTACGTCTTGAAAATCAATCCTCAGAAGAATACGGTGATGCTGGGAGACGCCGAACAGCTGAAGACGGGATATATGCTTGCCGAACATGAGAATTTGGTGGATGAGGGAGAGTTTTTTGAAAGCAAGGAGCTAACCGTACGTATCCGTTACCGCAGTAAACCGATTCCTTGCGACGTGAAGCGCCTGGAGGACGGTCGTCTGCTGGTACACTTCCAGACGGAAGCCTCTGCCATAGCTCCGGGACAGTCTGCCGTATTCTATATAGGCCGAAGGGTAGTGGGCGGTTCCTTTATCGCTTCCCAAAGAGGCATCGGGATGTTCCTTTAATTTTTAATTTTTAGTTTATAATTGTGAAAAGACTTCTACTCCTTTCCGCCTTTGTCCTGCTTGCGGCAGGAGCATCGGCACAACAAGATACATTGAAGTATCGCATCAGCCTGAAGGATAAGGCTGCCACCACGTATTCCTTGGAACACCCGGAAGCGTTTCTTTCTGAAAAGGCGATTGCCCGTCGGCATAAGCAGAACCTGCCGATAGATTCTACCGACTTGCCGGTGTGCCGCAAGTACGTGGACGAAATTCGCCATCAGGGCGTAAATGTTGTGGTTACCGGTAAATGGGAGAACTTCGTCACGGTATCTTGCAATGACTCTACCTTGATAGACCGTATTGCCGCACTACCTTTTGTCTGCGCTACGGAAAAAGTCTGGATAGCTCCCAAAGGTGACAGTCCGATGATGTCTACCGGACGCGATTCTTTGATTAACCAGCCGAGTGTACATCCTGACAGTATCTATGGACTTGCCGTTAGCCAGATACAGATGAGTAATGGTGATAAATTGCACCAGGGAGGGTTCAAGGGGCAGGGCATGACGATTGCAGTTATCGATGCCGGTTTTCATAATGCCGATAAGATAACCGCCATGCAGAACATCCGGGTGTTGGGAACCAAAGATTTTGTAAATCAGCAGGCAGACATCTTTGCAGAGAGCAGTCATGGCATGATGGTACTGTCCTGCATCGGCATGAACCAGCCCGGCATTATGACCGGTACGGCGCCTGAGGCTTCTTTCTGGTTGCTGCGTAGCGAAGACGAGTATTCCGAGCATTTGGTCGAGCAGGACTATTGGTCTGCAGCGGTGGAGTTTGCCGATAGTGTAGGGGTGGATGTACTCAATACTTCATTGGGATATTACACTTTTGACGACAAGTCGAAAGATTATAGGTTCCGTGATTTGGACGGACGCCATGCACTGATGTCCCGTCAGGCTTCACACGTTGCGGACAAAGGAATGGTGCTGGTGTGCAGTGCCGGCAATTCTGGTATGGGTTCGTGGAAGAAAATCACACCTCCGGGAGATGCGGAGAACGTGCTGACCGTGGGCGCTATTGACAAGGAAGCCGTACTGGCTCCTTTCTCATCTATCGGGAATACGGCGGACCACCGGATAAAACCGGATGTGGTGGCTGTCGGCTTGGGGGCTGATGTCATACGTACGGATGGTAACCAGGGTAAGGCAAACGGTACGTCGTTTTCTTCTCCTATCATGTGTGGCATGGTGACTTGCTTGTGGCAGGCTTGCCCTGAACTTACGGCTAAAGAGGTGATAGAACTGGTACGCCGCTCCGGTGACCGTAAAGATTATCCCGATAATATATACGGTTATGGTGTGCCCGATATGTGGAAAGCATATCAGGATTATCTGCTCAAAAGATAGCCATATGGAATCGTTGTCTTTGTATGAGCTCAACGCCCTTGTGCGCCGCAGTCTGGAACAATGCCTTCCTGACGAGTGTTGGGTGCAGGCGGAGTTGAGTGATGTGCGTACCAATAGCACGGGGCATTGCTATCTGGAATTTGTGCAGAAAGATCCCCGCAGCAATAGTCTGATAGCTAAGGCGAGAGGTACCATCTGGGCAAATGTGTTTCGGCTGCTGAAACCCTATTTTGAGGAGGCTACGGGGCAGGCATTTGTTTCGGGCATCAAAGTGCTGGTGCAGGTCACTGTCAACTTCCATGAGCTTTATGGCTACAGCCTTACGGTGCAGGACATAGACCCCACCTATACCTTAGGCGATATGGCGCGCCGCCGCCGGGAAATATTGAAGCAGCTCGAGGAAGAGGGAGTGCTCACCCTGAACAAAGAACTCGATATGCCCTGCCTGCCGCAACGCATTGCCGTCATATCTTCACCCACGGCGGCCGGTTATGGTGATTTCTGCCATCAGCTGAAAAACAATTCCAAGGGTTTCTTCTTTTATACGGAACTGTTTCCTGCCCTGATGCAGGGCGACCGTGTGGAGGAGTCCGTTCTGTCTGCCCTCGACCGGGTGAATGCCCGCTTGTCCGAGTTTGATGTAGTGGTCATTATTCGTGGTGGAGGCGCCACGTCCGATTTGTCCGGCTTCGATACTTATCTGCTTGCTGCTGCATGTGCACAGTTTCCGTTGCCCATCCTGACGGGTATCGGCCACGAGCGGGATGACACGGTGCTGGATTCTGTGGCACATACCCGTGTAAAGACCCCTACGGCGGCTGCCGAATTCTTAATAGAGTCCATGGACAGCGCTGCCGATAAACTGGAGATGCTTGCTTCCCGTTTGCATGAGGGTGTCAGGAATCTGTTGCAGCAGGAACAGCGCAAACTTTCTGGTTACAAGAACCGGATTCCTTCTGCCGCATACCATCGTATATCCGATGCAAAAATGGCTTTGCTGACTGTGCGGAAAGATGTGGTGCAGGCTGTGACTTCCTCTTTGTTCCGCCATCGCCATCGCCTGGAATTGTTGCAACAACGATTGGCAGATGCTTCACCGGAAAAGTTGTTGGCTCGCGGTTACAGCATTACGTTGAAAGATGGGAAAGTAGTGAAGAATGCAGATGAACTGCAGGAGAATGATATGATAACAACCCGTCTGCAGAATGGTGAAGTGGTTTCAATAGTACATATTTAACTCTCATTCATGCAGTGTTTTGCAAGTCTCTGTATTTTATAAATATTACTTAAATCATTTAAAATGAACAAAGATGAAAACACAAAATTTGTTTCTTATGCTGATGGTCATGGCATTTAGTTTTATTTCATGTACGGATGATAAGGTCGAAATTTCTCAACTGGTAGGTAAGTGGATTGCGAAAGAACCAGTTTTGCAGGACGATTTTGTGACCAGCTACACTTTTAATGCAGACAAGACCTATGAAGTTTATACCGGAAGCCCGTTCTCTAACGGAGTCCCTTTTCGTGGAACTTATATCATAAGTCTTGATGAAAAATTGATTACGTTGTATGATAAAGAGGAACATTATACTGAACAATATCATATTTTGAAACTGACGTCCAAGGAGATGAAGTGGGAGAACGCATCGCCCAAAGACGGGAATTCTGACAAACGGCTTGAGAAGTACAACGATTAATTAATTTCAATTATGCCAGTAACCAAGAAAAAAGAGACCTACTCCGAAGCCATGGCACGTTTGGAGAAAATTGTCAGCCAGATAGACAACAACGAACTGGAGATAGATGTGCTTGCTGAAAAAATAAAGGAAGCAAACGGAATTATAGCATTTTGCAGCGATAAATTGACCAAAGCTGACAAGGAAATTGAAAAATTACTGTCGGAGAAGTGGGAATCTGAAGAATAAAAGCTATTTTTGTTGCAAAATGTACGTAATAGAAGTAACTAATACTTTGAGATATGAAAGAACTTGATTGGGCTAATCTGCCGTTCGGATATATGAAGACAGATTACAATGTGAGAATTTACTATCGTAACGAACAATGGGGCGAACTGGAAGTTTGCAGTGAGGAAACCATTCCTATGCACATGGCTGCCACTTGTTTGCACTACGGTCAGGAAGCGTTTGAGGGTTTGAAGGCTTTTCGTGGCAAAGACGGTAAAGTGCGTATCTTCCGTTTGGAGGAGAATGCAGCCCGCCTGCAATCCACTTGCCGTGGCATCTTGATGCCGGAACTTTCTACGGAGCGTTTCAAAGAAGCTATTCTGAAGGTGGTGAAGCTGAACGAGCGTTTCATTCCGCCTTATGAATCGGGTGCTTCTCTGTATATCCGTCCGTTGCTGGTGGGTACCGGTGCACAAGTAGGCGTACATCCTGCCAGCGAATATCTGTTTGTGGTGTTCGTGACCCCGGTAGGTCCTTACTTTAAGGGTGGATTCTCAACCAATCCGTATGTCATTATCCGCGAATTCGACCGTGCTGCCCCATTGGGTACCGGTATTTATAAAGTAGGTGGTAACTATGCAGCCAGCTTGCGTGCCAACAAGAAAGCGCACGATTTGGGTTATGCCTGTGAGTTCTATCTGGATGCCAAGGAAAAGAAATACATGGACGAATGTGGTGCTGCCAACTTCTTCGGCATCAAGGACAATACGTATATCACTCCGAAGTCCACTTCCATCCTGCCCTCCATCACCAACAAGAGCCTGATGCAGCTGGCAGAGGATATGGGCATGAAGGTGGAGCGCCGTCCGGTTCCCGAAGAAGAGTTGCTGACTTTCGAGGAAGCGGGTGCCTGCGGTACGGCTGCCGTTATCAGCCCCATCGAACGTATTGACGACGTAGAGAACGGCAAGTCATATGTTATTTCCAAAGATGGAAAACCGGGACCGGTATGTACGAAGCTTTACAACAAGCTGCGTGCCATCCAGTATGGTGACGAGCCAGATACTCATGGTTGGGTAACGATCGTTGAATAATACGGTAATGTCTATCGTATAAGACTTGCCGGGACTTTGTTTTTATACTTTTAGGCACGGATTGCGCGGAAAGCACGGATAGATTGAAGAGAGACCGTGAAAATCCGTGTAATCCGTGCCTAAAATAATATGTTTTATGTTTCAATGCTTCTTAAATGGGAAAGAACAAGTTAGAGAAGTTTGCCGATATGGCGAGTTATCCGCATGTTTTCGAGTATCCGTATTCCGCGGTAGATAATGTGCCGTTTGACATGAAAGGGAACTGGCATGGGCAGTTTTTCAAAAACGACCATCCTATTGTTCTGGAACTGGGCTGTGGTAGGGGAGAATATACTGTCGGATTGGGACGTATGTTTCCCGAAAAGAACTTCATCGGAGTGGATATAAAAGGGGCTCGTATGTGGACGGGAGCTACCGAGTCGCTGCAATCGGGCATGAAGAATGTGGCCTTTCTGCGTACGAATATCGAAATCATAGACCGCTTTTTTGCTCCGGATGAAGTGAGTGAAATCTGGCTTACTTTCTCGGACCCGCAGATGAAGAAGGCTACAAAAAGGCTTACTTCCACTTATTTCATGGAGCGCTACCGCAAGTTCCTGAAGAATGACGGTATCGTTCATCTGAAGACGGACAGTAACTTCATGTTTACCTATACCCGGTACATGATTGAAAGAAACCGGTTACCGGTGGATGTGATGACGGAAGACTTGTACCACTCCGGCATGGCTGATGAGATACTCAGCATCAAGACCTATTATGAACAACAATGGCTGGATCGTGGTTTGAATATCAAGTACATCAAGTTCCATCTTCCGCAAGAGGGCGAGTTGCAGGAGCCGGATGTGGAGATAGAGCTGGATGAGTACCGCAGTTATAACCGTAGCAAGCGTAGCGGATTGCAAACCAGCAAATGATGCGAATCAGTGGTTAAAAATACTACTGATTCGCATAAAAATAGTAAATAGTAAATCGTCAAATAGTACATACAATGACATTATATCCAAAATTAATCCTTGATGCATTGGCAACAGTGCGTTATCCCGGCACCGGAAAGAATCTTGTTGAGGCTGAGATGGTGGCCGATAACATGCGGATTGACGGGATGAAGGTCAGCTTCTCGTTAACATTTGAGAAACCGACTGATCCGTTCATGAAGTCAATGGTGAAGGCTGCCGAGACAGCTATACATACGTATGTTTCTCCTGAGGTGGAGGTTGTGATTACGACTGAAAGCCGTCAGGCGGCACGTCCGGAAGTGGGTAAGCTATTACCCCAGGTGAAGAATGTTATCGGAGTGTCTTCCGGAAAAGGTGGGGTAGGCAAGTCCACGGTTGCTGCCAACCTTGCCGTGTCTTTGGCAAAGTTGGGTTATAAAGTAGGTCTGCTGGATGCTGATATCTTCGGGCCTTCTGTTCCAAAGATGTTCCAAGTGGAAGTCACGTCCACCAATGTTCTCTGCCCGTCCGGTGGCAGAGAACATTGGTGGACGTGACTTGATTGTTCCGATAGAGAAGTATGGCATCAAGTTGCTTTCCATCGGTTTCTTTGTAGACCCCGACCAGGCCACTTTGTGGCGGGGAGGTATGGCAAGCAATGCCTTGAAGCAGCTGATTGGTGATGCCGATTGGGGAGAACTGGATTATTTCCTTATCGACCTTCCTCCCGGAACGAGCGACATTCACTTGACAGTGGTGCAGACTTTGGCACTGACAGGAGCTATCGTTGTTAGCACGCCGCAGGCTGTGGCGCTGGCAGATGCCCGCAAAGGCATCAATATGTTTACCAATGATAAGGTGAATGTGCCCATTCTCGGTTTGGTGGAGAACATGGCTTGGTTCACGCCTGCCGAATTGCCGGAAAACAAGTATTATATCTTTGGAAAAGAAGGCGCAAAGAGACTGGCTGAGAAAATGAACGTACCCTTGCTGGGACAAATTCCTATCGTACAGAGCATCTGTGAGAGTGGTGATAAGGGGACTCCGGTTGCTTTGGATGAGAATACGGTGACCGGGCGCGCTTTCCTGCAACTGGCTGCTGCCGTAGTCCGTCAGGTAGACCGCAGAAATATGGAAATGGCGCCGACGCGGATTGTGGAAGTGCATAAATAAACATGGATGTTTTCCTTATGAAAAGGAGCAATTGCCCGTCGTCGGGTAACTGCTCCTTTTTCATTTAAACTTGTTTAGAGAGAGAATTAGTTTATTTAGTTGGAGTAACAGTGGCATTCTGAACAGCAGGGCTTTTCTCCGGTTCTTGCAGACGGAACATGATGGGGACTGTATATTTTACGTTTACAGCTTGTCCTCTTTGCATGCCGGGCTTCCACTTGGGCATGATAGTAGTCAGACGGATTGCTTCAGCGTCCAGCAGTGGGTCGGCACCACGGATTACTCTGGGGCATATGATGTTCCCTTCTTTATCCACTATAAACTGTATGACCACTCTTCCCTGAATCTTAGCTTTTTGTGCGGCTACCGGATATTTGATATTTTTGCCGATGAATTCCATCATTGCGGACATGCCGCCGGGATATTCCGGCATTTTTTCTACGACTTCGAAAACGGTTACTTCCTCCGGGTAGGTTGTCTCTTCGGGAGCGTAACCCACTACTACCATTTCATCTATCTTGTTTTCAATGGGAGCATACTTAACTTGTGTATTGTCTTCTGTCAGACGGAACATCACGGGAACTGTATATTTTACCCGCACGGCTTCTCCTTTTTGTGTGCCGGGTTTCCATTTGGGCATGGCACTGATTACGCGTACGGCTTCTTTATTCAATTCCGGGTCAATGCCGCGCAGTATTTTTACATTGGTAATACTGCCATCCTTCTCCACTACAAATTGCACGGTAGCCCGTCCTTGCGTACCTTTCTTCATGGCTGCTTCCGGATATTTGATGTTCTTGCTCAAGTATTCCATTAGTGCAGACATGCCTCCGTCGGGGAATTCGGGCATGTGTTCCACTACCTCAAAAATCGGATTGTCGAGAGTATCCTTATCCACTACCTTTCCTTTGTAAGTCACTGTTTTCGTATCTTGTTCCGGTAGGGGAGCTACTTGAGGGGCTTGAACTTCCGGTACCGCTTGTCCGGTTTTGGCGTCTACAGCCTCTATGACTTCCGCTGCAATCTTCTTTGTGGTACGCGCCACTGCTTCGATATTGCTGATAATCATAAGTAAGGCTGCCAAGGGAAGGAACATCAGATATTTAGTCCTTCCTATTTCTTTGGTTCTTCGTTTATTCATCATTTTGATACGATTTTTAAGTGGTAAAACATTGAAACTATTAGATAAATTTGCTGCAGCCTTGTGATGTGCCAGTCCCAGCAAGTGGTACTGGTATGATTTACTATCATGTCCCGTCTCTAATACCCGGTGATCTGCCATGTATTCCAGATTACCTCTGACTTCCCGTTTCATCAGCCAGACGAAGGGATTGAACCAGCAGAAAGTACACATGATCTCACTGACGAGTACATCTGCTGAGTGATATTGGCGGGCATGAGTCTCTTCATGCGTGATTATTTCGCTGATCTCAGATTCTGTATGCGATTCCGGATGTATGAATATCCAGTGGAAGAAGGAAAAGGGTCCTGTACCTTTCTTCAATATGTGTACACGTGATCCTTGTATCGTGCTTTTCGGGCATAGGAAATGCAATCGTATGATACTGCCCAGCTGGATCAGGAAGCGTAGGGTAAGAAGTAATACACCGGTCCAGTAGATAAATCCCAGAATTTGTGGGATTAGCTCCTGCCAATTGGCCGTTGTTTCCTGTGGTGCCTCGATGATTTGCTCCGGAAGTATGATCGTAGCATAAAGATC
>ERZ773200.2801-NODE-2801-length-12311-cov-3.439377_pt1 | contig 12311 bp, 9 predicted proteins | sample MGYA00581008_ERZ773200 | MGnify/ENA primary metagenome ERZ773200 (study PRJEB29015, sample SAMEA2737770) | human gut metagenome | biome: human gut; feature: human-associated habitat; material: faeces | place: China | collected 2012 ... | reverse complement strand
GTGGCCCGTCGAGACCGGCTCCGATGCCGGCGACGAAGGCAACCGCCTCATCGCCACCTACCTGTCCGGCATCTGGGAGAACACCTTGACCGAGCTGGCCGCCGACTACATGCGCACCTTCTTCGGCCACGGCTATTCGGGCCACGCGGCGGCCTATCCCTTCGAAAGCGTGTACTCCAGCGAGAAGCGCCTGCTCATGCAGAGCGCCCGCGACGAGGTGCTCGCGCTGTACCGCGCCGCCGGGCTTTCCAAGCAGGAGAGCTGGAAAGAGGGCGAGGATCACATTGCGCTGGAGCTGGAGTACCTGCAGATTCTCTCCGACCGCACCGCAGAGGCGCTCTGCCAGGGCGATACCGACACAGCCGCGTCATGGGTGCGCGCGCAATACAACTTCCTCGACGTGCACCTGGACAGCTGGGCGCCGCTGCTCACCGCCGAGGTGAAGAAGTTTGCCAAGACCGATTTCTACCGGGGACTCGCCTTCCTCACGGAGGGCTTTTTAGAGACCGACCGCGAGGTGCTGGAAGAGCTGCTCGCGGAGGACTAGCGTTCGGGCCGGTCGCGTCCGTCGCGCCGGCCCTCTAAGTAGAGGAGAAGACATGGGAGACGAGAAGAAACGAGAAGGCGCGGGCATGTCCCGGCGCACCTTCGCCCTGGGCGTGGGAGGAGCCGGCGTGCTTCTGGCCATGGGCGGCTTGAAGCTGGTGCCCGCGGAGGCACAGGTGCGGCCGCCCGGAGGACAGGACGAGAACCGGCTTGTGGCGTCGTGCATTCGCTGCGAGCGCTGCGTGGAAGCCTGCCCGCGTGGCGCGCTGCGGCCGGCCCACATCGAGGACGGCATCGTCTCCGTGCGCACCCCCACGACGAACTTCAACGACAGCTGGTGCGACTTCTGCGCCGATGAGAACGACGGCGTGCCGCTGTGCGTGGCGGCCTGCCCCACCGAGGCGCTGGCGCTGCCCGCCGACGCGACCGCCGAAACCACCATCATCGGCAAGGCCGTGCTCATTCGCGAATGGTGCCTGGCCTGGGACAAGAACAACGGCTGCCGCTTCTGCTACGACGCGTGCCCTTACGAGGCCATCGAGCTGGACGAGAACGGTCGCCCCGTCGTCGTGCCCGACAACTGCAACGGCTGCGGTGCCTGCCAGAGCGTGTGCGTGTCCCAGAAAGAGGGCTCCTACACCACCGGCGCCACCTCGCGCGCCATCATCGTCGTCCCCGAGAGCGAGGCCTAAGGAGTCGTCATGAGTCAGAAACTTCGCATCATCATCCCTCTGGCCCTGCTGGGCGCCGCCGGCGTGGCCTACGCCGCCCACGTCAGCGCGGGCACCCTGTCAGCCTTCGGCTGGGAATCTATTTCACTCATTTGCCCGATCGGAGCCTTGGGCACCATGCTCGCCAGCAAGATGCTCGTGCCGCGAGCGGTCATCTCCATCGTGCTGGCTGTGGCCGCCATCCTGCTTTTGGGGCGCGCCTTCTGCGGGTGGCTATGCCCCGTGCCCGTGTGGAGCAAGCTGCGCGGCATCTTCAAGAAGGGGGATGGGGAGGCCGCGCCCCCCTCCGGCGCCGAGAAGCGCGCCCTGAAAACCTCCTGCGCAGGCGCATGCTCCTCCTGCGCCGACCGCAAGCCGGCCGATTCGCGCCACATCATCCTGGGCGGCACCCTGCTTTCCGCGGCCATCTTCGGGTTTCCGGTGTTTTGCCTCGTGTGCCCCGTGGGCCTTTCGTTCGCCCTGGTGTTTCTGCTTATCGCGCTGTTCGGCGGCGGCGATGTCACCTGGTCGGTGCTCATCATTCCCGTGTTGATAGCCGCCGAGGTGATCTTCTTCCGCAAATGGTGCTCGCATCTGTGCCCCATCTCGTCGTTCATGAGCCTCATCGGTCGCGCCAATCGCACGTTCCAGCCGGCCATCGACGATGCGAAGTGCCTGGAGACTTCCCATGGTGCCACCTGCGGGCGTTGCGCCGAGGTGTGCGAGGTGGGCATCAACCCGCGCCATCCGGAGCTGGGCACTACCTTCAACGAGTGCACCCGCTGCCGCGCCTGCGCCGACGTGTGCCCCGGGCATGCCATCAGCTTCCCGCTTATCGCCCGCAAGACAGCCGGCGCCCCGGCGCTGGAGCCAACGCCGGCTGGGGCGAGCGGCACACCGGCCATCGGGTCTGACCTCGACCTTGACGAGCCATCCGAGGCTCTCTCGTAACGCCCGCCTCCTCTCCTTGGGAAGAAGCTGGGCGCGGCGACCGTGCAGGCAAGCCTTTCAACCCGCACGGCCATCGCACCGCAGCCCAGCCTCTCCCTGACCGGCCTTTCCCCTCCTCCTTCGATGCGGCACTCCTCATTTTCCCGAAGCTTTCCCTCTCCCTCCCCCCGCTTCGGCCCCCGCATCAGGCGCCTCCCCTTCCTGCGCCCTGCGAAAGGCCGTTCAGGGGGAGCCCGGCAGTCTCGATTCCCCAATGTCCTCGAACTGCTGGGCTTCCCTTTCTACCATCTCATCCAGCGTGTTCGGAAGGCTACCTATGACCCTATCGCCAACAGCAACTGAAGCGCTCTGCATCACGGGCGATCCCCGCTCGGGCAAAACGGGCACGCTCGTCGAACGTGCCGTAGCCTGGGCCGAGGCGGCTCCCGCGACTCCGGACGCCCAGCCGCCATTGCTGTTCTTCTGCGCGTCGCCCGTGACAACAGATGACGCCGCACTTCGCCTTTCGCAGCGCGGACTGGCGAACGTGCCCGTAGAGGCTGTAGGGCTTGCCGAACCCGCCGCTTGTCAGCACGGCCCGCGCACGGGCCTAGTAACCACGCCCTTCGATTACGCTTGCCGCATTCTGGCCGATCCTCGCGCTCAGCGGGCCATCGGTCGCGGCGGGCGCGTGCTCAGTCGCGCCGAGGAGGCCGTTTTCTACGAGGATCTGAAAACCTGCGGCCTGAAACGCCGGCGCCTACGGGAGCTGTGGGCCTTTCTGCAATGCGGTCTTGCGAACCTGAACGACGGCGACCCTAACTGGATTCAGACCACCGAAGAACGGGCGATTCTCGACCTGGCTCGCGACATTCTCGCTTTCGAAGACGCCATCCTGCCGGGCGAGGTGGTAAATCTGGCCGTGCACGCTTTGGAAGTTGAACCGACGCTGCGCCAGCGCTTCGGCTCGCCCGTCGTGCTGGCCGACGATTACCTGCTCATGAGCCCCGCCTCCCAACGCCTCGTGAACCTGCTGGCCACGAGTAAGATCGCCGTGGCAGGAAGCGAGAAAGCCGCCCTTCCCGCCTTCGAGCCCTACCCCTGCGCCACGGGCTTCGAAGAATTCGAAGCGGCCCACGCCCCTCTTCAACGCGTGACGCTGGAGGCTCCCTTCCATGCCCTTGACCGCGCCTGGGAGGCGGCTCCCGACCTCGCCGGCGAGATGGGCCTTATCGCCCGCACGATTGCCGAGGAGCTGGCCGGCGGCTAGTGCCCCGGCGCCATTGCCGTTGTATGCGTGAACCGCACGTGGCGCGCGAACCTGCAACGGGCCCTCGCATCGGTGGGCATTCCCGCTGCGTCACTGGGACATGCGGCCCTCAAAGCCCCCAAGGGCGATCTTGTCCCCGCCAACGACGACGAGCGCGAGCGCGTTCTGAGGCAGCTTCGCGACGACATCGTGCAACCAACCGGCTTGCGCGAATCCCGCGCCCGCGCTCGTGCCGATATGAGCGGCATTGCGTCCCACAACGAACCGTCGGCTTCCCCCTGCGGGGACTCCATCGCGTGGCGCCAGTGGCTCAGCTTCGACGACGCCCTCGGCCGCAGCGCCGCCGTCTCCGAGCTGCGGCGCGTCGCGCAGCCCCAAGGCCTCAACCTCGCGGAAGCCCTCGCGGCCTTGGATGCCGATACCCTGCCCGGGCTTCCCGCAACCAGCCCCTTCGCCCAAAGCCTGCTCGCCCCCTACCGCGTAGCCCAGCGACTGCTCGGGGAGCAGAGCGAGGAGAACCAACCCGAAACCGACATCGCACTCGACTCGGCAGCGGAGAGCTCTTCTGCATCCGCGGTCACCGCAAGCGTCACGTCCCTCTCCTCTGCTCGCCACAGCGAAGCATGCGAAGAAAGCGCGGCAGCAGCGCCGTCCTCTATACGGAAGGATGCTGCGCCGTGCGGAAGAAACTCCGACCCGGACGTTCCGGCCGTCGCCATTGCCGCCCCCGAAGACCTCTTCGGCCATACTTTCGAGGTGGTCATCTTTGGCGGCTTCGTGAACGGCTTCATCCCCTCGCGCGATATGTGCGACCCCGGCGTCGTTGTCGGCGGCGCCCGCGCCCGCCAGGAAGCCTCCGACCGAGCCGCCATCACTTTGGCCGAACAACGCACCACCCGACGACTCCTTTTCACCAGCTTCGAAAGCTGCGATTTGGAAACCGCCGAGCGCCTGCTCCTGCACATCCCCCGCATCCGCCTCCGCTCCGGCGTCCGCACCTGCAACATCGAGCCCAGCAGCTACCTGGAGGAACTGAACCTGGGCCCCAAGCAAACCTCCGGCCCAACCGATCAAAGCCATCCGTCAGCTTAGGCATCTTCGAAATTCAAGGGACAGATGCCAGTTCGACCCCGAAGTGGCGCACCGCACTGCCAGTTGAAGGCCGAAATGGCCAGAAAGTGCCACTTCATAGCCGAAATGGCTTCCCCCCTCTTACCATTTCGGGGTCGAACTGGCATTTGCCACCAGATTCGTGAAAGCGATGTGACTTGCTGCCTCTCTTAGGTCGCCCCATCGGGCATGTCAGGTAAGCACGTTTTTCAGGGCCTCCTCGAAGGTTGCGTGGGAGGCGGCGGCGAGCAGGGCGTCCTTTTCGTTGCGGGAAAGCTGCTTGAAGACGTATTCTGCGTGCATGGCATCGTGCTTGGTGGCGAACTCGGCATAGGCGAGCAGGCTCACGGGCAGGCGAGCGCGGGTGTACTTCGCGCCCTTGCCGGCGTTGTGCACCGCTAGCCGCGCGCGCACGTCCACGGCATAGCCGGTGTACAACGACCCATCGGCGCATTCCAACACGTACATATAGTGAGTAGAGGCCGCAGCCATAGCGGGCCTGGCCTAGTAGTACCGATAGTATGCCGCGCAGCTGCCCTCGCTGGAAACCATGCAGGGCCCGACCGGGTTCTCCGGCGTGCAGACCTTCCGGAACAGCGGGCACTCGCTTGGGGCCATAATGCCGCGGAGCACGTCTCCGCAGCGGCAGCCCTTATGCTCGCGCACCTCTTCCACATCCGGTTGGAAGCGGCGCATGGCGTCGAAGTCGGCGAACTCCTCGCGGATGCGGTAGCCGCTGCCGGGAATCTCGCCCAAGCCGCGCCAGGTGGCGGAGCAGGTTTCGAAGACCTCGTCGATAGCGGCGAGCGCCACGGGGTTGCCCTCGGGCATCACGCCGCGGGCGTAGGCGATCTCAATCTCGGCGCGCCCCTCGTGCAGCTGGCGCATGATCATGGCGATGCCCTGAAGCACGTCTACCGGCTCGAACCCGGTAATGACGCCGGGGATGCCGTACTTCTCGGCCAGGAAGCGGTAGGGCTCGGCGCCGATGATGGTGGACACATGCCCCGGCAGAATGAGCGCATCCAGCTTCAGCGCCGGATCATTGATGATGACCTCCAGCGCCCCGGGCATGTTCTTGTGGGCGCCGTACACGGTGAAGTTTGTGAGCCCCATGGCGCGCGCCCGCTTGATGGCCATAGCCACCAGCGGCGTGGTGGTTTCGAAGCCCACGCCGACGAAGACGATTTGCCGATCGGGGTTCTCCTGCGCCAGGCGCAGGGCATCCAGCGGCGAGTAAACGATTTCCACCGCGCGTCCCGCCGCCTGTTCGGCCAGCAGGCTGGACGTGGAGCCGGGCACGCGGGTCATATCGCCGAAGGTGGCGATGGTCACTTCCGGCACGCGGGCCAGCGCGATTACCTTGTCGATGTCGTGGTTGCTCGTCACGCACACCGGACATCCAGGGCCCGACGCCAGACGAACCCCCTCGGGCATAAGACCGCGAATGCCGTTGCGCGCAATGGCCACGGTATGGGTGCCGCACACTTCCATCAGCGTAGCAGACTCCGGGGCCAGCGCTTGAATGGACTCAATGAGCCCCCGCGCCAACGCCGGATCTTTGAATGCCTTCAGTTCTTGCTGCATGGCGTCCATTCTTGCAACCACTCCTTCAAGGGTGTAGAATACGGACAAGCGGAATGCCCGTGGCACCGGGCACGACTGCTTCACATTACTCCTATTAATGTGATGAAGAGCCGTTCTTCCTATGCGAGGGGCGGCTTTTTCATTGCCGCCCGCACGGCTACTGCCGCAAGCGCGCGGTCAACTCAATCACCGCTACGATCACCAAACAAAACGTGAGGAGTTCCATCCAGCTTACGTACATAGCTGCTCCCTTTGACGAAAGAAGCAGTCCGCTCGTCCGTGCGGTCAGTCTAGTGTAATACACGGGCGGATTCAACAGGCAAAATGCACTGTTTTCGCTCCTTAGGCCGGCGTGGGAGCCTCGTTCAAATCGGCCAGTTCGGGGAACTGTTTCACCAGCTCGATGGTCTCTAGGGCGAACTGCTCGTCCACCACCTCGATGGCGAAGCCGGCGTGCACGAGCACGTAGTCGCCCACCTGCGCCTGGGGCGTCAGGTCGACGGAAATCTCGCGGGTCACGCCCAAAATGTCAACGGTGGCCAAGTTCCCCTCTTCCAGGGCCGCCACCTTCGCCGGAATTGCCAAGCACATACGCTGCTCCTTCGATTCGTCTCTCAATGCTCCATTGTCGCAGGTTCGCCCAAGGAAGTCGGCGAGGTTTCGAGAGGCGCCCTACTCGCCCGAACGAGCGGAAGCCACCACGGCTTGGCCCAGGCTGATGCAACCGTCGTTGGGGGGCAGATCGCGGTTGATGGCGACGGTGAAACCAGCAGCGGCCAAGTCAGCCAGCGCGTGCTCCACAAGGTAGCGGTTCATGAACACGCCACCCGACAGCGCCACCGTGGAAATGTCGTACATGGCTCGCACCAACTCGGCGCTCATGACGATGGCACCAACCATGGCATCGTGGAAGCGGCGGCTGATGACGGACGCCGGCACTCCCGCCGCCAGGTCGTCCAGCAACGCGTGGAAGGTGGGCTCGGCATCTAGGAGCAGCACCGAGGTGTCCTGCGCGGTACTCGTCTCGGTGGCGGTGTTCTTCTCGACGATGACGGCGTAGCGCTCCTTCGCCGCCAGCTCGTCCTCGCCTGCCACGCCCGCGGCCTCTTCGACAGCCGCAGCGCCGGCCACGTCGGCCCCGGCGGTTTCCATGGCCGTCTCCAGAAGGATGGCTCCCTCGCCCTCGTAGCTCGGCTCCGTGCAGATGCCGAGCAGCGCGCTGGCCGCATCGAACAGGCGCCCGACCGAGGACGTCATGGGCGTGTTCAGCCCGCGCTCGATCATGGTGTCGCACACCTCGGCCTCATCGCCCAGAGGCGCCAAAGCCGCCGCAGCAGCAGGATGCTCCAACAGGTCGTAGGCCCACAGCACGCCATAGGCCATGCGCAGCGGATGCTTGATGGCCGCAGCCCCTCCGGGCATGGGCACGTAGGCGAAGTTCGCGAAACGCTCGAAGGCCTGGCGGTTCGCCAGCAGCACCTCGCCGCCCCAGATGGCCCCATCCTCACCGTAGCCTGTGCCGTCGAAGGCGATGCCGCAGACGGCATCAGTCAGCCCATGCTCGGCCATAACCGACACGATGTGGGCATGATGGTGCTGCACCTCGGTCACGGGAAGTCCCTGGTGATGGGCCCATTTGCTTGTGAGATACTCGGGGTGCAAGTCGCATGCCACCGCTGTGGGAATCGTTTCGAAGAGGCTCTCGAAGCGATCCTTCGTGGCCAGCCACGCATCGTAGGTCTCGGCGTTTTCCACGTCGCCGATGTGCTGGGACACGAAGCCATCGGTGCCGCGCAGCAGCGTGAAGGTATTCTTCTGCTCGGGGCCGGCGGCGAAGATGATGCCCTCGGCAGGCGCAACGCCCTCGGCCGTCACCGACACGGGTACGGGAGCATAGCCGCGTGCCCGCCGCAGGAACTGAATGGCGCACACGGGCTTTTCGTCGACCTCATCCACCTGGATCAGCCGCACGACGGAGTCGTCGAAGCGCGTGAGGATGGGGCGATTGTTACCCAAAAAGGCATCGGCGATGCCGGCCAGCTTTGCGCGCGCCTCTTCATCGGCGATACAGATGGGCTCGTCGTGTACGTTGCCCGAGGTCATCACAAGCAGCGGCACCAGGCGTCCCGGTTCGTCGCCCGCTTCGTCCACCGCCGGATTCGCCGCATACCACGCTTCAGCGAAATCGTGCATGAGCAAATGTTGCACCGGTGTGTAAGGCAGCATGACCCCCAATTCGGACAATCCATCGGCCAAGCCTGCGCCAATAGCCGCGCCAGGGCGTTTACGCAGCAGCACAATGGGTCGCGTCGACCCCGCCAGAACCGCCTCTTCCTCTTCGCTCGCCTCGCAAAGCGCCCGCACATCGCCCATTCCCTGGGCCATCACCGCCAGGGCCTTCCCATCGCGCCGCTTGCGCCGGCGCAGCTCGGCCACCGCATCGGCATTGTTGGCGTCACATACGAGATGGAAGCCGCCGAGCCCTTTCACGGCCAAGATTTTCCCCGCCATGAGCATTTCCACCGCCGCCGCAAAAATGGCGTCGGACTCCTCGCGGGTTTTCCCTAGCGAAATCGGCCCGTCCGCCCCAACACGCCACGTTACCGAAGGCCCACATTCAAAGCAGGCGTCGGGCTGGGCGTGGAAGCGGCGGTCGAGCGGATCGGCATACTCGGCGGCGCACTTCTCGCACATGGGGAACGCCGCCATGGAGGTGGCAACACGGTCGTAGGGCAAGTGATCGATGATGGTGAAGCGCGGTCCGCAGTTCGTGCAGTTGATAAACGGGTAACGGTAGCGACGATCGTTCGGGTTGAACAGCTCGGCTACGCAGTCGTCGCAGGTGGCAAGCTCGGGCGACACAAGTGTGGTCTCTGCCACGTCCTCATCGTCGGAGAAACGAATCTCGAAGCTGTCGAAATCCTCCAGCGGAACTTCCTTGATGTCGATTTCCTCCACCTTCGATGCCGCCGGCGCGTTGTCAGATAGCTCCATGATGAACTCGTCCACCAGCGCGCTCTCGCCCTCGGCGTGAATATGCACGCCATCGGTGGCGTTCAGCACCCAGCCGTTGATGAGGTACTTCTTCGCCATCCGGTACACAAAGGGTCGAAAACCTACCCCCTGCACAATACCCTTCACATGAATATCGACCGCATCGATCATGAGTAAGCTCCCTTGCCTTGCGCTTTGCTTTGCCGCTTACGCCTCGTCCGCCTCGCCTTCGGGGACGGCGACCTCCGCAGCCTCCACCTCGGCATCCTGGGGCGCATCGGCAAACTCGGCTTCCACGGCAGTCTCACTGGCTTCGGCAGCTTCCACAACTACGGTGGCTTCGGCCAGCTCCTCGTCCTCAGCCATGGCAGCGGCCTCGGCCAACGCCCGATCGGTCAGGATGTCGGCAATCACATCATCGACTACCTGGGCCAGCTGACGCAGCGTTACGCCGGAGTTGTCCGGCAAATGCAGATGCACGCAGCGGCGCCCGCGCTTGGCGAGCGTCGCCAAATCGCCAGCAGCCTGGGCCTTCGCCAGCTCGCCAAGGCTGGGTGCCGCAGCTTCCTCCGGCAGCGGAATGTCCTTCAATTCGTCAGCCGACAAAATGAGGAAGACGCCCATGTTCGGACCACCTTTTTGCAGCTGGCCCGTGGAATGCAGGTAGCGCGGCCCCACCTCCAAGCACGACACGCAGCCGAAGGATTCGGCCACGCCATGGCGAATCTGCTCGATGGCCTCGCGCCGCCCCTCTCCCGTAAACGGAAGAAACGCGTTCAGCGCAAAGAAGTCGCCCGGCTGAATGGAGGACAGCAGCGCATACAGCGTCTCGTGCAAGTCCTCACAGCCCTCGAACATGGGGGCGAAGGAGACTTCCACACGGCCCATGTCTACCTCGTCGGTGAACACCTCAGTGAAATCGGGCTCCGGCTGGCCGTTCTTCAGAATATCGAGCACCTCAGCTTTGGCGGAGGCAACGTCGGGCTGGTCGAAGGGGCACACCTGCATAAGATAGCCGCACATGGCGATGGCGTATTCCCACATGACGAAATGCTCAGCCAGCTCTTCCACAGTGTCGATGCGGTAGTTCAGCCGCGGAATAGCGTTGTCGATGTAGGCGAGGCTCATCTCGAAATTGCGGCGCTCGTCCCACAGGTCGGTTTGGGTCTGGTACATGATGATGGACCTGTCGCCCGGATCCTCCGTAAGCAGCAGCGAGTCGATCTCGATGTTCGGCAGGATGCCCTCGCCGTTCTTCCCCAGCGATTCGGCCACCAACTGCTCGATCCACAGACCCAGTACGCGCCCGCGCTTGGGAGTGAGGAACGAGAACTTGTTGCGACCCTTCAGGTAGTTGTCGTAGAGGAATGCCGCCAGGTTGATGGCCGGGTTATCGATGGCGTCCTCCGAACAGGCCTCCTCGGCCGCGCGAGCGTGGGCCATGAACGCTTCCATGTCGATACCTGTGAGCGCCGCCGGCACCAACCCGAACACCGAGAGCGCAGAGAACCGGCCGCCCACCGTGGGCTCGCCGGAAAACACCGCACGCCAGCCTTCCTCGCGTGCCTGCCGATCTAGATCGCTACCCGGGTCGGTGATGGCCACCAGGTGCTTCACCACATGATCGCCCAACTCCTTCTCGAAGGAGGCCCGCACCGCCTCTAGCAGCATGCGCGGCTCAATGGTGCCGCCGCTTTTCGAGGAGATGATGACCAGCGTGCGATGGGGATCGCAGATGGTGAGCATCTCGCGCACGCGCACGGGCGAGTCGGAGTCCAACGTGCGGAACTTCACGCGGTTGGAATCGTGCTTGTTGTACTTCGTGATGGTCATGGGCGCCTGAGTGGAGCCGCCCTGGCCGATGAGCAGAATCGTATCGAGACCCGCTTCCACCACCTCGTCGGCAAAAGACTGGATGGCGTCCATGTCGCACAGCGGACTCGTGGCCAGATCGGCCCATCCCATGTAGTCGCTCGCGCAAGCTTGCGCCTCGGGGGAGAAATCGTACAGCGTGGCGTCCTTGGCGTGAATGCGGCTTGCTGCACGAGCTTTCACCAGGGTCTTTGCCGCCGGATACAGCTTCTCAACGTCAACGGAGAGCATGGCGCTCCTCTTCTCTCTGGGCAATTTCCGCCAGCCAGCAGAATTGCAAACGAGCCCCGTACGCGCTGCACTGGGGCTCCTCCTCGCTAATCTAGTGGAAATATTCTAGCAAACGCCACCAAAAACGCGCCCACATCCCCACAACCCTATGGCGGTTCTGTGAACGAAACGAGCCCCTGGGCGGGGCTCGTCAGCGTATCATTCAGAGCGAGGCGTCCTACAGGTTCAGCGCCTTCTTCAGGGAGCTGACGCGGCGGCGCGAAACAGGAATCTTCTCCTCCACGCCGTTCAAAGTCAGCAGCAGCGTACCACCGGAAACGGACTCGATCTCCTCCACCATGGACAGATTCACCAAATAGCCGCGGTGTACGCGGAAGAACCCGTGGCCGTCGAGGCGCTTCTCCAGCTGGGCCAGGCTCACCGTGGAGAAGTAACGGTCGGTATCGGTCTGCAGGTAAGCGTAGTCGTCGCGAGCCATGACGAAACGGATCTTATCGATGCCGATGAGAATCTTCTTGCCGCCCTTTTCCACCGGGATGCGCTCGGACTTGTGAGCCTGCAAGTGCAGAGCCACCTGCTCGCGTACGCGAGCGATGGCCTGAGCCAAGCGCTCGGTCTCCACCGGCTTAACCAGATAATCGATAGCGCTCACCTTGAAGGCGTCCAGCGCGTGCTCGGAATAGGCGGTCACGAACACCACCGCCGGAGGGAACTTCAGATGCTGCAGAGCCTCGGCCAATTGAAGGCCAGTGGCCTCGGGCATGTTCACATCCATGAACATAACGTCGCAGGGATACTCTTTCAGCTTCTCGATAGCCTCGCGCACGTTGGCAGCTTCGGCTGTCACTTCAACTCCGCCGACCTCATCGAGAAGAAAGCGCAGTTCAGAACGGGCAGGCGCCTCGTCGTCAACGATAATTGCGTTAAGCACGTCGTCCTCCAAAAGAAATCTCTGATTGCATTCATACTATTCTATAGCACAGCTGACGCCCCGTCATGCCCGATCATGAGGAAATCACGGGTTAATTCCAGATGAGGACATTGAAATTGCCGATACCCTC
>ERZ773200.2789-NODE-2789-length-12352-cov-3.205091_pt1 | contig 12352 bp, 25 predicted proteins | sample MGYA00581008_ERZ773200 | MGnify/ENA primary metagenome ERZ773200 (study PRJEB29015, sample SAMEA2737770) | human gut metagenome | biome: human gut; feature: human-associated habitat; material: faeces | place: China | collected 2012 ... | reverse complement strand
GGCGCATTGACAACCCGATTAACCGAGATAAGTACGAGGAGGTTCTGCGAAAGGCAATCGCCTGTCTGACGGACACACTTGCGCGAATCGAGAAAAGGAGTGGCGCGAAATGACGCAATACCTCAACACCGAGCGCGTCGCCGAAATTCTCTGCATCAGCAAGGAGAGCGCCCGAAAATTTATGCGCGAAATGCCGCACATCTGCATCGGCGGCAGGGCGCACGAAACAATCCGCGTAACGGTCAGCGACTTTGAGAAGGAAATGGAGCGGCGCAAGCGGTACCCAACGCAGGAGCAGGAGAACGAGGTCATCCGCCAGCGGAAGAAGCGCAACGACCTTGTTGCGCGCGGGCTGATGAATCCTGACGGCACAATTGCCCGGAGACGTGCATAAAAAAAGCGCCCGTGACGCGGGTACAAAGCGCGGCACGAGCAGACAGAAAGGGTAAGGGGCGGTTAAGCCACTTACATTCTACCACGAAAACGAAAGGAAGTCAACATATATGGAGCAGTTTATCACCGACGACATTGAAAAAATCGAGGAAACCGAGCAGGAAGAAAGCGCGAGTTTCATCATTGACAACGACCAAAAGGCGGACTGGGCGGTGCGTAAAATCATGGAAACAGAAAACGCCGCGAAGATGTGGAAGGAGTACTACAAAAAGCAAAGCGACCGAGTAGAGCAGACTACGCAGCAACGGATCGCCTACTTCACCGCCATGCTGGAAAGCTACTTCGAGACTGTTCCGCACAAAGCGACGAAGACCAGCGAGAAGTACAAGCTGCCGAGCGGCGTTCTTGTTCGCAAGGCGCAAGCGCCGGAGTACGAGCGCGACGATGCACAGATTATCGCGTGGTGCGCCGAGAATGCGCCGTCCTGCGTGGAGAATGTGCCAAAGCTGAAATGGACTGCGCTGAAAGGGCTGATTACAGAGAACAACGGACAGGCGATTGACGAAATTACGGGCGAAGTCGTACCCGGCATCAAGATTATTCCGCGCGACCCGGTTTTCGCGGTGCAAAAGGGGTGAGCAAAATGGTAAGACGCTGCTGTCTGTGCGGGTCATATCTGGATAGCGGGGAGCGCTGCGACTGCGGATGCAGTCAGACGGACGAAGTGCCGCGAGGGTGCAGGAAGCCCGTGCGAAGGGGTGATGAAGCCAGCCGAACGGGAGAGGATTGGCGCTGGGAGAAGTACATCAACGAACAGTATCAGAGATGGTACGAGTGCTGATAGGAGGACGACAATGGAAACGTGCTTGGAGTACACGGACAAAACGATGTGGATTTCCACGGATGAGAAGTGGCTTATCACGCGCATCATGAGACTGAGAGACGCACACCCGGAGGAAGTCGAGATTGTGAAAACGCCGCAGGAAAATCACGGTTGCCTGTATTGTAAAGTCCCGGCGAAGTGGCTGAAAGTTTCGCCGCCGAAGCGCGTAAATATGACGGAGGAACAGCGGAAAGCCGCCGCCGACAGAATGAGAAGCATGATAGGGAGGAAATAAGTCATGGAAAACGGGCAGATTTACGCCGCAATCAGCGCGGCGATGGCGGACATTTCCGCAATCGGCAAGGACAAGTATAACCAACAGCAGGGTTTTAAGTTCCGCGGCATCGACGATGTTATGAACGCCTTGAAGCCCATCCTGACGAAAAACAAGATTTTCACCGTCCCGCAAGTTTTGGAGCAGACACGAGAAATCAAGGTAACGGCGAAAGGTGGAGAACTGCGGTACAGTCTGCTGAAAATCGCGTTCCGCTTCTATGCTACCGACGGCAGCTTTGTCGAGGCGGTGACGCTGGGCGAGGGCATGGACAGCGGCGACAAGGCAAGCAACAAGGCAATGGCGATTGCTTACAAGTACGCACTGTTTCAGGTCTTCTGCATTCCGACGGAAGAAATGACTGACCCGGACGGTGAAAGCTACGAAACAAAGCACGAGACGCAAAAAAAACCGGAGCAGCCGAAGCCGCAGAGCAAGCCAACAGAGAACCCGTCGGAAACGCCGACAAACTACATTATGCGCGAGTGCGGAAACATCGGCATGGATATGCAGGAGTTGGGCAGAGTTCGCGCCGCGCTTGTGGAAGCAAACATCGTCCGCAACATCCCGACGAAAGAAATGACGATGGCGGACGCAAAGGCGCTGATGGACGCGGTGAAGGCTAATTTCCGGGAGGCATCGTAATGAATCGAGCAGAACGCAGAAGAGCGGCGCGGGACATGACCCACGCCACGCAGAGCATCATGAGGGCGCGGGGAGGCTACGAACGCGAGTATGAGCGCGGAGCGAAGGACGCAGAACGCCATGCAATCAAGATGATTTTCGCCGGGATGTGCCTTGCGATGAAAGAGGAGTTCGGTTTCGGCACAAGGCGGATTTATCGGATGCTGACGGCAACGCAAAAGTATCTTCAACCAGGCGCGTACTTCACAACGGCAGAATTGATTGATGAGGTGCTGGAAAAGACGGGCATCCGACTGGATTTCGACGACCCGTTTGACATGGTGGAGCGAATCGAGAAAGGGGAAAAGCGATGAATGTTGTTAGCAACGTCGAAATCATGGGGCTTGCGTCGAGCGTAAAGGCAAGCCGCTATCCGATGGCAACCGACACGGAGAATTGCAGCGCGGAAGTCACAGAGAGGACAATGGCGCTTGCCAACTGCCAGACAGGAAGCGGACACGACCAGTTTTTGACGGGAATTGTTGTGCAGTTCGACCTCACGTTCACCGTAAAGGCGTGGGTGGAAGCCGAGCGGTATCACTTTTTGGACTTCGTTTCGAGCCAGTCAACCATGCACCGCATAACAAGCATGGATATCGACGAGCAATGCATCGACTATGTGCGCCGGGAGACAATCGAGCTCGTGGAGAAGCTGGTTGAGGAGTACAAGGAAGCCCCCACGCCGGAACGGTATCTTGCAGTCCTCTACAACGTTCCTGTTGGCTTGCGGCTGACGGCGCGGATGACCACCAACTACCGGCAGCTCAAAACGATTTACCAGCAGCGCAAGAATCACCGTCTGCCGGAATGGAGGGCGTTCTGCGCATGGATTGAGACGCTGCCGAGAGCGGAGTTTATTGTCGGAAAGGAGAAGCAAAGCTGTGCCGACTAAGCAGCGAAACCGCGTTCTGACGTTTGCAGAAGCAAGCGCGCAAAACAAGAAGACGGCGCGCTTGTGGCTGGAACTGCGAGACAACATCCCGATTCGCGCATGGCTAAAAACGGATGCGTACCCGTGGCGCGTTATACCTTACAACATCGGCATTGGTACATTTTACGTTTACACAGAGGACTACGGCACAAAGTGGCGGTGCTGGGAGAAAGAGCCGACACGAGAAGAAGCCAAACGCGAGCCGTGGAGTGAGCCATGATTGCGACAATCGGCAAAGTCATCGAGCAACCGGGCAGCCTGACAATCCAGACTGCCCGCCCCGATGCGGAAAACTTATCCGATACCGTCACGGTGCTATGGCAGGACTGCCGCACAATTAGTCCAGAGCAGCGGCGCAAAGCGTGGGCGCTGATTGGCGAAATAGCCGCCGCGACAGGATACATCGGACGGGGGGACAAGAGCGACCTAAACACGATGCTCAAGGCGGAGTTTCTGAGAGCGCGGATTGACAAGCTGCAAGCGGAGGCAATCAAGGCATTCAGCCTATCCGACGTGGACATGACAACTGCGCGGCTTTACATCGACTGGCTTGTTGAGTTCTGCGTGGTGAATGACATTCCGACAAAGCAACCGCTTGTGGAGTATGCGGAGGACATCGACGCGTATATCTATGCTTGCGTGATGCACAAGCAGTGCGCCGTCTGCGGACGCAGACCGTCAGACTTGCACCACTGGGAGCGCGCCGGCATGGGCGCAGACCGCACGGAAATCAATCATATCGGGCTAACGTGCGAACCGCTTTGCCGGGTACATCACACGGAGTGCCACACGATGGCACAGGCGGATTTCGACGAGAAGTACCACATTCAGCCCGTAAAAATCGACGAAAAAATAGCTAAGCTGTACAAGCTGGAGAGGAAAAGCAATGAACAAGCTGACAATCATCGGGAATCTGACGCGGGACGTTGAGTTGCGCACGACGCAGAGCGGCAAGAGCGTCGCTAACTTCACGGTTGCCGTCAATCGCCGCGCGAAACCGGGTGAAAAGGCGGAAGCAGACTTCTTCCGCGTCTCCGTCTGGGATAAGCAAGCGGAAACGTGCCAAAAGTATCTTGCCAAGGGACGCAAGGTGTGTGTGATTGGCAGCGTCAGCGTCAGCACATACACCGCCAACGATGGCAGCACTCGCGCGACGCTGGAAGTATTTGCGCAGGACGTTGAGTTTTTGGACAGCGCGAAGCAGGATGCACCGCAGGCGGAAGCACGCGGAGCAGCGCAACCGCCTGCACAGACGCAATATACCCCGGTATACGATGAGGATTTGCCGTTCTAACGGCGGCTGATGGAGGTAGCAAATGGAGCTTGAGTATGTGCCTGTGCAGGTAGCCATGCGCCGGGAAATCGCGAGACTTTCCGACGAAGAAGCCGGACGTGCGCTTAAAGCCATTCTTGATTATGTGGCGACGGGTGAGGATGTCGAGCCGGAAGGAAACGCGGCGTTTTTGTACCTTGCGCTGTTGCGAGAATTCGATAAAATCTGCAAGATTCACGAGGTGCGTTCCGCAGGTGGCAAGGCTGGCGGACGTGGTCGCCCGAAGAAAACGAAGGCAGAAGAAATCCAGCAGCCCGAATCGGAACAGGAACAGCTCAATCCCGAAACAGAGCAGAAGCCCGAAGCGCACACCCCTGCACCCTTCATCAGCGACGAAGAAGCCGTAGAAATCCAGCAAGGCACAAACGAAGTGCTGGACGAAGCGCAACGGCAAGGATTTCCCGACACAACGGCGACGATAGAGACGCTCAACCAGCTTGTGGCGGACAACGGCGCGGAAGAGGTGCTGGAATGCGTGAAAATCGCCGGGGAATCTGGGAAGCCTAACATTCGATACCTTAAGGGTGTAATCAATGGACGTGCGAAAGAAAAACAGGAGAAAGAGCGACGAGAGCAAGCGCGGATTGAGGCGGAAAAGCACCCGATAAGGTTTATAAATAGCACGGACGAAATTGAAGTGCACGAACCGCCGAAAATCAAACAAAGAGATGTATTCATGAGCTGCGTTAAAAACCAGCCAACAGAGCATCCAGAGGTACGGACAAAGCTGGAAGAATTAGCGAGGGCGTGGAGTAGTTAAAGATGGACGCATACATCAACGAGGACGCGGAAAAAAGCCTAATTGGACTTGCGATGCAAGATGCAATCGTGGCGCAGGAAGTTGCCGCACTGCCTGATGCACTCTTTGGCTTAAAGCAGATGCAAGCCTGTCAGCGCGGAATCATGCGCCTTGTGAAGCAGGGAAAAAGCGTTGACCTTGTAACGCTGGATGCAGAAGTTCAATGCGACTTCCAAGATACCGCACTCTTGATGCAATGCGTACAGATGGGCATTTCGCCAATCATGTCGCGGCAGTACATAGCGATTTTGGCGGAGTGCGCGAAACGCCGCGAACTTGCGACGCTGGCGCGAAAAATCCTGCAAGATGTAGGCAATCCAGGCGCGTCGGTGGAATCGTTGCAAGCGGATTGCGCGGCGGCGGCACAGTCGTCAACCGCTGTTAATGATGGGGTGACGATGCACGAAGCGTCGCTCATGCTTGCGAATTCTTTTGACAAGAAAGATGGCGTGACATGCGGAATCGCAGACCTTGACGTAATGCTGGGCGGCTTCAAGCCGGGACAGTTAATCTACATCGGCGCACGTCCGGGTGTCGGCAAAACGTCGCTGGCTATCTGCATGGCGAAGTACGTTGCGGAGCACGGCGGCGGGGTGCTGCTTGTGTCGCTGGAAATGAACCCGGTAGAAATAGCAGCGCGGTTCATGGCGAATGAATCCGGTGTGGACTTGCAGAAAATCTCCACAGGCAAGATGGAATTAGAGGATTTCGCGCAGATTTCGCCCTGCTATCAGGTGCTTGCAGATTTACCAGTCACCATCGAGGAAAGAGCGGTTACACCGCTTCAAATCCGCAACGCGGCGGCAAAAATGAAGGCAAGCAAGCAGGGGTTGAGCCTGATTGTGGTTGATTATATCCAACTCATGCGAGCCGACGAGAAGTGCGGAAACCGCACAGAGGAAGTCACGCAAATCAGCCGCGAGTTAAAGCTGATGGCGATGGATTTAGGAGTTCCGCTGCTCTGTATGACGCAGTTTAACCGCGAGAGTGAGAAGGGATTCGGCAAATCGACAAGAAGCGAGCCGGATATGTCACAAGCACGAGACAGCGGCGCGATTGAGCAGGACGCGAACGTGTTTCTTATCCTGCACGAGCCGGAAGAGCCACAGGACGCGAACAGCGACAGATGGCAGATGTACCACAACTGCCAAGCAAACGGGTTGACGTGGCAGACGTGCCGAATTAGGAAAAATCGAAACGGCGCAACGGGGCTTGTGCATCTGGGCTTCGACAAGCCGCACATGCGGTATACATGCATAAAAAAGGACTAAAAGGAGGAAAGCCATGTACAACATCATCGTTTACGAGAACAAACGGTTTGGAAACATTCGGACATTCGTCGAAGAAGGGAAACAAGAGCCGTGGTTCGTGGCGGCGGATGTGTGCCGAGCGCTGGAAGTCAAGAACGCACGGGATGCAGTGGCACGTTTGGACGACGACGAAAAGAATACCGTCGTTTTAACCGACGGAAATCGCGGCAATCCAAATGTGACCGTCGTCAGCGAACCCGGGCTGTACGCACTCGTCCTCAGCAGTCGCAAGCCGGAGGCGAAAGAGTTCAAGCGCTGGATTACGCACGATGTCATCCCATCAATCCGAAAGAGCGGCGGCTACATCGCAGGGCAGGAAGACATGAGCGACGCTGACCTGATGGCGAAAGCCCTGATTGTTGCCCAGCGACAGATTGAGCAGCGCGACAAGCAAATCACGGAGATGCAGCCAAAGGCGCTGTTCGCGGATGCTGTGAGCGCAAGCAAAACAAGCATCCTTGTGAACGAGATGGCGAAGCTGCTGCGGCAGAATGGCGTTGAAATCGGCGAAAAGAAGCTGTTCAAACTCCTGCGCGTGAACGGATATTTGTGCAGCAAAGGAGAGCTTCACAACTGCCCGACGCAAAGAGCTATGGATATGGGACTTTTCGAGATAAAGGAAACGGCTATCACAACGTCGGACGGCAGCGTTATACTGCGGAGAACGCCGAAAGTGACGGGCAAAGGGCAAGTGTACTTCATCAACAAGTTTAAGGGGGGATGGGCGTAATGCGAGTAAAACCAAAGCCTTGCCCGAATTGCGGAAGCAAGTACGTAGAAATGTTGCGTGTATTCTTCGGCGGTAACGGTTTTGAGGTGAGATGCTTTGACTGTGGCTATATCGGTGACATTGGGAAAACAAGAGCCGCAGCCGTGAGAGCGTGGAATAACGACGAAAGGAGCAAGAAGAATGCAGGACTATAAACTGAAACCGTGCCCGTTTTGCGGCGGGTATGCTCATTTGGACAAAGCATACAGTTACTTTCGTGATGCAGTCATTTATTGCGAGGGGTGCGACATCGTGTTTACGCTTGATGATGTGGATGCAGACACTAAAAAAATCGTCGAGACATGGAATCGCCGTGCGCCGGGATGGGTGTCCGTGGACAAGGTGCTGCCGCTGAATAGAATGCACGTCATCGGATTTGATACAGAGAGCAAGTGGGACTATCCATCGTTGTATTTTTGTCCAGACACAAAGGAGTTTTTGGACGAAACATACGACAACAAGCCCGTGAGCATCACGCACTGGATGCCATACCCGGAAGCGCCGAAGGAGGACGAAGAGGATGAATAAGGAAAACAACCCTGCTCCGCGCTGTTCGTACTGCGGCGCGGAAATGAGCTTGGAAAACAACGAGGATGTTCTGTTCGGACTTTTCGCGGACGAGGAAAGAATGTACTGGTATCAATGCAATGCTCCGTCGTGCGGTATTCACAGCCCGGCGCGTCATACGGAAGCCGATGCGTACAAAGCCGCCATAGCGCGCTGGCAAGAGCCGAACCGGGTGCTGACGCTGGAAGAGATTACAGCGGATGCGAATGCTGATAGCTGGAAGTTTGAGTGGGTGGAGCGAAAAGGTGAAAAAGATATTATCCATCAAACCTGCCCATTTAGTGTAAACACCGAGCGCACTATCTTTGCGTCGCCCGGCGATAAACGGATTTACCGGGGAGACAACAGCAACTATGGCGTAACGTGGCGCAGCTGGCTGCGGGAACCGACGAAACGGGAAAAAGAAGACACGCCGTGGGAGGACGAAGGAAGATGAATGAGTACAAAAACCGTGTGCTGTCCCTTGCAGAGCTTGCGGTAAGCGCAGGAACGCTCGCGTGGATTGAAGATAACAACGGAGACGACGAGCCGTGCGTACATGCGCGAATGGTAACGTACTGGGAAAGTAAAAGCCACCGCATATATTTCGACGGCGGACGCGCGTGGTACGCCGATTACACCTACGGCGAGACGTGGCGCTGCTGGCTGCGGAAGCCGACGCCGGAACAAATGGAGAACATGCCGTGGGAGGAAAGCTGATGAAAACTGTGACGCTGCCAGAGGCGGTGCTTTTCGGCACGATGATTGGTCTGGGGCTGACGGGCTTCCTGCTGGCGAAGGAAACGCGCCCGTGGTATGTATACATTCTGCTGGCGCTCGTCAACTGTATCATTTCGATTTTGGTGTACGCCGGAGCGGATGCGCTTTCGGCGTGGTTGGGGGGATGACAAATGCTGATGGAGCAGATTATCGGCGCGGACGGCGTAATCCGTACAAAGCTGGACATTGCCATCCAGCGATTGAAATCCTTTGAGCCGCCGGAAGGGTATTTCCTTGCGTTTTCCGGCGGCAAGGACAGCCAGTGCATCTACCATTTGGCGAAGATGGCGGGCGTAAAGTTTGAAGCCCACTATCAGGTGACAAGCGTAGACCCGCCAGAGCTGATTTACTTCATTCGCGAGCATTACCCGGACGTAATTTTCGATGTGCCGCACGACGAGGACGGGAAGAGAATTAGTATGTGGTCGCTGATAGTAAAAATCGGGATGCCGCCGACGCGATTTAGGAGATTTTGCTGTGCGGAACTAAAAGAGACAAGCGGAGACGGTCGAATGGTTGTGACTGGCGTTCGCTGGGCGGAATCAGTACGGCGCAAGAAAAATCAAGGGGTTGCGGTAATTAGCGGGAAGCCTAAAACGACGCAGAAAAAGGCGGACGAGCTTGGTGTGGACTACAAAATCAGCAAATCCGGGACACTTGTGATGAATGAGGACAATGACGAGAACCGCCGCCTTGCGGAGTTTTGCTACCGGACGCAGAAGATGCTGCTGAATCCTATCGTCGATTGGACAGACGAAGACGTTTGGGATTTTCTTGACAACATTGTGAATGTCCCGCACTGCGGCCTGTACGATGAGGGCTTCAAAAGAATCGGGTGTATCGGCTGTCCTATGGCTGGGGGGGCGAAACAAAGGCAGGAATTTGCGCGATTCCCGAAATTCCGTGCGCTGTACGTCCGCGCATTTGCCCGCATGATTGAGCAGCGCAAAGCGGAAGGGCTGCCGACGACGTGGCAGAACGGCGAGGAAGTCATGCGCTGGTGGCTGAAAGAGGATAGGGAGGATTAACGATGACGGTTATCGGGCGTGCTGTGTCTGCTGGCGGCTACGGTATCTGTTGCTTGCGCATTTATCAATAAGGAGTGATGATGGTTGTGAGAGAATTGCAAGATGAGATTGTGACGGTTGTGTTTTCCGAACTTCTTCGAGCGCAGAAAGAGCATGGTGAGACGTTTAACTCCATGCCGGAGGCGTTTTCCGTCATCTGGGAGGAAATCGAGGAGGCGAATGAAGAGATGCAGCGTGTTCGGCAAAAGGCAAATGACGTGTGGCTGGCAAATCGCCGGGATGATGCAGATGCGTTTCAGGTACGCGCGAGCAAAACAGCAGCGGCAGCTACCCTGCTGGCTTGCGAAGCTGTGCAAGTTGCGGCAATGTGCATGAAGGCGCAGAGAGGAGGTGCAGCATGGTCGAAAAGCAAGAATGGCTGAACGCACTGACAATCTGTCCGGTGTGCAACGCAGTGATGAAGCGATATACTACGATTGATGTTCAAGGAGGCGCATGGGTAAAATGTACAAATCCAAAGTGCGGACTACATGGCGTTCTATTTATGCCGATGATGTAATTCCAACGGAAGATGAAGAGCAGGAAGCCCTTTTCCGCTGGGCAGATGCTCAAAGCGCAACGAAGCCGTGGCTGAAAGGGATGTTCGCCATCCCGAACGGCGGTTATCGCGCCAAGGCAACCGCCGCGAGGATGAAGCGAACCGGGACGCGTGCAGGAGTGCCTGACATCTTCCTGCCCGTCTCCAACGGACGTGAACACGGGCTTTTTATCGAAATGAAGCGGCGCAAGGGCGGGACAGTATCGACATCGCAGAAAGAGCGCATGAAGATGCTGACTGCCGAGGGCTACCGCTGCGTCGTGGCGAAGGGTTGCCAAGAAGCAATTGACGCAATTATGCGATACATGGACGGAGAGTGAGACAATGCTGGACACCGACGACATCCGCTACTCCTTTTGGCTGGAGAAAGAGCTGGAAAAGAACGTCAAGCGGCTTGCGGGGAACGTTTCGCGCGGATGCAAAAGCCGCCACGATGCCTACAAAGTCAGGGCGACGCAGGACGCAATCAGACGGCTAAACGCAGAGAAGGAGGCAAACGGGGCAATCGAGAAGGTACAAGATATGCTGTACACGGAGCTTATGAGCGGACAGATTCGCCCCGCGCTGTATACAGCTGTCATCAAGGCGTTTGAAGGGGTAAAATAATCGAGGGGCGGTTGCGGGAGGGGAAAATGGTTGACTTAAAGCGGATGCGGTATCTCATCAGGCGGTATCCTATGGCTTGCTTGCGCGCGGAACAGGCGCGAATCCGGGCGCAGAAGCTGACGCGGACAATCAGCGACGCGCCGCGCGGGGGCGGGAGCATGAACAGCACGGAGGAAGGGCTGCTGTATCGCGTCGAGGCGCTGGAACGCAAGAAAGCAATCTGGAACGAATTGTGCAGGATGCGCGAAGAACTTGCGCCGCTGGTTGATGCGCTGGAAAGTCCGCTGGAAGTGCAGTGCATGAGGATGCGGTATCTGGAGGGAAGGAGTGTCCGAGAAATCAGCTACAATCTGGCGTACTCCGAGCAACACGTCTTCCGCGTGATTGGTAACGCGGAACGGAAAATCCAGAGCGCGGAATAAGGCGGTCGCGCATCGAAAGGTGCGCGATTTCCTTTGCAAAATCGCCGAAAAAACTGCATTTCCACCCTTGACATATTGCCGGGAATATGGTATAATAATTTATGTCAAGGGGCGGTACAAAAAAACAAAGCCCCAGACAGAAAGAGGCAAGAAACATGAAAATTAGCAGGATGGACAGCGTAGCACTGGAAACTTTAAGCCTCGGTGCGAAGAGCGAATATACTATTAGGATTTACGGAGCGCACCACAATGGCAAAATCACAAAGGTTAGAATCGTTTGCAGCGAATCGTTTGCAAAGGAACGTGCAATTGTCTTTGCCAATTGGCTGGGTTCTAACTTCTTTGATGTGACGTGTGAAGGGACTGGGAAGATTTCCATTGCCCGTTTTGAGGGCGTTTGCAAATATAGCTGGATTGACATTTGATAGAAATAGATACCGGGCGGGGCGGTATAACCCCGAAAGAGGAGAAAGGCAATGAAAGTGACGCTGACGAAGGAAGAATACAGAGAGCTTAAAAAGCATGGTCGCCTTGCAAAGCTGGACGGGAAAATGGTCGCAGTCTGCGAAAGAGCAAACGATTTGGACTACATCGTCGAGGTGAAGCGTGAAAAGTAACAGCTTGCAAAATCAATCATCCTATGCTACAATACCTCCGAAAGGGGTTGTAGCAATGCGGAAAGAATACTACCAAGGCGCGGTATCCGTCCGCGCAACGCAAAAGTACAAGGAAAAAATCGGGATGCAGAAGATACCCATTGAGGTGCAAGCTGGAAGCCGCGAAGCACTTACCGCAGAAGCCAAGAGCCGGGGGATATCCGCAACGCAGCTGATTGTGGATGCGGTGAACGCCTACGTCGGGCGTGAGATAATCAGCAACAAAAAACAATAATAGCATGGGGGCGCATCCGCTGGGGTGCGCCTTTTTGTTGCTCAAAAAAGTTTGCAAAATCGCCGAAAAAACTGCATTTCCACCCTTGACATATTGCCGGGAATA
>ERZ773200.2786-NODE-2786-length-12361-cov-4.099057_pt1 | contig 12361 bp, 10 predicted proteins | sample MGYA00581008_ERZ773200 | MGnify/ENA primary metagenome ERZ773200 (study PRJEB29015, sample SAMEA2737770) | human gut metagenome | biome: human gut; feature: human-associated habitat; material: faeces | place: China | collected 2012 ... | reverse complement strand
CGTAAGTATAAAAAAAAAGATGTCGTTCACCTAAGAATCATGCCTGAAGCACCTGATAAGCCTTTTTAAGCGGCTGTCCGCACTTGATAAACTGGAAAATATTGGTTACCAGCCACCCGAGGCCACCCAACGGCCCCAGCAGCAACGTCAGCAGAGCCCTCAGGTAAGTGGAAACATTTGACCCCCGATGATGGTCGGCATCAAGCATCGTATTATGGAAAATATGGTCTACGGTTGTTGCATGTGAGCCAAAGGCCGAAAATGCCGAAACAAAACCGGCAAGCAGCCACACCAGGAGCAAATGCTCACTGACATAAAAAGCACCTCCCACAACAACCAATACGATGAGCAATGACTTGATCAGCAAATTCCGGCGCATTTTTCCTATCCGGGAAATTTCGGCTTGGGCCACTTTGATGTTACAGTCAGGACAAAGCGGACGGTTGCCCACCATATATGAAGACGAAGATGCACAGTCCACACAGATACCAGCTCCACAATAAGCACAAGAGACGACAGCTGGTTCAACAGTATGTTTGATACAATTATAAGCCATTTATTCCTTTATCACTTATAAACTATTTTCACACTTGGACAAATCAGGAAAAACAAAAAAAGTACCCCGAAAAAAGTACATTCTCACTTCCGTTAGTTTTTAGTCAGCAAAAAAAGAGCGGAGAGAGGGGGATTCGAACCCCCGATACCCTTTAGGGGTATACACGCTTTCCAGGCGTGCCTCTTCAGCCACTCGAGCATCTCTCCTGATTACGGGATGCGGCATAACGCCGCTAGCGTGTGCAAAGATAGATTTTTTTTCCCAAAGCGCCAAGCTTTTGTCCCGTAATTAAGCCAAAAGGCTGATTATTGTTCGATTTTCTTACCTTGCTTCACCACAATTTCCTGACTGATTCCGGCCGAGGTAAAGGAAAGTTTCACTTCACGTTCCTGAGCGGTATTGTTGGTGCGGTAATTCAGCTTCACCACGTGCATGCCCGTAGAGGCGAACGTAGTGTCGATGGCATCGAACCATTCGTTTCCTGCCGCAGTAAGACGCGCGCCGGGCTGGTAGTTATAAACCTTTACGGAGTCAGTCTGCGATACGGCCAGTACACCCAGGCTGCAGCGCATCTGGGTAGCTTCGATGGCACTGACCTGATAATTGTCGGCATTCAGGAAAACAGGTTCCGGACGGCTTACGCGCAACCACGGCAACTGATAAACGGGAAGTGCAATTGAATTTTCGGTATTGACATTGATTACGGCATTGCGCACACTGCCGGTGGTGTTGGTTTCAAATACGAAATTCAAACGGGTGTCGGAAGAAATCTCCGAGCCGGTAGGCTGATCGCTGGTCGGCGTAAACGTAAACCAGGCAGCCGATGATGAAGCGGTCCAGGGATCGGTAGAAACCAAATGAATGGTATCCGTCTGCTGGTCGGCATAGAATACTTTCGTACTTGTCGGGGTAAAATACGTGAAATGAAAATCCTGTGATGCTTCAGAACAGGCCGTAAATCCCAATACGGCCAAGAACAGGGGGCAAATGTGTTTGAATCGCATAGTAGTGTTGTTTTTTTTTGGATAAATAATTGTTTTTCAATAAATATCAACTGATTAATACCACTCTACGTTGGAACTGTATGAACTGCGCTTTTCCCAACGCAAGGCATCGGCCAACTCGGAAGCACGGGCCTGGAACGTAAAGTTGAACGAGGAGTACGGCCGCAGCACAATGGAGGCCGACATCGAGAAACAGTGCAAATCACGCTGCAACGAGGCTGTGGTCATGGAAAGTTCGTGGTAATTGAAATCATAGCCGGAACTGAAACTGATGTTCCACCCGTCGGCAATGCGGATAAAGCCCGAGAAGTTGAGCGTCTGCGTCAGAGCATACGGATAGCGCATGCGACGCACGTTGAACTTGCTGCGGTCGCGGTTTTCACTCATCGTCACGCCGTAGGACACCGAAAGCGACCAGGGTATGGAAAATGCCAGATAGCCGTCATCGTCCACCTTGGCCTTAACCTTCTGTTTGGCACCGCCTTCGCGGGCAGCCTTAATGTCGGGGTCGACATTGGCCTCCTCCAGATCATCACCCGAAGCGGCATCCTCAGCCGCATTGGCGGCATTCACTTCAGCCTGCGTCTCATCATCCTTTTTGCCCGTAATCCAGTTCCAGAGTTTCTTGAAAGTCTGATTATTGAATGTATAGGACAAATTCTGCGACATACCCTGGAAACGTCCGAAGCGGCCGTAACTCCACTCCGTACGGTCACTCTCAACGATATTGCCGTTTTCATCAAACTTGTAGGCATAGGTTGCAAACTGTGCCGCCAACGAAAGGGTATAGTTCTTGGTCAGTTTCAGTCGGATGTTGGTCGTCAAATCGCTCCAGGGGCGCACCTTGTCGGCAAAGTTGTACGAAAGATTCGCGCTGAATTCGTCAATCAGACTGATCTTGCGTTCGCCGGTAGAGTCTGATTTGCTTTTTACCTTCATCTCCAGATTATTGGAAATGCTCATGTCCACACGTCCCTGCATGGTAGAGCTGGGATAGCCGTAGAGGGCGTTCTGATAGGGCGAATAATAAACCGTACTGACGTTACCCTCGGCATCAGTCTTGACATAGCTCTTACGGTAACCGTAACGGCTCTGCGTAAAGTCGGGAGCATAATTGAACGAAACCGACGGCTTGAACACATGGCGCACGGCTATGATTTTTCCGCCGAAGAGCTTGGGCAGCGGCTTGAACATACCATAGAGCGTAGTGTTGGCCTGCAAACTGGTGTTCCAGTCATACACGTTGTAAAAGCCGTAAATGGTATCGGTCTTCTCCTTCTGCTCATTGCGGTCCCACGACTTGCGCAACTTGTTGGTGTACATGCGGTCGGTAAAGGAGAACGACGGCGTAACATTGATATACTTGAACAAATTGAACGTAGCGCTTACCGGAATAGAATGCTTCATGCCGTTACGCCAGTCCTTAATCAGGTTACTGTGAAAGAGCTTACCCTCCTGCGTCGTAATGCTGTTGCTCAGCTGTCCGGTATAGGTAAACGAAATTTTCTCATACCAGCGTTCGTTTCCCACCTGTTTTTTACGCTTAAAGGGGTACACACGCGCCAGGTTGATGCTCAAATCCGGCAAAGTAACCGATACCGACGAGTCGCGCATGCTCTGCGTCAGGTTGGCCGAAGCGGCAATACTCAATCCGATGCGTGAAAAGGTGTGCGAAAAGCTTACACTACTGGCACGGGTGCTCTGAGTGTACGAAAGCGGGTCGTAACGGCTATCCAGATTGTTGCGCTCGTAACTCTGCGAAGCAAAGTTCACACGGGCTGAAAAAGAAGTATTGGGAGCCGCCTTGGCATCCATGGTATGGGTCCACTGCACTTTCAGACTGTTCTGCACCGAATAGTCGGGCATATTCTTTTCACCCTCCACCGTCTTGATAAAACTGACATAAAAGTTTCCGCTAAAACGGTAGCGCTTGCGATAATTGGTCTCGCCGCTCAGTCCCCACGACCCTTTGGTATAAATTTCACCCAGCGCCTTGAGGTCAAAATAGTCGTTGATGGCAAAATAATAACCACCATCACGCAGGTAAAAACCGCGCACGGTTTCATCACCATAAGAGGGCATGATAAAGCCGCTTGAATATTTCTTGTTAAAAGGGAAAAAGCCATAAGGAACGCCAATGGGCAAAGGCACATCAGCTACCACCAGATGGGCCGGACCGAAAAAGGCTTCCTTACCGGGGCGCACCTTGGCCCGCGAGAGAGCCAGATAAAAATGCGGATGCTTGGCATCACAGGTTGTGTATTTGGCATGCTGCAGATAAAGAGTACCGTCGCTGGCACGCTTGGAGTCCTCACTCTGCAGATAACCGTTGCCCTGCGTGGTATATACGTTGTTGATGTATCCCTTCTTGGTCTTGAAGTTAAAGGTCATCAACTCGCTCTCATACTTGTCGGCCCCCTGAGTATAAACCGGCTCTCCCACCTTGCGGCCAGAAGTGTCGGCCCGTCCGTTGGCATGCACCAGACTGCTGTCAAGGCTCATGGCTATTTCGGCAGCCGTCAGCTGCATGTCCTGATAGTTCACCTGACTCTCGCCATACAAGTAAGCCAGACTGGTGTTGGCGTCGTACACCATGGAGTCGGTAGCCGTGTATTTTACGGGAGCATCCAGACCGCTGTCTTTCTTTTTCTTTGCCGTATCGGCCTGGAGCGAGTCCTGCCCGAGCGTATCCGCAGCGGAAAGGCGCAGGCTGTCGGGCAAGGCAGCCCGCAGTCTGGCCGAATCGGGACGCAGGCTGTCGGGCAAAGACAAAGAGTCGGCCGACACCGTCGCAACAGACGGCGCCCTACCCGACCGGGACGGCCTGCTGATAAAGGCCGAACATGCCAGCGTAATGACAAACAGGCTGATAAATATCTTTGCTCTCAAAAGCTCTCTGCTACCTTATTTTTCGGAAACCGACTGCAAAAGTACAAAATATCTGCGTCAGATACGTGCACGAACACGCTTATTATATTTTTTTGGGACAGATATTAACCAAACATCTTTTGCCAGGCTTCAAACTGCTCCACACATGCACGGCCATACTTCTGCAAACTTTTGACCGTCTGTTCCACGGTACGCTCCCGCTCGAGATGTGTTTTCGAAAAGAATTTGTCGGCATAGCAAATTACCTGTTCCTCAAGTGTTTCGGGTCTGTAGTCACCGGGTGGCAGAGGAAGATTCTGCGCACGTATGATGTCCTCGGTCAGCCCCGTGCCGGTATGGCGCTCACAAACCCGTGCAATGTCAGGCAGACCTTCCTTACGCATCAAATCGGCTCCCAGCTTGCCATGAAGCAGATAAGGCTCTGTGCCCATGCAGCAGATGGCCGGAGCATTAGTAAGGAAGATACCGATGTCGTGAAGCATGGCACCGTCGTGCAGGAACTGCTCGTCGAGTTGCAGCTCAGGGTGCCGCCGGGCCACCTCAACGGCCTTGCGGGCCACGTCGCTACTATGACGCATCAGGATGCGCCGCAATTGATTATCCTCAGGATAATATTTCTGAATAACAGCTGTCACATTCATTTTGAAAGGGCTATATTTCCGGATGCAAAATTAAGTTTTTCAATCTGTTTCGGCAAATATGCCGAAGCCTTTTTGCGGACAAAGAACAACTTATGCCCGCCGTTACGCCATAAAAAAAACAACGGGCCACACTCCGCTGTGCGAAGTATGACCCGTTATGTATGCAGGTTTCCTGATGGAGGCTGATTACATCATGCCGCCCATACCGCCCATGCCGGCAGCACCGCCCATAGGCATTTCAGGTTTTTCTTCTTTCTTGTCGCAGATGACACACTCGGTAGTCAGGAACATGCCGGCTACGCTGGCTGCATTTTCAAGTGCCACGCGGGTTACCTTGGCAGGATCAACCACACCGGCTGCACGCAGGTCGCCGAAGCTTTCGTCCTTGGCGTTGTAACCAAAGTTACCCTTGCCTTCGCGTACCTTGTTGACTACCACTGCACCTTCAACACCGGCGTTGCGGCAAATCTGGCGGAGCGGTTCCTCGATGGCGCGGCGGATGATTTCGATACCGGTCTGTTCGTCGCCGTTGTCACCCTTGAGGTCTTCAAGAGCTTCCTGAGCGCGGATGTAGGCTACGCCACCACCGGTTACGATACCTTCCTCAATGGCTGCACGTGTAGCGCAGAGGGCGTCGTCGCAGCGGTCTTTCTTTTCCTTCTGCTCGGTCTCGCTGGCTGCACCTACCTCGAGTACGCAAACACCGCCTGAGAGTTTGGCCAGACGCTCCTGCAGTTTCTCCTTGTCGTATGAAGAAGTGCTGTTATTGATTTCGCTCTTAATCTGGCTGATGCGGCTCTGGATGTTTTCCTTGTCGCCGGCACCGTTTACGATGGTGGTGTTCTCCTTCGTAATGGTAACCTTTTCAGCCGTACCCAGCATTTCCAGGGTTGCCTGCTCCAGTTTCAAGCCCTTCTCCTCGCTGATAACTACACCACCCGTCAGTACGGCGATGTCTTCCAGCATGGCTTTGCGGCGGTCGCCGAAGCCCGGAGCCTTCACGGCACAAATCTTGAGCTGTGAGCGCAGGCGGTTGACTACCAGAGTGGTCAGGGCCTCGCTGTCAACGTCCTCAGCAATTACCAACAGGGGACGTCCGCTCTGTACGGCCGGCTCGAGGATAGGCAAGAAATCCTTGAGATTTGAAATCTTCTTGTCGTAGATCAGGATGTAAGGTTTCTCCATTACACACTGCATCTTCTCGGTATCGGTTACGAAGTAGGCTGACAGATAGCCGCGGTCGAACTGCATACCCTCAACCGTTTTCAATACGGTGTCGCGACCTTTGGCGTCCTCGATGGTGATTACGCCGTTTACGCTTACGGCACGCATACCGTCGGCAATGAGTTTACCGATTTCGGCATCGTTGTTGGCTGAGATGGTAGCTACCTGCTCGATTTTCTCATAGCTTTCCTCTACCTGCTCGCTCTGAGCCTTGATTGACTCAACCACCTTGGCTACGGCCTTGTCGATACCACGCTTCAGGTCGAGCGGATTGGCACCGGCAGCTACGTTCTTCATACCTTCGTTCAGGATGGCCTGGGTCAGTACGGTTGCGGTTGTCGTACCGTCACCGGCGTCGTCACCCGTTTTGCTGGCTACGCTCTTGACGAGCTGTGCACCGGCGTTTTCAAAAGCGTTGTCCAATTCGATTTCCTTGGCTACTGAAACACCGTCCTTGGTGATGCGCGGAGCACCGAACTTTTTGTCGATTACCACGTTGCGGCCTTTCGGGCCCAGGGTTACCTTTACAGCATTGGCCAGCGCGTCAGCACCATTTTTCAGCATTTCGCGGGCATCTACATCGTATTTAATATCTTTTGCCATGATGTTTTCTTGTTTTTTTGAGTTTGTTTTATCTGTTTGTATATTAGCTTAACGGAATCAAGACGGATTAACCCAATACGGCCAAAACGTCGCTCTGACGCATGATCAGGTATTTTTCGCCGTCCAGCTCAACCTCTGTGCCGGAATATTTTCCGTACAATACGGTATCGCCTTCCTTCAACACCATCTCTTCGTCCTTGGTGCCGCAACCTACGGCCAACACACTGCCCTGCAAGGGTTTTTCCTTTGCGGTGTCAGGAATAATGATTCCACCTACTGTTTTCTCCTCAGCGGGAGCCGGTTTAATCAGCACTCTGTCTGCTAATGGTTTAATTGTCATAATCGTAATAATTATTGTATTTTACATGTTTATTCGTATCGGAAGTATGCCCTGCGCCTTTGGGGCTTTCGGGCTTCCGCCATTATATATGCCAAAACCGTGCCAAACCCCGAAACTTCCGCTCAAAAATAAGAAAAACGGTCTTTCCTGTGCCTCGTGTGTCAGTCGGATGTCTGCCATTCTGTCAGCATCGTGACATGAAGCCTGTCATATCCCTTCCCCGCACGCCAGATGCCGGCCCGTTTCCAAAAGAGTCCGACCTGGCGTCCGCAAGGTGCCGACCTGTCGGAAAAAGGCCGGATGCGTTTCCGCCCAAACCGCCGCATTGTTTTCCGCCCTCCGGCAGGACATGACAATTTCCACCCCCGCAAAAAAATCTGCCGCCCCTTTTCAGCGGGGACGGCAGACAAGAATATCACATAACGGGGACGCTACGCCTCGCAGAGCGCAGGTCAGTTCTGGTCGTAAGCGTGTTTCGGATAGTCTACGGTGTAGTGCAGGCCGCGGCTCTCCTTGCGCTCTATGGCGGCACGCGTAATGAGGTAGCCCACGTTAATCATGTTGCGCAGCTCGCAGATATCGCGGGTGGCCTTGACGCGCTTGAAGAGCTCTTCGGTTTCCTCATAAAGCAGGTCCAGACGGGTCCAGGCGCGCTTCAGGCGCAGGTCGCTGCGCACGATGCCCACGTAGGCCGACATCACCTGACACACCTCGCGCACGTCCTGGGCGATGAGCACTTTTTCCTCGTTGGTCATGGTGCCCTCGTCGTTCCATTCGGGCACCTTGCCATTGAATCCGTACTTGTCAAATTCCTCCAGCGTATGTTTGGCCGCTGCCTCGGCATAGACCACGGCTTCAATCAGCGAGTTGCTGGCCAGACGGTTGCCGCCATGCAGGCCGGTGCAGGAGCACTCGCCGATGGCGTAGAGGCGATGGATGCTCGACTCGCCGTTGAGGTCAACCTTGACACCGCCACACATGTAGTGGGCACACGGTGCTACGGGAATGTACTGCTTGGTGATGTCAATGCCGATGCTCAGACACTTGGCGTAGATATTGGGGAAGTGGTGCTTGGTCTCTTCCGGGTCCTTGTGGGTCACGTCCAGACAAACGTGGTCGAGTCCGTGAATCTTCATTTCCTTGTCAATGGCCCGGGCCACAATGTCACGTGGGGCCAAAGAAAGGCGCTTGTCATACTTCTGCATGAACTCCTCGCCGTTGGGCAGGCGCAGGATGCCGCCGTAGCCGCGCATGGCTTCGGTAATCAGATAGGCCGGATGCGTCTCCTTGGGGTTGAAGAGCGCCGTGGGGTGGAACTGCACAAACTCCATGTCCTTTACCGTAGCCTTGGCCCGGTAGGCCATGGCTATGCCGTCGCCCGTGGCAATGTTGGGGTTGGTGGTTGAGGAATATACGGCTCCCGTACCGCCGGTGGCCAGTATGGTAAAGCGTGACAGGAAGGTATCCACCTTTTTCGTGTCGGGGTCGATGATGTAGGCGCCGTAACACTCAATGTCCTTGGTGCGGCGCGTTACCTCAATGCCCAAATGGTGCTGCGTAATGATTTCAACGGCAAAATGATTCTCCAGTACCGTAATGTTCGGATGCCGTCTCACGGCTTCCATCAGCCCGCGCTGGATTTCGAATCCCGTGTCGTCAGCATGATGCAGGATACGGAATTCCGAATGGCCGCCCTCACGATGCAAATCGAAGTCACCCTTTTCATTCTTGTCGAAGTTCACCCCCCACTTCACCATATTCTTAATGCCTTCAGGCGCCCGGCGCACCACCTGCTCTACGGCCTGCCGGTCACTGATGTAGTCACCGGCAATGATGGTGTCCTGAATATGTTTGTCAAAATTGTCAACCGTCAAATCGGTGACAGAGGCTACTCCGCCCTGGGCCTTGGCCGTATTGGCCTCGTCCATGGTGGTTTTGCATACAAGGGCCACACGTCCCTTGCCGGCTACCTGAAGCGCGTAGCTCATGCCGGCTACGCCCGAGCCGATTACCAAAAAGTCAAATTTACGTATCATCTGCTCAATACCTTTAATCACTTGCAAAGTTAGCAAAAAAGCGCAGCATGCAATCAGGCTGCCATCTTTTTTGAACAAAAAAGCCACGGCCCTGCTTTCGGAGGAGCCGTGGCTTTATGAAGCATTACTGCTCAAGCCTTCTTGACAAACGTGACGCAGGCCCAGCGGTCCTGCTCGTGCTCGTGGTCGTAACACCAACCGAGCGATTCGGCTTCTTCGCGAATCAGGCACACGTCCTCACGGTAGAAACCGCTCATGAACACATGGCCGCCCGGTGCCAGACAAGCATCGTAGGCACGCATGTCGGCCAGCAGGATATTGCGGTTGATGTTGGCAATAATATAATCAAACGGCCCCTGACCGGCAAGCGACGAAGCGTCGCCCAGCTGCACATCAATACCCTCAAGATGATTGAGGGCAATATTTTCCAGTGAATTCTTTACGCACCATTCATCATTGTCAATAGCCACGCAAGCCGCAGCTCCCTTCATGCGGGCCAGAATAGCCAGGATACTGGTACCGCAGCCCATGTCGAGCACGCGCTTGCCGGTAAAGTCATGACTAAGTATCTCACTGATCATCTGGCTTGTAGTGGCGTGATGACCGGTTCCGAACGACATGTGCGGGTCGATAACAATGTCGAACTCGGCCTGCGGCACATTCTTGTGGAACGTGCTGTGAACCACACAGCGTCCGTCCACCACCAACGGCTGGAAGTAGTTTTTTTCCCACTCCTCGTTCCAGTTCTTGTCCTCTGCCTCGCGCTGGGTGTAGCTGACCTGCACGCCCGGCATGGGGAAGTTCTGCAGGGCAACGTCAAGGGTGTCCTGACTGAAAGCATCCTGACGCACATAAGCCCGCAGCGGCGACGGACGTCTCTCGTCGCCCTCAAAACTATCAAATCCGGCCTCGCCCAACACGGCAGCCAGCAAGTCGGCCACATCCTGCGTGGCCGGTTCAAAAGTAAAGGTGAATTCTAAATATTTCATATTGCAGTAATGAATGGCCGGCAGCCTTGTAAAGTAACCTGCCGGCTATATTCGGTTTCAAGCATAATCAGCATCATCATAAGCCGCGACTGCCGCCTCAAACGAAGCGGGCACATAACTGCTGCGTATGCGCCACTGGGCAGGATAGAGGTTGTTGGCCCGCGCTCCCAGCTGGTTAACAAAACCCAGAGGACGGCCCTCATAGGCCACGCGCACATAGCCACGGGGCACGCTGCCCTCCAATACCAGACTCTCATGGCGCAAATAAGCCAGAGCGGCGGCATAATCCAATTCGGTCTGCGCAAAAACATCTCCGGCCGCCGCGCGCGACAGAGCCAGGGCATGAGCCGGAATAACCTTGCGCCCTTTTTCCTCAGCCACTTCCACACCGCACAGCAGGGTACGGATGTTTTGCCGCAGGCGACAGGCGTCGTCCTTCCACCAGGAATGTACGGCTGACACGCGTCCCTCGTCGGTATACATAAACGTCCATGCCTCCGGCTCGCGCAACCATTGGCGGAAAGGTGCATTGCGGGGCACGGAAAGCTGCTTGTCGGAACGTATCTTCCGGAACTGATGCAGAGGCTCGTCGGCCGTTTTTCGAAGCAAAGCCAGGAAAAAGCCCTCGCCCCGCGCACGATGGGGAAAGAAGTGATAGACGGGCAGGTCGGTGCCGGCCGTATCGCCCTCGATGCCCCACTCCTCCGGCACGTCAATGCGGACGGGCTCGGCACCAAGCTCCTGACAGATGAAGCGAACGTTCTCCTCGTCCTCCTGACGGTTGAACGTACAGGTACTGTACACCAGAAAGCCGCCGGGGCGCAGGGCGGGCCACACGTCACGTATGATGTCGCGCTGACGGGCAGCACACTGCGCTACATTCTGCAGGCTCCACTCGCCTACGGCTCCGGCATCCTTACGGAACATGCCTTCGCCGGAACAGGGTACGTCGGCTGCTATCACATCAAAATAGGCCGGCAGGGCCTGAAACGCGGCGGGCCAGGCCGAAGTGACCACTACGTCGGGATGGCCCCACTTCTGCATGTTCTCTGCCAGCACGGCTGCACGCGGCCGCAGGGGTTCGTTGGCCACCAGCAGCGACAGCTCGGGCAGCAGGCTGCGCCAAAGGGTACTCTTGCCGCCCGGAGCGGCACAGAGGTCGAGCACGCGGCGCGGCTGCTCCTCGGCAGTAATGCGGCGGTAGGCCTGCTCGATGAACATGGAAGAGGCTTCCTGCACATAGTAGTCGCCGGCATGAAAGAGGGGGTCAAACGTAAAGGCAGGACGCGGCGGCTGCAGATAGCGGCCCGAAGCGCACCACACCACCTTACCCCCGTCGGCAAAATGGCGGTGACTTCCGTCGTTATAGCGGATACTTACGGGCGATGGCTCCTGCAGGGCCTCAATCAGGCGGGCGGCAGCGCCGCTGCCGAGGGTATCCTCCATCTGGCGGACAAAATCTTCAGGAAAGGCACTCATGGCATTAATCGTCAGTATCGTCAGTGTCGTCGTAATCGAAATCAAAGAAGGCTTCGGGTGCCGTAAACTCGTCGAGGGCGCGGCGGTCCTTCTTGGTGGGACGGCCCGTACCCTTGGCCCTACCGATAAAGCCGCTGATTTTACTCATTTCGAGCACTTCCAGCTGCGAGGGGTCGGTAATGTTTTCCAGGATGTCGGGCAGCAGTTTGGCCCCCACGCGTTTCTCAATAGGCTGAATTACGCGGAAGGTATAGATGACGGGCGGTTTTTTCACCCCCACCTTGTCGCCGGCCTTGACGGTACGCGAGGGTTTGGCCTGCGCACCGTTGATGGTAATGCGCCCGTTTTTGCAGGCGTCGGCTGCCAGCGTGCGCATTACCATCAACGCCCAGAGCCATTTGTCTATGCGGGCCTCAGCTGAAATGGTATATGCCATAGAATAAAACCTGAGGCCATTAATTGACCTTTAATAAAAACGGATTATTTTTTGTTGTACTGGTTCATCGTAATCTGGATGCCGGCCAGGCAGAAACTCTTGATGGCCTCGCACGCCATACCCACACGCTCGTCCATGCGGGCCAGGTCTTCCTCGCCAAAATG
>ERZ773200.2783-NODE-2783-length-12365-cov-2.924370_pt1 | contig 12365 bp, 8 predicted proteins | sample MGYA00581008_ERZ773200 | MGnify/ENA primary metagenome ERZ773200 (study PRJEB29015, sample SAMEA2737770) | human gut metagenome | biome: human gut; feature: human-associated habitat; material: faeces | place: China | collected 2012 ... | reverse complement strand
ACGATGGAGATGTTATGAGTGACATGGTATCTTCTGCATTTGGGTCTTTGGCAATGATGACTTCTGTATTGGTTTCTCCGAACGGTTATTTTGAGTATGAAGCAGCACATGGTACCGTACAGCGTCATTATTATAAATACTTAAAAGGAGAAGAGACTTCTACAAACTCTGTTGCAACAATTTTTGCATGGAGCGGAGCACTTAGAAAACGTGGAGAATTAGATAAAAATGAAGAGCTGCAGGCATTTGCAGATAAGCTGGAGAAAGCAACAATAGAGACAATTGAAAGTGGAGAGATGACAAAAGATTTGGCATTGATTACATCAATTGAAAATCCGACTGTATTAAACAGCAAAGAATTTATCCTTGCAATCCGTAATAATTTAGAAAAATAAAAAATTTAGAATGAAAAAGGGAAGAGGGCATTATGCCAACTCTTCCCATTTTTCATATAATTCTTCGAGTTTTAAAGTGATTTCTGCTTTTTCATTGGATAAAGCAACACATTTTGCAACATCAACAGCCACTTCCGGTTTGGACATTTCTTCATCAATTTCGCTGTCTCTCAATTCAAGTTTTTCAATTTCTGCTTCTGTTTTCTTTAAATCATTTTCGCGTTTTCGTTTTTGAGCCTGTTCTTCTTTTTGCTGTTTCCAGTCTGATTTATTAGAAGATTCTGTTTGAACAGCGATGGTTTCTTCTTGAATGTCCGGCGCATAAATTTTAGTCAGTTCTTCGCGCTTTTCCATATAATAGTCATAATTTCCAATATAATTTACAAACGTATGATTAACAAGATCCATGATACGTGTTGCAGTCTGATTGATAAAGTAACGGTCGTGTGAAACATAAAGAACCGTTCCTTCAAAATGGTTGATCGCATTTTCAAGGATGGCTTTGGAGTCAATATCCAAATGGTTCGTCGGTTCATCCAGGATCAAAAAGTTTGCATCCGACAACATTAGTTTGGCAAGGGAAACACGACCGCGCTCTCCACCACTTAAACTTTTGATCTGTTTAAAGACATCATCTTCTGTAAAAAGAAATGCAGCTAGCAGATTGCGGATCTCTGTATTGGTCATATTTGGATATTCATCCTGAATTTCTTCAAAAAGTGTTTTTTCCATATGCAATACATGGTGTTCCTGATCGTAATATCCAATCTCTACATTGGTTCCAAGCGTGATCGTTCCACTATCAGGTGTTAAAAGATCATTGATCATTTTTAAGATCGTTGTCTTACCGGAACCATTGTCTCCGATGATCGCAACGTGTTCTCCGCGTTTGATCTCAAAATCAATATTTTCAAAAAGAACATGATCGGCAAAACGTTTTGAAAGTCCCTTAACCGTTAATACATCATTACCACTTTGGATCTTTGGTGTAAAAAGCAGATGCATTTTGGTATTTTCCTCTATCGGTTTATCGATCCGTTCGATCTTGTCTAACATTTTTTCGCGGCTTTCGGCACGTTTGATCGACTTTTCCCGGTTAAACTGCTTTAACTTTGCAATGACTTCTTCCTGATGTTTGATCTCTGCCTGCTGGTTTAAATACTGCTTTTGCAAAGAATCAAGGATTTCCTGCCGTTTCTTTGTATACCCGGTATAATTGCCAAGATAGACTCTGGATTTTGTCTGACGGATCTCAATCACTTTTGAGACAATCTTATCAAGAAAATAACGATCATGTGCAACGATCAGTACCGCACCGTTGTATTGTGCGAGATAACCTTCTAACCAATGGATCGCATTCAGGTCTAAATGGTTGGTAGGCTCATCGAGAATGATCAGATCCGGTGCTGTCAGAAGCATTTTTGCAAGAGCAACTCTTGTCTTTTCTCCTCCGGAAAGGGAGGCGATCTTTTTGTCAAAATCTTCATTTTCAAAGCCGAGTCCTTTTAAGACACCGACTAATTCACTCTGGTAAGCATATCCGTTGATCTGGTCAAAACGATGCTGTGCCTGATCAAATTGTTTGATCAAAGCTTCTAACTCTTTTCCGTCTGCTTCGTTCATCTGTGCCGACAAGGAAGCAATCTTTCGTTCGAGAATGCCGACTTCAGGCTTGGCATCTTGCATTTCTTCTAAGATCGTACGGTCGGATGCATATTCCTGATTCTGTGCCAGATAACCAACGGTCGTATCTTTTGAAAGAATGATATCACCGCTGTCGGCACTAAGCTCCCCCATGATGATCTTGATCAGAGTGGATTTGCCGGAACCGTTCACTCCGACAATGGCCGCTTTTTCCTGTTCGTTTATATGAAAAGAAATATCTGATAATACGGTTTCACCAACAAATGATTTGTCGATATGACTACATTGTAAAATCATTTTTCTTCCTCCTTTGCAAGTACACTAATGCGTCCATTATAACGGAAATGAAGGAAAAATTCCAGTCTGCTTTATCATCTGGATCTTGCAGCGCTGGCGGCAGATCATAGCACGCAACGATAGGAAAAACACCGGCTGAGGATAGTGTGCAGCAGACGGATCATATAAGAGTGTGATCGTCTTGTAAACACGAAAAAAATTCGTTATAATATAATTTTATAGGATAAATACAGCTGTGGGAATACAGACATTGCGGATGTAGACATTATGGATGCCCTGATCCTATAAGAAAAAAATTTCAAAAGCAGTAAAATAACAGGTACAAATGCTTTTGAAAGAGCAAATGAAGGAGCAGATACAGAATGACAAAAAAAGAATTTTTAGATTTGGTAAATATACATAAAGTGATTTTAGATGGTGCAACCGGATCCAATCTACAAAAGAGAGGAATGCCAACCGGTGTCTGCCCGGAAGAGTGGATCTTAGAAAATGCAGATGTCATGTGTGGATTGCAAAGAGAATACATTCAGGCAGGGACGAATGTGCTATATGCACCGACATTTTCAGGAAACCGTATTAAGCTAGAAGAATATGGACTTGCTGATAAATTAGAACAGATGAACACGGATCTGGTCGCTATTTCAAAAAGAGCGATTCAGGAAGAACATGCCGAAGGCAAAGTCTTTATAGCCGGTGATATCACGATGACAGGTGTTCAGGTAGAACCACTTGGACCAATGCCATTTGAAGAATTAGTTTCGGTCTATAAAGAGCAGATCACCTGTCTGGATAAAGCAGGTGTGGATCTTCTGGTCGTAGAAACCATGATGAGCTTGCAGGAGTGCCGTGCGGCTGTGATCGCAGCAAAAGAAGTGACAACACTTCCTATTATGGTTACTTTGTCTTTTAATGAAGATGGACGTACTTTGTTTGGAACGAACCCGGAAACAGCAGCATTAGTATTAACAACATTGTCAGCGGATGCGATCGGTATAAACTGTTCGACCGGTCCGGAAAAGATGATACCGGTTATCGAAAAGATGTCAAAATATACGGACATTCCATTAATCTGTAAACCGAATGCAGGACTGCCTCAGATGGTGGATGGCGAGACCGTTTATGATATGGATGCGGATACTTTTGCAAAAGAAATGCTGGTTCTTGCACAAAAAGGTGTGGATATCTTAGGCGGATGCTGTGGAACTACACCGGAACATATTCAAAAAATGGTCAGTGCATTAAAAGAAGAAAACCTTTATGATAAGACAGCGTACCCTGAACGGATCGGTAAAGCGGTCCGCAGAGCTGTTTCAAGTGAACGTGCAACAAAAGATATTGATCTGGATGGAGCTTTCGGTATTATTGGTGAAAGGATCAATCCGACTGGAAAGAAAGCGTTACAGGCAGAGCTTCGGGAAGGCTGTCTGGATATTGTAACAGATATGGCGGAGGCACAGGAAGCAGCCGGAGCATCAATTCTTGATGTCAATATGGGTATGAATGGTATTGATGAAAAAGAAATGATGTTAAAAGCAGTCAAAGAATTAAGTGTGATCACGGATCTGCCGCTATCGATCGATTCGAGCCATGTGGATGTGGTAGAGGCAGCCCTTCGAATCTATCCGGGACGTGCTTTGATCAATTCAATCTCATTAGAGCCGGAGAAATTTGAAAAACTGATCCCAATCGCTAAAAAATACGGAGCAATGTTTATTTTACTTCCGTTATCGGAAAAAGGACTTCCAAAGGATATTCAGGAAAAGAAAGAGATCATTCATATCATTTTGGATGCGGCAAAGAAGCAGGGACTTTGTAAAGAAGATGTGATCGTTGACGGCCTGGTTGCAACCGTAGGAGCAAACCGTTTGGCTGCCATTGAGACATTAGAAACGATCTCTTATTGCAAAAATGAACTGGGAGTTGCTACAGCGTGCGGTCTTTCCAATATTTCTTTTGGCCTGCCGGAACGAATTTTTGTTAATAGTGCATTTATGGCAATGGCGATTCAGAACGGTCTGACGATGGCAATCGCCAATCCGTCACAGGAACTTTTGATGCATGCGGTTTATGCGGCTGATCTTCTTTGTAACAAGCCGGATTCGGATCTTCGTTATATTGAGCGTGTGTCACAAAATAAGATTTCGGTCGTGGATGGCGAAGTAGATGCAGATGTTGCAAAAAAGGCAGTCAAAAAGACGGATACCGGTGTTGTTGATACAGAAGGAAAAGACGCTCTTTTTACTGCAGTTGTTAAAGGAAGAAAAGAAAAGGTACTTGAGCTGGTAAAAGAAAAGATTGCAAATGGAGAAGATGCACAGGGAGTGATCGATCAAAGCCTGATCCCGGCTATCAACCATGTAGGAGAGCTTTTTGACAAGCAGATCTATTATCTGCCACAGTTGATCTCCAGTGCAGAAGCAATGGAAGGCGGAATTGATCTGTTAGAGCCGGAACTTGCCAAAAATCGTAGTGCAAAATCATTAGGAACAGTCGTGATCGCAACCGTAGAGCATGATATTCATGATATCGGTAAAAACCTTGTTGCATTGATGCTTCGTAATTATGGGTATAAAGTGATCGATCTTGGAAAAGATGTACCTGCGGATGTCATTATTGATACAGCGATCAAAGAAGATGCCGATATCATCGGTCTTTCTGCATTGATGACAACAACTATGATGGAAATGAAAAAAGTAGTAAATATGAAGAAAGAACAAAATGTTCGTGCAAAAGTAATTATTGGCGGTGCTGTGATCACACAGGGATTTGCTGATGAGATCGGAGCGGATGGCTATTCAAAGGATGCACAGGATGCGGTCGAAGTTGTCGGCAGACTGCTGGCTGATTAAGAACAAGGAGAAACAGATGGAAGAAAAAACAATAGACGTTATCATACCAACGTATAAACCCGGAAAGGAATTTCAGGAGTTACTAAAACGGTTGATGAAACAAAAGAAAGCATTCAATAAAATATTTCTGTTACAAACCATTGAGGATGGCGAAAAGCCAATGGAATCTAATGATCCTAAGATCGAAGTATATCCGATCGCTAAAAAAGATTTTGATCATGGACACACCAGAGCATATGGTGCGTCGCTTTCGAAAGCAGATTATGTGATGTTTATGACACAGGATGCGATGCCTGTTGATGACAGACTGACGCAGGAACTTTTAAAAGGTTTTACGATCGAACCGACTGTTGCAATCGTGTATGGCAGACAGTTAGCAAGACCGGATGCTGACATTACCGAGAAAATGACAAGAATACACAGTTATCCTGATAAAAGCAGTCTAAAGACAAAAGCCGATTTAGAACAGCTTGGTATCAAGACTTATTTTTGCTCGGATGTATGTGCGGTATATGATAAGAAAGTATATGATGAGCTGGGAGGCTTTGTTTATCCGACTATTTTTAATGAAGATATGATCATGGCGTCGAAAGTGATCCAGAGTGATCATAGTGTGTATTATGCAGCAGATGCCAAAGTGATCCATTCACATTCGTATACCTGTAAGCAGCAATTTGTCCGTAACTTTGATCTGGGCGTATCACAAAAGCAATATCATGAAGTATTTGAAAATATTTCTTCTGAAAAGGAAGGCGCCGGATATGCTAAGGAATTGATCGTTACATTATGTAAGAAAATGCATTTTGCAAAAGCAATTTATTTTGCATGGCAATGTGGTTTCCGTCTGGCAGGCTATCGTCTTGGATTGCATTATGATAAGCTGTCAAAAAAAATGATCCTTCGCTGTACGATGAACAAAGGATATTGGGACAAAGAGGTATAAAAAGGAGTGAGAAAGGTATATGGATCAGATTAAGATAAAACGACTTGAAGTATTTGCAAAACATGGGGTTCTGACCGAAGAAAATGTATTGGGACAGAAATTCCTGATCTCAGCAACGTTGTATTGTGATACGAAAAAAGCCGGTAAAAGCGATCAATTAGAAGATTCCGTGAATTATGCGGCAGTAGCAAAGCTGATCGAAGAAGAGACTAAGCAGGAGACTTTCTGTCTGTTAGAACGACTGGCATGGCATCTGGCAAAAAAAATCTTACTTACTTTTTCACAGATCGAAAAGGTTGATATTGAGATCGAAAAGCCATGGGCTCCGGTCATGCTTCCGCTTGATACGGTTTCCGTGTGCATCAGCAGGGGATGGAATACAGCCTATCTTAGCATTGGATCTAATCTTGGTGAGAAAAAAGATAATCTTTTACAAGCGATCCGTTTATTAAATGAAGATCCTTTGACAAAAGTGACAAAGCAGTCTTCGTTTATTGAAACAGAGCCTGTTGGTTATACCGAGCAGGATGATTTCTTAAATGCCGCTTTGGAAATAAAGACACTTCGCACACCCGAAGAACTTCTGGAATTGATCCATACGATCGAACAGGAGTTAAAGAGAGTGCGAAAGATTCATTGGGGACCCCGCACGATCGATCTGGACATTATCTTATTTAATGATCAGATCATACAAAAAGACGATCTGATCATCCCGCATATTGAGATGACAAACCGCCTTTTTGTATTAGAACCGCTTTGTGAGATCGCTCCGTATGTGATCCATCCGGTATTACACGAAAGCGTGCTCGCATTAAAACAGAAATTGTTATAAACAGAATCAAATGTTCTATTTATTGAAATGTAATTCTTTGGAAGATTCTAAAGAAAGATCCATGGCATATAAAACGCTCTGGTCATATTTTTCATAAAGAAGGTACTTCTTTGTCAGATGAAGATAATTGAAGTTGCCTTCTTTTAATTTTCGTAATGTTTTACTTTCTACATCCAGTGCATAGAGTCCGTTCGCTGTACCGTTATCAATCTGGCAATAAACGGTCTGACCGTCTTCGCTGACATTGTAAGTTGCCAGACGGTCAGAGATCAATGTTTCTACACTGCCACCATCTAATGGCATTCTTTTTAAAGCATAGTTCGCATTCATATCCATAAAGTAAAGATAATCACCCTGTAATGTTAATGCCGTATAGTTTCCGTCACTTAAGACCGTATCATTAGAACCGTCTGTTGCGACAGAATGGATCGCATGATCCGAAGAAGCACCACTATAATAGATTGTCTGTCCCTTTACGGCATATGGTGCACAAGGCTGTTCTAAGATTTTAGTGTCTTTTTTGCCATCAATCGAAGCAGAGTATAATTCCAAGCCTTTTTTTTGATCATAATGCTGATAATAGACATTGTTTCCAAGAAGGCAGGCAACCTGTGTCGGATCGTCATAGAGCTGCTTTAAGTTTGTTCCGTTCGTATTGATACGGTAAAGCCCGGTGCTGCTGAGTGCAAGCAAGGCATCTTTATCAATTTCTTTTTTGTCATTTCGTCTGGTGTAGTACAGATATTTTCCGGCACCATTCAGATAGCTGACATTGTCCGAAAAAATCTGCTTTGGATTTTGCAAGTCGGAACTCATAGAGTAAAGTGTGTTCTGATCATATGGATTTGCAAAATAGATCTTGTCATCTATTTCACAGAACAGTCCGCCATTTAACAGATTGGAACTGGTATTACCAAGCGTATTCTCATCGTTATAAGAGGTACGGTTTAACAAACGAAAACCGATAGCCAGTACGATGATCATTACCGCGGCAACAGCGATCAAAATAATATTTTTTCTTTCTTTTTTCATATAATCCCTCATTTCGATATATAGGAACTCTCGGTATCTTATCAAAACGAATCCTTTCGGTTAGAGTTCCGTTCAGAAGATTCCAAAAGTTCATATATTTGTTTTTTTCTTTGTAATTATCTTTCTAAATTATATATGTATTCTTCTGTACTGTCAAAATGGAATTCTCAAAATAAGATGAGTAAACAGCGTTGCCGATTTTGGTAAGCAGAGTGCAAAAATGTCTGTATTGTTCATATAAAATCTATTGCCAGTAATATGGATTGAGGATATAATATTATGGGCGTAAATGCGGTGAGAATATAAAAGCAGAGTATCAGGATTCTGAATAAGGGATTCTGTATAGAAGACTTTTGGAATAAAAACCGAAAAACAAAATGGTACATCATTTTGGCAGAAACCCAAAAGAATGGCTTCATGGAAGCAGACAGCACCAACTATTTTTTGAAATGAATAATAGAAAATACTGTACTCTCGGAATCTTCTGAACAAAAAATTTCGAGAGTATATAATCAAACGCAGGAGGATGAAAATGTTAAAATTAGCAAACGTATTTTCGAATCATATGGTTTTACAGCGTGACAAGAATATCGCTGTATGGGGAGAATGTGATCAGACAAAAGTAACAGGTGAATGTAATGGAAAGAAAGTGACAACGTCTGTGGAAGATGGCAGATTTATGTTATATTTTCCACCGATGGAAGCAGGCGGCCCATATGATATGAAGATCACATGTGACGGAGCAGAAGTGGCATATCATGATATCATGATCGGTGAAGTCTGGTTCGCAGGAGGCCAGTCGAATATGGAACTCGAATTGCAAAACAGCTTTGAAGGTGCAAAAGCTGTTGAAGCTGTTGTCGATGAAAATGTTCGTTATTATTATGCTCCAAAGAAACCGTTTGAAGGTGAAGAGTTAGATAAAGAGCTTGCCAAGACATCATGGGAACTTCCTACAAAAGAAAATGCAGGAAGATGGTCAGCAGTAGCTTATTATTATGCAAGAGAATTAAGCCGCAAGCTTGGTGTATGCGTCGGTATTATCGGCTGTAACTGGGGAGGCACTTCCGCATCCTGCTGGATGAGCCGTGAAATGCTTTTAGAAAGTGATAAGACACGTTCTTATGTCGATGAATATGATGCGATCGTAAAAGACCAGGACTACGATGCGTATGTGAAAGAAAGAGAAGAATATATTATCTACCAGACAGAGTTTGAAAAGAATGTATCACATTATTATGAAACCTGCGAACATCCGACATGGGATGAAGCGATCAGCCTCTTTGGGGAAAATAAATATCCGGGACCGATGGGACCGCTTTCGGAATTCCGCCCGTCCGGTCTGTATCAGACAATGGTATCAAGGCTGATTCCTTATACGATTGCCGGTTTTATTTATTATCAGGGCGAAGAAGATGATCATAAACCGACAACCTATTATGAACTTTTGTCTGCATTGATCAAACAATGGCGCAAGGACTGGAATGATGAGACATTGCCATTCCTTGTCGTACAGCTTCCGGTCTTTCAGAATGAAGGAGAGCCTGATTTTAAGAACTGGCCTCTGATCCGTGAAGCACAGATGCGTGTCTACCAGACGATCAAAAATACCGGAATTGCTGTTATTCTTGAAAACGGAGAATATGGAAATATTCATCCGACACGCAAAGAGCTGGTAGGAAAAAGACTTGCAAAACAGGCATTGTATCATGTGTACCAGCTGATCGGGGAAGAAGAAGCCTTTGGACCGGTCTATCAGTCTTCTTATGTACAGGATCAGACGATGGTATTACAATTTGCACATTGTAAAGACGGATTCGATGTGCGTGGTGAGTTAAAAGGCTTTGAACTTGCCGGACCGGATAAAAACTATCAGAAAGCAGATGCCGTGATAGAAGGATCACAGATCCTTGTCAAAGCAGATACTGTCAAAGAACCGAAATATGTCAGATATGCATGGACGAATTATCAGGAGATCACATTGTTTGGAAAGAATGGAATCCCGGTTGCACCATTCCGCACGAGCCGTCTGGATGGAAGCTGTGTAACAGGAAGCCGCCTGAGCAATGAAGGTGTAATGTAGTATGTTACATGGAATGCAAAAAGGATAACCTGTCTGATAAATCAGAAATAGAGGAGAGTCAGAGGGTGTCAGTTGACGCAAAATGCTGTATGCGTTATAATGAAGTGATAGCTCGGTGTATGGCAGAAAGCCAGAACCGATCATTGAAAGAAAATGGAGGAAATAATATGGCTGGAAAGAAAAATATTTTGACCTATGAAGGTTTAAAAGCATTAGAAGATGAGTTACAGGATTTAAAGGTAAACAAACGTAAAGAAGTAGCCGTAAAGATCAAAGAAGCCCGTGAGCAGGGTGACTTATCAGAGAATGCCGAGTATGATGCCGCAAAAGACGAACAGCGTGATATCGAGATCCGTATCGAAGAGATTGATAACATCTTAAAGAATGCAGAAGTCGTAGTAGAAGATGATATTGATGTCAATGTAGTAAATGTAGGCAGCAAGGTTAAGATAAAGGACTTGGAATTTCCAGATGAAGAGCCGGAAGAATATAAAATCGTCGGATCAACAGAAGCAGACTGCCTGAATGGTAAGATTTCCAATGAATCACCTGTTGGTATTGCTTTGATCGGTTCTAAAGTAGGTGATGTTGTAACCGTAGAATCGAATACAGGCGATATTATCAAGTATGAAGTGCTTGAGATCCAGAGAGCAGTGATGTAATTCAGGAAGGGAGAAACAAAACAGTGGCAGAGCAGCAGAAGAAGCCTCAGGGACAGCAGGATGTAAATCAGCTTCTGAAGGTAAGAAGAGAAAAGTTAGAAAATTTACAAAATGAAGGAAAAGATCCTTTTGTCATTACAAAATATGATGTAACAAAGCATTCTAAAGAAATTAAGGAACATTTTGATGAATTAGAAAATACAGAAGTATCGATCGCAGGACGTATGATGTTTAAGCGTGTCATGGGAAAAGCATCTTTTTGTAACATTCAGGATCTTCAGGGCAAGATTCAGGCATATGTGGCAAGAGATGAGATCGGTGAAGACAGTTACAAAGACTTTAAGAAGTATGATGTCGGAGATATTCTCGGTATCAAAGGTACAGTCTTTAAGACAAAGACCGGAGAAATCTCTGTTCATGCAACGGAAGTTACTTTATTATCAAAGAGTCTTCAGATCTTACCGGAGAAATATCATGGTTTAACAGATACAGATACCAGATATCGTCAGAGATATGTGGATCTGATCATGAATGAAGATGTAAAAGATACCTTTGTAAAGCGTTCGAAAGTGCTTAGCAGTATTCGTAAATTCTTAGATCAGAAAGATTTCATGGAAGTGGAGACACCAATGCTTGTTTCAAATGCCGGTGGTGCGGCTGCACGTCCGTTTGAGACACATTTCAACGCATTGAATGAAGACTTAAAGCTTCGCATTTCATTGGAATTATATTTAAAGCGATTGATCGTTGGCGGTATGGAACGTGTCTATGAGATTGGACGTGTATTCCGTAACGAAGGTCTTGATACAAGACATAATCCGGAATTTACTTTGATGGAATTATATCAGGCATATACGGACTACCACGGTATGATGGATCTGACAGAAGAATTATTCCGTTATGTTGCAAAAGAAGTAAACGGAACAGAAGTATTAACATATGGTGAGCATACATTAGATCTTTCAAAGCCGTTTGAACGTATCACAATGGTAGACGCTGTTAAGAAATATGCCAATGTGGACTTCAATGAAGTACCGGATACGGAAGCTGCAAAGAAGTTAGCGGACGAGCATCATATCGCATACGAAGAGAGACACCAAAAAGGTGATATCTTAAATCTCTTCTTTGAAGAATATGTAGAAGAACATTTAATCCAGCCAACATTTGTAATGGATCATCCGATCGAGATTTCTCCTTTGACAAAGAAGAAACCGGAAGATCCTGCTTATGTAGAGCGTTTCGAAATGTTTATGAATGGCTGGGAAATGTGTAATGCATACTCAGAATTAAATGATCCGATCGATCAGCGCAAGCGTTTTGAGGCACAGGAAGAAGCATTTGCAGCTGGTGATGATGAGGCAAACCATACGGATGAAGATTTCCTGAATGCACTGAGCATTGGTATGCCTCCAACAGGTGGTATTGGTTATGGTATTGACAGAATGGTTATGATCATGACAAATTCACCGGCAATCAGAGATGTATTGCTATTTCCGACAATGAAGTCGTTAGATGCTGACAAGAAGGCAAATAAGGCTTCCGAAGCAGCTCCTGTTGAGGAAACTAAACCTGTTGAAAAAATAGATTTCTCAAATGTTAAAATAGAGCCATTGTTTGAGGAAACAGTT
>ERZ773200.2762-NODE-2762-length-12427-cov-2.834142_pt1 | contig 12427 bp, 8 predicted proteins | sample MGYA00581008_ERZ773200 | MGnify/ENA primary metagenome ERZ773200 (study PRJEB29015, sample SAMEA2737770) | human gut metagenome | biome: human gut; feature: human-associated habitat; material: faeces | place: China | collected 2012 ... | reverse complement strand
CCCACGCCCGCGCCCACGGCGCAGACCGCTGCCAGGCCGACGAAGCTGCGGCGCGTCATGGCGGTCATGACGCCACCGCGCCTTCCGCGGCGGATGGAGTGCCCTCGCAGGCGCCATCCCAGGCCGGGCGAATCTCATCCACTGCGGCACCGAGGGAGAGCGCCGCGGCGACCTCGTCGAAGAAGGCCGCCTCCGACTCCACGTACCCGCGCGTCATCTGGGCGACACCGCGGTAGAAATCGGTCTCGGCGAACTCGTCCACGGCCTCGCACAGAGCCGGCAGCCAGTTCTGCTGATGGTGCACGAAGAAGCTGCGGGCCAGCGACACCGCGTCCGCCAGCGACACCGCGTCATCCCCGTCAAGGGCCTCGTTCGCGCGGTCCGCGAGGACTGCGGCGAACTGCAGCTCGAAGCCGAGATGGTCTTCGGGGGTCGTGTTGTCGGCAGGCAGATCGAGGCCGCCCCGCCGGTAGTAGGTCACCGCGCCGTCGCGGGCATCCTGCATGAGGATGCGCTCCTCGCTCGTGAACACCGACTCGTAGGGCGGCGCCAGAATGCGGTCGTAGCTGCCGGCGCCGAGGAACACGCGCGCGTAGTCGACGGCCAGCTCCTGGCGGGTGCCGCCGTGGCGATGGCGAAGATACTCCTTGATGGCGCGCAGCCCCTCGTCGATGGCCGTGCCATCGCCGGCAATCTCGATATGGGCGAATGCCTCGATCTGCTCGTCGGTGAGCTCGTACAGGTACAAGCTGGCAAGGAATCGGCAGAAGGCGGCGCGCGTCTCATTGGCCTCGCGCATTTCCTGGATGGCAGCCCCGTCGAGGGCGATGCGGTTGGTCTGGTCCATAGGGCAACTCCTTGGGAAGGGCCGCCCGGCCGGGAGGGGAAGACCGGGCGGCGGGAACAGTGAGGCTAGATGCTCACACCAAACAGCGACATCAGCGCGATGGACGCGGTCCACATGAGCACGCGGTAGGCGACCGCCCCGATGAACGCGCCGACGACGGCCACGGTGGCCAAAGACAGCGCGCCCTCGGTCTTCTTCATGCCGGCCACGCCGCAGGCCGCGGGCACAACGCCGCCGCAGACAACGACGCCGACCCAGAACAAGATCGCGGAGTCCCCGCCCACGATGCCGGCCAGAAGGCCGTAGGCCAGGGAGGTCACCAACGCCGCGGCCGCGCCCACGAGCGTCTCGGTGGCCGCGAAGGACAGGGCAGCGCCCTCTTCCCTACGGGCGGCGCACAGGAGGTACCACAGGGCCGTGCCCGCAGCGAGCGCCGTGCCCAGGTAGCCCAAGGGCAGCGCAACAGTGTTCCAGGCCAGCTGCGAGGACATCATGTAGGAGGAACCGCACGCATAACTGAAGATGGCGGCCATGGCCACGGCGACGACACCGAGGCCCTTGAGCACCCCTTCGGAGGCGCCGCGCCGATACAGCACGAGGAACGCGACGGCAACCACGACGTCGATGCCGAGGAGCACGGCCTCCAGGAAAATGCCCGGAGCCGGGTGCGCCAGCACGGCCATGATGCGATCGACGTGGGACAGATGGGTCGCCGAGGCGATGCCGCCCACGATGATGAGGACGATGCCCGTGACGACCGCCGGCACAACCGTTTTCTTGGCCAGGCCCTTAAAGGCGTCGAGGCCGGCGCAGGCGACAAGCCACGCCCCCGCCCCCGACAGGGCGGTGAACAGAACGAGGGACCATTGAATTTCCATGGGTGCTCCTTACTCGGCCACCGGATAGGCAGCCGTATGCGGATGATCGGCCGGCGCGATGCGATCCTGCCATTGGCCGATCATGCTCGTCATGATGTAACGGGTCGCAGGGTGGTTGCCCACGTCCTGCAGGGTGTGGATGTCGCCTTCGGAATACTTGGCCAGCTCCTTGGAGGCGTCGGAGTCAGGGTCGTCCAAATCGCCATAGAAGCGGGCGCCGGCCGCGCAGCTCTTCACGCAGGCAGGCAGCTTGTCCTGGGAGGTGAGATGACCGCACAGCGTGCACTTCTCGGCGCACTTCTCAGCCGCGTTCCACGAGCGCACGCCGTAGGGGCAGGCCATCATGCAGTACTTGCAGCCGATGCACTTCTCCTTGTCCACCAACACGACGTTGTTCCCGTCGCGGTAGCTGGCGCCCGTGGGGCACACCGACACGCACGGGGCGTTCTCGCACTGCTGGCACATGGTCGGCAGCGCGTAGCGGGTCATGTCGGGATACTCCCCCACCGGGCCCACGGTGAACACCTTCGACCAGCGCTCGCCCAAGGCGACGCCATTCTCCATCTTGCATGCCACCTCGCACCCGAAGCATCCGGTGCAGCGGTCCAGGTTCACAACAATGCAATTACGCGCCATAGTCAAACACATCCTCGGTCTTGTCGCTGGGAGCGGGCATCCAGGGCTGGAACTGCTCGGGTTCGATCCACACGCTCTTCAGGATCTCGTCGTCGCTCGGACTTACCTTCACCTGGAAGCCGCGCAGGGTGTAGGTGCCGTACTCGGGGTTGTAGGGCGGGTCGTTCTTGGTGAGCACGTTGATGTTCATCACCTTGTAGGCCTGGGCCGGGTCGTCGGAATCCAGCAGCTCGGGAGCCCAGAAGCGCTCCTGGTACACGACGCCCTTGGCGATGGCGGTGGTGACGCGGGCCTTGCCGTGGGTCTTGCCGCGGCGGCTCTCGATGTTCACCCACTGGCCGTCGGCGATGCCGTACTTCTCGGCGTCCTCGGGGTGGATCCACATCTCCGGCACCGGGTAGATCTCGCGCAGATAGGGAATGTTGCGCAGGGTGCCGTGGTGGTACATGGGCAGTCGGCCCTCGGTGAGCACAAGCGGGTACTCGGTGTCGGTCAGGGGCGACTCGGCCGGCTCCATGTAGTAGCACAAAGGCTCGTAGTCGGCGCTGGCCGGCGGCAGCACGAGCGGCTTCTCCTCGGCGCACTGAGACCACGGAGCACCGGTGCGGCCCAGAATGATGTTGGACTCGCAGTACACTTCCAACTTCTTGGAGGGGGTACCGAAGCCCTTGGGCTTGCCGGGGTTCTCCTCGTCCTCGGCCAAATAGGTCTGGTAGGTGCGGTACTCCTCGGGCGTCGCCCACTCGATGACGCCCTTCTCGCAGGCCTCGTCCCAGGTCATATCCAGCTTGTTCAGATGCTGCAGCTGCTTTTCGTACTCGTTCTTGTAGAACGGCGTGGTCATGCAGGCCGCCTCGTCGAAGGCCTTGGGGCAGTGGGTGTTGCCGAGCTCCGCGCACTTCTGCACGATCTGGGTCCAGATGATGCCCTCTTCCACGGTCTCGAACAAGTGCGTGACCGCCTGGCGCATGACGATGGTGTTCAGCTGCGGGATGGTGAGGTTCGTCTCCAACCACTCGGTGGTGGGCAGAAGCAGGTCGGCGCAGAGCACCGAGAACGCCGTCGGGTACATGAAGCACTGCACGATGTAGTCGAGGTTCGGCACGATCTCATCGAGGCAGGAGGAGTTGCCGAGCACCACGTGCTTGTTGCCGGAGCGCTCGATCCACATGTGGATCTGGTAGGGGTCGCCGTCCTTCATGGCCTTGAACACCGAGGGGATGTGCGCCATGTCCCAGCACAAGATGCCCTTGTGCTCGATGGTGCCGCAGCGCTTCATGACCTTCTCCTTGGAGAGCAGGCGGGGCGTGTTGCCCAGCTGGTCCTTGCAGGGGGCCGGCGCGAACTTCTGCAGCATGGTGCCCGGCTTCTCGACGTTGCCCATGAGGAACTCCAGGTTCAGGGCACCCAGGGCGCACTGCTGGGACTGCACGTACTGGTCGATGCACACGCCCTGCATGATGCCGGACTGGCCGTTCGGGTCGGTGTAGATCTCAAGGGCGCGCTCGATCTGCTCGGGATCGAGCCAGCAGACCTCGGCGCCCTTCTCAAGCGTCCACTCCTCGCAGGACTCCTTCAGGAGCTGGCCGCCCGTGGCGCACTGCATGCCGTTGACCTCGTAGGTGCCGAACAGCGCCGGGGAGAGCCCCTCGTTCATGGGGAACTCCACGACCACCGGGGCGTTCTTCTCGGGATCCCATACCACATAGTCGGCATCGGTGCCGGGCAAGCCCGCCTCGGTCGCCTTCAGCGTGAGGCGCGTCTCGGGGTTGATAAGGTAGGGCATGTTCGTCCAGGTGCGGCAGAAGTCCGCGTCGTACTTCTCGTTCTCGAGGATCCAGCGGGTCCAGGTGAGCAGCAGGGCCGCATCGGTGCCGGGGCGGATGGGCAGCCATACCTCGGCCTTGGCGGCGTCCAGGGTGTAGCGGGGGTCGATGACCACGGTGCGCAGGCCCTCCGGGCGGTTGCGCAGCTCGGCCAGGGCGCGGCCGCCGGTGGCCACCGAGGAGTTGGATGGGTCGGTGCCCCAAAGCACGAGCGAGGTCACCGGACTGTCGGTATAGTAGTAGTCCCAGCCGTTGGAGTCGGAGAACGACAGGTTGTTGGGCTTGCCGGCGCCGTAGGCCAGAAGCGAGGCGCCCATGCGGGGCAGGTAGCACTGAGAGCAGCCCGGCTCCCACACATTGGGGGTGTTGATGGCCTCGCCGAAGCGCTTCACGTTCGAGAAGTGCGGGTTTCCGCCACCGCCCGTGGAAACGGAGATGGCCTCGGAGCCGTACTTGTCGGACACTTCGTTGATCTTGGTCGCGACCTCGGTGAGCGCCTCCTCCCACGAGATGCGCTCCCACTGGTTGGTTCCTCGCTCGCCCACGCGGCGCATGGGGTACTTGTTGCGGTTCGGGTGATAGAGCGCCTGGATGCCGGCAAGGCCCTTGGCGCACACGCCGCCCTGGGACATGGGGCTTTCCGGATTTCCCTCGATCTTCACGACACGGCCGTCCCGCACATGGGCCAGCACCGCGCAGCTGGCGATGCACGCGCGGCAGGACGTCTTGATGATCTTCACGTCCGACGCCTCGTCGGCATGGGCCGGATCAACCGCCGTGAGGCTATCGGCCGCGCTGATGCCCAGCGCTCCCGCCGCTCCCATGGCCGCCGTGGATTTCAGGAATCCGCGACGCGTCATAGTGGCTCGACTCATAAGCCTTCTCCTTCTTTCCTCTCGATTGGCTTGCATGTCCCTGGAACAGGTGGCGTGACGGCGCTAGGCCAGCAGTGCGCGCATGCGCTGGCCCGCTTCCGTCGTGCGCCAGGCGCCGTCCCATGAGATACCGTCTACGGTCTCCAACTTGGAGATGAAATAGCCGGAATAGATCTGCTTGGGGAAGCTCAGGGCCGGATGCCCCGCCAGGGCCTCCTCTATGGCGGCCTTGGAGGCCCCGGTCTCGCAGAGGGCGAGCACGCGCCCGTAGGCATCGCCGTAACCGTCGGGCTCGACGGCCAGAAGCTCGCTGAAGCGCTTGGTGGGCTCGAACTCATCCAGGGCCGCGCGGCCCGCTTCAGTGGTATGCAGCAGATAGTCCACGGGCTGATCGGGAAGTTCGGCGGAGGGGGAATCAGCCACCGCGACGTCCGCGCCGCCATCGACGTCCGCGGCATCGGCAGCGCCGGCGCTCCCGGCGCCATCGGAGGGCAGGCTGCCGGCATGGGCGCCTTGCTCTTCAGGCACCTCGATGGCCTCCACCGCCCCGCACTTCAACAGCATGGCGTAGAGCGCATGGGGCGTCTGCGTGGTGAGGGCCATGGCCCGCGACCCCGCAAGCGCGTCTTCCGCCTCGCGGAAGGGCCTCTCCTCCAAGGTCTCGCGCAGGCAGCCGAGCAGCGCCAAGGTGTTCGCGCGATTGGCCAGAAGGGCCTTGCGCACCGCTTCGTAGTTCTCCATCGTCTCTCCTCGCTCTCTTCGGCGATGGGAGCACTCTACCGAGAAGGGGCGCGGGGCCGAAACGTCCGCAATTGATGAAAAACCCGGGGCTCGTTGGTGAAATAGCTCCAAGAAGGGCCATCACCCATGGTTGGTGATGGCCCTATGAGATGCCCGTTCAGACGGGAAATTGTGGGTGAGGTTATCGCCGGGGACCTACTTCTCCAGCAGGTCGATGGCCTCTACGAGGGAGCGCATGATGTTGCGGCGGGACAGGGCGCCGACGAGCTTGCCGTCTTGCACCACGGGCACCTTCTTGATGCGCTTGGCGGCGAACAGGGTGCACACCTCGTCCACCGGCGTTGTGGCCTCCACCAAAATCACGCGGCGGGTGGCCACGGCCATGACGTTCAGGCCCATGAGGTCCTTGAGGCGCGCGACGTCCGTCTCGTCGTCGATGTAGCGGTAGCCGTTGCGCAGCGTGGAGTCCACGAGAGCGATCTCGGTCTTGCCGAGGTAGCTCGCCACGTCGCCGTCGGACACGAAGCCCACCAGGTCGCCCTCGGCATTCACCACGGGAAGCCCGCTCGTCTGGTTGGCGTCCATGAGGCGGATGACCTCGGCCATGGTGGCGGTGTCGGCCGCGCACACCGGCTCGCGGTTCATCACCTCGGCCGCGGTGTACACGTGATCGGTGTCCCACGACTCGTCCAAAGTGCCGTCCACGGCCACGCCGGATATGCCGGCCGTGTAGTCCACCGGCTCCTCGCCGCGCTCGGCGGGCGCGGCCGCCGCAGCTTCCGCGGACGCCGCCGGACGGTTGCGCACGAGGAAGATGATGACGAGGGCCGCCACGCACATGAGGCCGAAGGTGGTGCAGTAGGCCATATGCTCGCCCAGATAAGCCTGCTCGGCGGCCGGAGCATCGGGCGCCACCAGAGGCGCCAAAGCCGACACCGACACGAGCACGGCCGTGCCAAAGGAGCCCGCCACTTGGTTCATGGTGTTGGAAAGTCCCTGGGCGTGCTGAATCACGCGGTTGTCCAGCGAGTTCACGCCCCAGGTGTTCAACGGCGTCATGGTGAACTGCAAGCCGATGACGAGCGTCGTGTAGGTGAGCACCACCGTGATGAAATTCGCATCAATGCCGAGACGGGCCAGGCCCGAAGCCCCCAGCACGGCCACGAGCACGCCGGGCACCGCCACCTTCCGCACACCGAAACGGTCGAACAAGCGGCCCGACACAAGGCCCGTGAAGGCGCCGATGACCGCGCCGGGCAGCATGGCCAAGCCCGACATGGTGGCCGTGAACCCGAGAGTGCCCTGGATGTACAGCGGCGTGATGACCTCGGTACCCAAGAGCGCCGCCTGCACGATGATGACGACGCAGGCCGCCGTGGCATAGGGGCGCGTCTTCAGGATGCGCACGTTCAGCATGGGCTCCGGCAGCTTCAACTGGCGCCTCACGTACAGAGCCACCAGCACGATGCCCACGGCGATGAGCCCCAGCGTGAGCGCCATGTTCGTCGTAGAGGCGAAGGTGGAAAGCCCGTAGAGCAGGCACACGAGGCCCACCGTGGACAGCGCCACCGACAGCTTGTCGAAAGACGTGCGGGCGAAATTGCCGTAGTTGCGCAGCAGGCACGCGGCGAGCACCACCACGACGACGCCGAGCGCCGTCACAATGGCGAACAGCGCCCGCCAGCCCACAGAGTCAACCAAAAGGCCCGACAGCGACGGCCCCACCGCCGGGGCGAAGCCGATGATGAGCCCGATGACGCCCATGGCCGTACCGCGCTTCTCGCGGGGGAACACGAGCAGAATCACCGTGAACACCATGGGCATGACCGCGCCCGTGCAGGCCGCCTGCATGATGCGGCCGAGCAAAAGCACCCAGAAGTTCGGCGCGATAGCCGCAAACAGGCTGCCCACGGTAAATACCGAAAGCGACGTAACGAACAGCTGGCGCGTGGTGAAACGCCCCACCAGATAAGCCGAAAGCGGGATGACCACGGCCTCCACCAGCGCGTATACCGAAGTGAGCCATTGGGCCGTCGTCGCATCTACGCCCAAATCGGCCATAATGGCCGGCAGCGCCGGTGACAGCATCGTCAGATTCAGCACCGCCAAAAGCGTGCCGGCGAGCAGCACGCCCACCATCACCAGTTCTTTTCTTCCAACACCCAACGCCATACCGCATCAGCCTCGCTCTCATCTCGCATACGTAAAAAAGTCGAATGTTCGGATACTACGAGAAACAGACTGTTTCGTAAGCGCCAACTCGGCCAGCGGATGAAAAGCTCCACAACCCCGCACACTGCGCAGGTAAACGCTAATCCCCTAATTCGCTCAACATATCCAAAAGCTCTTGGCGACGGTGGATGTCCAGCTTAGTGTAGATATGCTTGGCATGGGTTCTCACGGTGTTCTCGCTGATTACGAGGCGATCGGCAATGGCGGCCATGGAATTTCCCCGGGCAATAAGCTCCATTACCTCAGCTTCACGCATAGACAGCCCATAACGCTCTTGCAGCACCAGACATTGTTTCGAAAGCCGATCGCGTATCGCTCCGGCATCTTCAGAAGCCGAGGCCCGACGGCGCCGACGCTTCACGGGAGCAGAATCGGCGACAGCAGCGGCTGGGGCGTTAGGCAATCCAGAAGCAACCTCTCCGGACTCGTGCGAGCTGGCAGGCACGGGGCGAGCTTCCGCTTTAGACGGAGCGGCAGCAAGAGACACAAACTCGATGGGGTCCATCGTCACCGCGCCCTTGGTCACCAAGGGCCTGACAAGCGTTCCCGTGGACACAAGCAACGTAAGGCCTAACCCGTAACTAGCTATGATGGCCACGAAATACAGCCATTGGGAACCCGTTGGCACCACCAAGTCGCTCGCCCACCCAAAAAGGAAGCCAAGACTTTGGAGAATGTAAGCCACGGCACCGAAAAACCCATAGATGAACACCGGATTAATGCCGCGGTCGCGAGAAACCTGCGCACACTGCATCATCATGAGCATCTGCACCAAAGAGAACACCATGTAAGCCACAGCCGCAAACGCATTCAGATAAATCGGCCCGCAGAAGGGCAGCAGCAGAAAGCCCGTGATGAGCAACGGATACGCCACGCGGAACACCGAGATAAGCCCGAATCGGAAACTCATGCGGTGCCAGAGCACCAACAGCACTACCGCCGACAGTAGGGCCCCAAGCATGGAAGCGCTGTTCACCAGCGAGCTGATTTCCTCGTGAAGCAGCGCCACGCCGCGAATGACGCCGCTGGCGAAGGCAAGCGACCCCACGCACAACGCGCTGCGCCAGTAGTCGGCCACAGCCTGACGATAGACGCGAGGATGCTGGCGCGGAACATCTTCGAACATAGGTTGTTCGAAATTCATCTCCCGTACCGAAAGCGCTACGCACAGACCGCATAACGGCACAAAGATGAGCGGAACGAGGAACGCCGTCAGCGCGATAGGCACCAGATACAGCGCGAAGTAAATGAAGGGCGCAATAGCCGTGCCTACGATGAGGCGGAAGTTGCCCTGTCTTGCATCAAGCGAAGCGAAATAGCGCTGCCATAACATGAACATGCCCGCGCAGCCGACACCGAGAAGCACACCCCCTGCGCCCACGAGAAGCAACGTTGCCGATGCCACATACATGGCCGCAATAAGACAAGCGGAGCCGAGGAACAGCAGAATGGCTGAAAGCGAAACGAGCATGCGGCGAGCACCGTAAGGAAAGTAGTACGAACCCAGCATGCTTGCCAGGAAGGCTCCACCGAAAGCCACTGCTTGCGCCAAGAAGAACACGAGCGTCACTTCCACGGTCTGGAATTCAAGGGGCAGGAAGGGGAAGATGCCGCCCCACACCGAGGTGGCGTTCACCGTGAGAAAACAGGCATAGCCCCAACTGGACGCATGGCCGATTGCGCTTGCACCCTCGCTTGCCACAGCCTCTCCTCCCCTCTTCTCTCGACGGCACGCATGGTAGCATAGCAAGGTACGCGCAGAAGGCACATGCCCACATTTCGGCATCACTCAAAAATGCGCGACCTGGGGTTTTGTCCTTAAATCACACTCGTCGTGTGATTCGGCGCGCTGTGCTTTTCGGTACTTTTGATAGCGGCGAGAGGACAATTCTATTAGAGGAGGGACTATGACTGAAACCCAATCCACTCTGTCGCGCCGCACCTTCGTCAAAGGCTCGCTCGCAAGCCTGGCTGCCACAGGAGCTGTGGGCAGCGCGCTCTACGGCTGCGCACCGCAGACCCAAGCTGGCAACGAGGAGATGCCCGCTACTGGCGAAGAGGCCGCCCCCGATGAGATTCATTGGAGCCAGTGCAACGTCAACTGCGGCGGCAACTGCATCTTCCAGTGGCATTCTCGCGACGGCAAGGTTCTCTATATGGAGACCGACAACACCGGCGACAATGACCTTCAGGCCCGTGCCTGCCTGCGCGGCCGCTCCATGCGTCGCTGGCTGAACAGCCCCGACCGCCTGCTGTACCCCATGAAGCGCGTGGGCAAGCGCGGCGAGGGCAAGTTCGAGCAGATCTCCTGGGACGAGGCTATCGACACCATCGCCGAGAAGCTGAAGTACACCATTGATACTTACGGCAACGACGCCATCCATCGAGTGTATTCCACTGGCATGTACTCCACCACGGGCAATCCCACATCTCGTTTGCTGAATTGCCTCGGAGGTTACCTCGAGCGTCATTACGACTACTCTGCCAATATGATTTTGGGCAGCATGCCGTACATGTACGGAGACCAGTTCTCCCCGTACGACAACGTGCATTGCTCTTCGTTCTCTGAAGCGGCAAACAACTCCGACCTGGTGGTTATGTTTGGCAACAGCCCCGCTGAAACTCGCATGGGAGGAGCTAATGCGGCTTGGGATTTCGCTCGTGTTCGCGAGGGCGTTCTCAGCCGCGGAGGCAAGATTGTCAACATCGACTACCGACTGAATGAAACCGCTTCGGGGCATCCCGACGAGTGGCTGCCCATTCGCCCAGGAACCGATGCGGCACTCTGCTCCGCTTTAGCCCATGAGTGGATTGTTAACAATCAGGTTGACAAAGAGTTTCTCGATGCTTATGTCGTTGGCTTCGACGATGACACCATGCCCGATTCCGCCAAGGGTCAAAACAAGTCCTACAAGGATTACATTATGGGCACCGGTTACGACAAGATAGAGAAAACCCCGGAATGGGCGGCTCCCATCACCCAGATTCCCGCCGAGCGCATTCGCGAACTTGCCGCCGACATGGCAGCCGCCAAAGCCCCATACATTTGCCAAGGCTGGGGCCCGCAACGTCATACCAATGGCGAAGACACCACCCGAGCAATTTGCGCTCTACCGGTCATCCTAGGAAAGATCGGCCTTCCTGGTACTAATTCTGGCCAGCGCGAAGGCTCCCCCTCGGTGTACCTCGTAGGAAGTCTGCCGGCCGGAGAAAACCCCGTACAAGTAACCATCCCTTGTTACCAGTGGGTTAACGCCGTTGACCACGGCCACACCATGACCGCCACCAACGCAGGCATCAAAGGCGGCGACTTGAAGAACGACATCAAATTCATCTGGTGCTATGCCGGTAATTGCCTCACAAACCAGCACGGTGACATCAATTACACCCACGAAATCCTCGCCGATGAAAGCAAGTGCGAATTTATCTTGGTGTGGGATACCGTCATGACCGATTCCGCCAAATATGCCGATATCCTCCTACCCGACGCCATGCGCTCCGAGCAGCTGAACATGCAGACCCAAGGATATTCCGAGTACTATACGAGCGTTATCGTGGGAGGTCCCGCTCAAGAGGCCCCTGGCGAGTGCCGCTGCAGCTACGACGTGTGCGCTGATATCGCCGATCGCCTTGGCGTAAAAGAAGCCTTTACCGAAGGGCGCACCCACGACGAATGGGTCCAACACCTCTACGAGGAAGGCGCTGCCAACGATCCGGCTATGCCGACCTGGGAGGAGATTAAAGAGCAGGGTATTTATAAGCGCGAGCTTGAGGGGTCCATCGCTCTCAAGGACTTCCGAGATGACCCTGTTGCCAACCCCCTGGGAACCCCTTCGGGCAAAATCGAGCTCTTCTCTGAACAGCTCGTGGAAATTGCCAACACCTGGGAGCTCGCCGAGGACGAGGTTATCAACCCCATCCCGGTTTTCAATCCCGGCTTCCAAGGCTATGGGTCTGTCACCGAGGAGTACCCCCTGTATTGCGCCGGTTTCCACCACAAGAGCCGCACGCACTCCTCTTTCGGATTTATTCCCGAAATCGAAGCAGTGGCTCGACAGCAGGTATGGATTAACCCCGTCGACGCAGAAGCCCGCTCTGTTTCGGACGGTGATGTGGTATCCGTCGTGAGCCCGGCCGGCGAGATCCGCATTGAAGCAAAAGTAACGCCTCGCATCATTCCCGGCACCGTGGGCATTCCCCAAGGCGCTTGGCACAAGGCCGACATGGACGGCGACAAGGTAGACGAAGGCGGTTGCGTCAATACGCTGACCACGTACAAACCTACGCCGCTGGCCAAGGGCAACGGTCCTGCTCATTCCATGATCGTTCAGGTTGCGAAGGCCTAAGGAGGAGAAGAGATGACTCAGTACGGATTCTATTTCGACAGCACTC
>ERZ773200.2759-NODE-2759-length-12434-cov-3.430164_pt1 | contig 12434 bp, 13 predicted proteins | sample MGYA00581008_ERZ773200 | MGnify/ENA primary metagenome ERZ773200 (study PRJEB29015, sample SAMEA2737770) | human gut metagenome | biome: human gut; feature: human-associated habitat; material: faeces | place: China | collected 2012 ... | reverse complement strand
CACGATATTCCCGGAATGACCTCCCTTACAGAGCTTCAGGGAACACAGGTTCTTTGCTTTCAGGAAGCTATTGAGGGGAAAGATTACTGCACTTACATTTATTTTGATGGCAGTCATTTAAAAGAGCTTTTTACAGCATCGGATTCCCAGGCCGATCTTTCTATGGGGACCAACCTTGCACAGCTTCAGGATTTCCAGATTGACGCTTTAGAAAACACTTTTTACAGAATCACATTAACGGACACAGATGGACATTGTTCCAGTTTTCTGCTTCATCCAGGGGTTCCTGCCTGATTCGCAGGCTCCTGAATTTGGGGCAGGTCACTTCTGAATGATGTGCTGAAAGGAAGTTTTTATGAAAAAAATCACTACCCATTCCAAATCCGGGCTCTTTCTTATGGAAATGATATTTGTCCTTCTTTTTCTTGGGCTGACCTGCGGTGTCTGCGTAAGACTGTTTGCGGCTTCCTACATGACAAGGGTACATGCCCGGGAGGACTCTCATATCCAGGAACTTATCACCAGCGCCGGTGAAATTCTGGAAGGAACTGACGGCACTGTTCAAAATTTTCTGGCACTGATGCCAGATGGAGTTGCAGATCAGGACAGTATTTGCTATTATTTTGACAAGCACTGGCAGAATGCTTCCGAAGAAAGTGCATTTTATAAAATGAGGCTCGTCTGCTCTGCTTCTGACAAGGTCAAAGAAGTTCACATTACTTTCGAAAAACTCCAGAATGCAAATGAGGAAACCAGCCTTTATACACAGACAATTCGCTTTCCAGTTTTTTCCACAAAGGAGGTAGCAGATTCATGAAAGAAAAGAATCATCTTTTTTCTGCAACTGGAATTCCTTCCCTTTTTCTAATCTTCGGAGTTCTTATGCTGGTGATCCTGTCCTTGCTTGGCTATGGTACTTCCAGGCAGGATCTGCGCGCCAGCAGCCTTTCTCTGGAGCAGACCTCAGCTTATTATAATGCCTGCAGTGAGGCAGCTGATTTTTACTCAGAGCTGGTTCAGACATTGGAAGGATTTCAGGAGCAGGCAAAAACAGAGACTGCATATTACCAGCTCGTCTCCGATTATCTGAACTCACAGGAGAATGTAGAATGGGATTCAGAGGAACATACTGCTGAATATGTGAAAGCATTTTCCGATACCCAGAGTCTGGCTGTGAAAATTGTTGTATTCTGGACTGACTGTACAGCTGATTCCACTGCTTCTGCTACCGCTGCCTTTGATAACGTTGCCTCTGATAATGTTGCCTCTGATAACGCTGCTTCTGATAACGCTGCTTCTGATAACGCTGCCTCTGATACCATTAATGCAGGATTGGACATGACCAGCAGCAATATCGCCGGGATCCTCTCCTGGAATACGGTTGTAACTGCAGACTGGAATCCGGACAACAGCCAGTCTGTCTACAAAGGAGAATAATTTTATGGAAGAAAAAGTAAAGGCTTTTCTGGAGCTTGCCACTCAGAAAAAAGCCTCTGATATATTTATTATTGCCGGTCGTCCCCTTTCTGTAAAAATTGACGGAAAGCTCTGTACACTGGATGGTTTTGAAGAACGGCTCATGCCTCCGGAGACAGATGAATTTATCCGGATCATTTACAAGCTTGCTCACGACCGGAATATAGAACCTATGCTGGAAACCGGTGACGATGACTTTTCCATGGCTATCCCTGGTCTCTCAAGATTTCGTGTAAATACATACCGGCAGCGTGGTTCTCTTGCCGCTGTCATCCGTATTATTGCATTTAATCTGCCTGATCCGCAGGATCTGCACATTCCTCCAGCTGTTATGGAAGCAGCTGACCTTACCAAGGGAATGGTTCTGATCACAGGTCCCGCCGGAAGCGGAAAATCCACCACCATGGCTTGTATCATCGACAAGATCAATCACAGCCGTGAAGGACATATCATCACGCTGGAAGACCCTTTGGAATACCTGCACAGACATGACAAATGCATTGTCAGCCAGCGCGAGATCTGTACGGATACTGCCAATTATCTGGTTTCCCTGCGTGCCACCTTGCGTCAGAGCCCGGATGTGATCCTTCTTGGAGAAATGCGTGATTATGAGACGATCGATGTGGCAATGACAGCAGCGGAAACCGGGCATCTGGTATTTTCTACCCTGCATACGATCGGAGCAGCAAATACGGTTGACCGTATCATTGATGTATTTCCGGCAAACCAGCAGAGGCAGATTGCAGTTCAGCTGTCCATGGTATTGCAGGCTGTAATTTCACAGCAGCTTGTGCCGACAGTGGATGGAAAACAGGTCCCGGTATTTGAGATCATGACGATCACTCCGGCGATCCGCAATATGATCCGCGACAATAAGGTTCCGCAGATTGATGGAGTCGTGTATTCGTCTAATAAAGAAGAAATGCATTCGATGGATTTTGGTCTTCTGAATCTGTATAAAGATGGGAGGATCACGGCGGAGACGGCTCTCTCCTATGCATCAAATCCGGAAATGCTGAAGAAAAAGTTATAGAAAAATATAACAGGAAGGGGCTGCGGTGAAGCAGTCTCTTCCTGTTTATCGTCAGTGTTTTAAGATTTAGTCAAGGGCTGCAATTGCTTCGATCACGATATCATACTGTTTTTTGACATCGGTGATCAAACCGTCAAGGTTGTCGTATTCCTGGCTGCGGAGCTTTTCGGTCAGAGCACTGCTGACATTGTAAAGTGCAGTAAATCCAAGGTTTACGGCAACACCTTTTAAGGTATGCATTGCACGAAATGCGGTTTCGTAGTCCTTTTTAGCCCAGGATTCTTCAAATAAAGCCATATTGTTGTCCTGCGGAAATTTGAGGACAAATTTGCGTACCATATTTTCATTCATAAACCGGTGAAGAATATCATTATAATCGCCACCAATTTTTACATAACATTCTTGAAGTGTCATTGTCTACAGTCCTTTCTGAACTTTTTTATCTTTGTGAAATCCGTATATTTTTGCCCCCAACATTTTAACATGATTGTAGCATGACGTGTTACACTTTACAAGATATTTCGTATTATGCATTGTCATGGTAATGAAAAAGGCTTATTTATTCGAAGAAATTGCATCATTTAACTGATCGTACCATTCTGTAGTCTGTGCTTCGTTGCTGCTGTTCAGAAAAATGGTGGTATCTGTTGTCTTTATCTGAAGAACCGGAGGATGTTCAATCCAGATATACATCTGGCAATGTCCGGTTTTGCTGCCACGGAAATTACCGAGAAGTTTGCTGTTATCTTCGGAGCCATCAGACCGGTAGAATTTTTCATCCGGCAGATTGTCCAGAAGAGTTACTGATTCCACATCGGCAAGAGCAAAGGTTGCTGTTTTGTAGCCGGATGTAATAGAATACTGGGCAGCATTTTCCGTCAGGCGGATCGGTGTAAAATCGATCCGGATACAGAGGATACACATCCAGAGGAGAAGAAGCCCGGTGCCGACGAGCATTCCTCCGGTGACATATTTTGCAGAAGGGTGTCCGTAGTTTAGAGAATAATTCATGCTGTTCACACGGTCCTGTACAAAATACCGTTTGTCATTTGGATTGTTGTACCAGCCTTTCCGCCAGTAATAGTCATCATCAATATAAAATGGTGTGCTGTCCTGGGAGAGGATCCGCTCTTTTTCCTTACGCAGCCAGAAAAACATGATCAATATGATGGCAGCTGGTATCAGTTCGAGAAAAATGTAGATGCCCATTCCAACTCCGTCAATCCAGTTGCTGGATGCAATATCCCGGATGATCCCGAGATAGGCGCCGGTATTGCAAATGTTGGAGACAAAAAGGAATATGGTGTATAAACGCTTTTCCAGTGCATTGATCTGCAGGTTGATCTGTGAATTTTCACTGTAAATTTTGTTTGGCATATGGGCGAATAAATAGCCGGTACCCATGTAAGCTGCCGCGACAAGAATTGTGCAGAGAAGCATGACTCTTCCATCACTTTCGGTCAGTAGATAAGTACGGACCTGCGGGAAAAACAGAGGGATCAGAATCACTGCAGCCGGGATCAGATGAAGCTTTGCCGGCAGTATCTTTTTCGCAATTTGTGAGGAAGTGCGGGTATCCACTGCAGCGGACACATCTGCATTTGCTGAGCTGATCCATCCATTTTTCTGCTTAATGTCGTATACTTTCTGGTGATAATGATAGACACGGAGGATGGTAAGAAGGCAGAATTCTACAAACCACAGTGTCCATACGGTAATAAAAATAGAAAAGTAAGTAAAGCAAAGCAGGCATACCGCAATTCCTGCAAGCATGTTCCACAAATAAAACTGGCGGTTGCGCTTTTTATAAAGCTGGAGAAGCTCTTTTACGTCGGGATGTTCAAGTTCAGATTTAGGAATATGGACTCCCATCAGCATTCCTTCCCGGTATTTTGCAATATTTCCATAGACTCCGGCAAAGATGCCGACCATGGAAATGTCTGTAATTAAAAATATAATCAGCATCATCATTTCGCTGTTACCTCCATTTCGTTAAATGCTCTCTGGCAGAATTCCAGGAAGTCGGTCAAAGTCATGCCGTGGAATTTTGCTTCTGCGCTTAAAAGTTCCAGTTCATCTGCTAGCTTTTCGTCAAAGCGGTTATCTTGTGGAGCAGAGGAAGTGGGATAACAGATGGTTGTTCCCTTACGGCGGTCTGTCTCGAGGAAGCCTTCTGTTTTCAAAAGCTGGTAAGCTTTGCTGACGGTCATGGTGTTGATACCGAGATCGGTTGCCATCTGGCGGACGGTCGGAAGCGATTCCCCCGGCTCAAATTCCCCTCGCCCGATCCCTTTGACAATCTCGTTGCGCAGCTGAAGGTAGATCGGGACTTCGGACTGCATGTTGATCTTGAGGATCATATATCGGCATCTCCTTTCTGTGAGATTTGATTGTATTATACCACATAATACAAATAATACAATAGGAGGATGAAAAAAACAGGAAAATGATGTACACGCTTTCAAGGTGCAAATAAATCTTAGAATTTGTTTTCCTGAAAGCGCATATGTCAGTTCATTGATTTCGTGAACTAAGAAGGTTAAGATAACCGATTGCCTGTATGTGAGTTAATAAACTTCTGCATATAAGTCCGAATTTTTTCCATTTGCTTTTTTGTAGAAGGATTGCTATATGGAATCCTGTCAATAATGCGGTTTAAGTAGTCATTTTCCGCTATGATATCAAAGCTTTCTTTGAAGTTAATGTCAAAGAAATAGACGATATAAGATACCCAGTAATCCATCTGTGTGACGCGGTCTGCGGAAAGGATACATTTATTTTCAAACACTGTTTCGTATACCTTTTGGGTTATATTCTGCGTACCGAGTTCTTCTTCAGAAACGTTAATAAAGGTGCTTGTGGAGTCTACGAGCTTTACCCGGCAGTTGTCCAGCTTGTCCTCATCACGGATCAGTTTTGCGTGTAAAAGTGTCTGCGGATCTGAGATCTCAGGGAGTTCATAATCGCTGTGGTGGGCGATTGCAGTGTAAATGATGGAGTCCCATTTGTCATCCGGAAGAAAGCGGCGGATCATGCCTTCATCAAAAAGCACCTTTACACCGTAAGCAGCGTGATCCATTGTGCCAGGCTCAAAGCTGTCGTAGCGCTTTAACTGCTCAAAACGCCCGATGTCGTGAAGGAGTGCAATCAGCCTTGCAAGGTCGGTGTCTTCGGCTGAAAGATGCATCCTTCCGGCAAGCTCTTCTGCCTGTTTTACAACGCCGTAGGTGTGGATGATTTTTAATTTTATGCGGTCATTTTCGCGGTCGTATCCGTTAAGGTAAGATTCAAATTCTTGTTGTGCGAGTTGGTAGTACATGAAGTTAAACCTCCTGGAAATATATGGTTAGTGATTAAAAGATTTATGAATATGATAACACAAATTTTATTATTTTTTAATTGCTTCTGCCAAGAGAAACCAGTATTATTTGAAATAAGGCGAATGTAGAAAATCAAATCATATGATGCCTGTATCAGGCAGAATGTGTTGACGGATTTTTTGAAGAAACATCGAGCGGAGGTGTTGGAAATGATTTTGACAACATATAATAAAAAATTGCATGAGAAGACGTTGAGAAGAGAAGGGCGTGATGAAGGGATACAAAATATCAATCGACTGAACGGATATCTGTTAGCAGATAAAAGATACAGTGATTTAGAACGCTCAACAAAAGATATCGAGTATCAGGAAAAACTCCTGAAAGAATATGGAATAGAGTAAAATAAGAATCCCGTGTCAGATGTCAGGAGAAACTGTAAGTTACTTTCTCCTGCGCCGGACACGGGAATTTTCTTTTTTATAATTGCGGATTTCTTCTGCAATCTGTGTATAGTCCCGCTCAAAAAGCTCCTTTTATTTATGAATGAAAAATAGATTCTACTTTTTTCTGGTAGTCGTATAATTTGTCAATGTAGACATGAATGATTGTCTGACAGCAATTTGTAACGATCGTACCATCGTAATCATGTGCCAGTGAATTTTTAAAGGATTCAAATCTTTTTGTAAATTTCTCGTCCATATTTTCTTATATCCTCCAATAATAACTGATTTCCACATTCATCAAGATTGACAAGGTCTATTGTGTATAAAGTGGGTAAATTATCAAGCTCTTCCCGTAGATTTTCTGCATCTGGAATACCGGATACGGCGATGTCAATATCACTTCGTTCTGTCGCAGTCCCTTTGGCACGGGGACCAAAAAGAATAACGGTAGAAGCAGAATATTTTTTTGCCAGATTTATAATTTCTTCTAAAATACTATTGATTGTCATAAAAATACCCCTCTATTCAGATATCCTAATAAATTCATAAGCGATCCGCGGAGTCCCGTCACTGACGTAAATAATCCCACATTCTTCAAATCCATTCTGCTTAAAGCAAGCCTGCATTGGTTGATTATCCTTGTGGGTATCTACACGCAGATGTGAGATCTGTGTCTTGCAAAAATCAAAGCAAGCCCGTGCAATCCCTTTGGTTGTTCCGTCAGATGCAAGGCGGTGAACGGTTCCGTATGGAGCCTCGGAACGCCAGCTTCCATTTTCAATGAGTTGATAGTTCGGCTCGTCTCCGATGATAAGTGTAAAAGTGGCAACGACCTTATCATTTTCTACGCAGACATAACTGTTACCATTCTGGATATCCGGTTCGAGATCTTCGAGAGCCGGATAATTTGCATTCCATTGTGTCGGGTTTCCGGTTGCGTGCATGAACTGGCGTGCGGTGTCAAAAATATTTAAAATCGTGTCTACATCTTCTGGAAGTGTTTTTCTGATTAACATAGTGTTTCGTTACCTTTATCTGTTTTTTTGCTGTATATGAAGTATAACATTTGAAATAAAAAAAGAAAAGGTGGAGAAGAGAACTGAAAGATAGAATCCCTTGCCATTCCCCCACCGCAATGATAAAATCTAAGAAACAGTGGTGCGAAAAGGAGTTGAGAAGACGATGCCAAAAGTATTCAATACAACAGCAGTATGTATACCGGAAGAACATTATATGGTCGATATATCCGGACGGCTGGAGGAGATCAAAAGCCTCGTAGATGCCGGCAAATATTTTACGATCAACCGTGCGCGGCAATATGGAAAGACAACAACACTTCGTGCATTGTATCGCTATCTGCAAAAAGAATATTATGTTGTCCTTCTGGATTTTCAGACTTTTGACAATGATAAATTTGAAAATGGAAATGTTTTTTCAGCAGCATTTATCAATTCATTTTTGCGGTCGTTAAAAAGAAATACTCTTTCACCAGAACTGGAAGATGCGATAAAAAATATTTTGCATAGTACGGATTATACAGATAAGTATTTTTCCTTAAAAGAGCTGTTTGAACAGTTGAGTGATCTCTGTGCGGCAGCCGAAAAAAAGATTGTACTGATGATTGATGAGGTTGACAGTGCATCGAATAATCAGGTGTTTCTGGATTTTCTTGCTCAGCTTCGTGCTCAGTATATTGAAAGAGATATACAGCCGACATTTCGAGCTGTTATTTTGGCGGGTGTATATGACGTAAAGAATTTAAGGCGGAAAATCCGTCCGGATGAAGTTCATAAATATAACAGTCCGTGGAATATCGCAGCGGATTTTAAAGTGGATATGAGCTTTTCAAGAGAAGAAATTGCAGGAATGCTCGATGAGTATGAAAAAGATTATCATACAGGAATGGATGTGGAATTACTTGCCGGACTGATCAGAGAGTATACATCCGGATATCCATTCCTGGTGTCTAGGATATGTCAGCTTCTGGATGAGGAAATCAGTGTGAAGAAGGAGTATGGCGGTAAGAAAAGTGCGTGGACGAAGAAGGGATTTTTGGAAGCGGTAAGGATTTTGCTTTCAGAAAAAAATATGCTGTTTGAGTCGTTGCGTGAAAAACTGGAAAGCTATCCGGAACTGAATAGTATGCTCTATTCACTTCTATTTACGGGAAAAGCGATTGTGTATAATTATTATGAGACATCAATCAATATTGCGACCATGTTCGGCTTTGTGAAAAATGAAAATGGAGTGCTTGCAGTTTCCAATCGTATTTTTGAGACCTGGTTATATAATCTGTATTTGTCATCTGCGGAGATGCAGAAGAATACAATTGACGGAAAGACAATTATAGAAGCAATTGTGTAACCATCAGAATTAAAAATTGCCAGGCAGGATACAGCATGCAAAGGAGGAAAAGGGATTGCTGTACCCCGTCTGGCGTTTTCGTATACGGGAAGCTTGGGGGAATTTCCCATATACGATTTACTGAATTTTATCGAATGTAATGTGGGCACTTGGGGAATGCACCACAATCTTATAATCATTTGGATAATATCTTGTAGAGAATACGAATTCTCCGTCATTTACAAATACTTCAACGGAAGAAGTATCTGCAAGGATTTTTACATTTTCCAGAGTGCCGACTTCGGCGTAGCGAAGGCTTCTGCCTGCGGATACGGAAGTTTTACTTTTGGTTGTGAAATGCATCTGGAACCGTCCATTCTCATAGTCAAGGATCAGTTCATCTGAAAGGACAGCCTGGAAATGATTCTCCTTAATTCCATTTACATTTGTATCCTTAATTTTTACTTCAATTGCTTGTCCTAAAGAAAGTAAATTATTCAATTTCAACAAATAATTCAAACCTAACAGGTTAACAGTTAATCCACCATCTGTTCCAGCCAAATCACCAGGACCAGAAAGACCTATAAATCCGCCTACTAAGTTATTGCCTTCTATAGAAGCTAAATTATTGATACTAACAGTTGTTATAGAACCACCAATCGCATCTCCAAATCCACCGGCAACACGTTCATTTCCCGTAACAGTAAATCCATTCCCAGTACCATTTACATGAACATTATCTACAGTAAACGCAAGATAAGATGCAACGCCAAGCGTTGTATTTAATAAACCGGCAACACTGGCCGTACCCATTGATCCAGCAATTCCACCAACATAATCATTTCCTGTAACACTTGATAATCCCGTTAAAGAGCTATCAATCACTTGAACAGAACCAACATCATAAACATTATTTTTCCAATATGATATTTTCTGTAAATTATCCGCATTCGATTGTGCTATATATGCACCATTACCTCGGCCTGTTACACCACCAACATAGTCATTTCCACTAACTTGCAGTGGAGCATTTACAGAACATCCTAAGATATGTGATGGATTTACACCAGCAAGAGAAAGTAAAGATGAAGTTGCTCCAGGATTACTACTCAAAAGTTTTACAACAAGATCAACTACACCGCCAAGTAAATTATCTTTTGTGTCATCTTTACCTAGGTCTGCAGCCCATCCAAGAGATGCAATTCCTGCAAAACCACCAGCATAATTTCCAGAAGCTGTTACAGTGAGTGCATTATCCGATTTAACATTACAATTGACAGTTGATGCATTGGCCAATCCTCCGGCAAAACCACCAATATAACTTTCACCAGAAACAGACACAACTGCATTATTTAATGAACAATTTAGAAGTAAACTTTCCGTATTCATCTTAGGAAGTTTTGTCTCTATATCCAATGCCCCTGATAGTGTTCCTTCAATCACATCATCACGAGCTAGACCAACAAAGCCACCTACAAAATTCTTTCCACTAATTGTATTCGTACCACCTGTTACAGAACAACTCTCTACAATAGCACCCTTTTGCATACCAATAAATCCACCGGCATATTCTTTATCGGATGCTGTAGAAATAGTTAAACTATTTATATTACAATTTACTATCTTCGGATTGATATATCCTGTTGGAATTAACTTACCTAAAGGAATTGCATTGCCCAATAGAATCTTAATTAAATCACCTAAGCCTAAACCTGGGATGACATTTAAAATATTCGTTAATAATTTAACCAAATCCCCTAAAGCATTCGATAATCCATCATATTGAGTTGAACCAACGGCATATCCAACAAAACCACCTGTATAGCCATTCACATTTTTTACATCTGCATTGTTGACCTCAATATTGGAAAATTCAACCTGTCCTTCAACTCGCCCAGCAATTGCTCCAGTTGATAAAGCTGTAGGATCTTTTTTACGAGCATCTAAAACATCGCCTAATGTTTTACCTAAATCAATTTTCACTTGACCAAAAGTTAAAATAAATGTTAATCCACTCAACAGTCCACCTAATAAATTTCCTAAAGTATTTGTAAGTGTACTTACTAATGTAGATGGATAATATGTTTCATTGGTTGTTGTATGAACTTTTAGATTATCAAATTGAATATTAGATACCTTTACCAATCCTTTACTAAGACCAATATCCTTTTCACTTACTTCACTTGATATTGTTGAAAAGAATCCAACACCCATTTGTTCTCCAACATTAATCTTAGTTGATTGATCTACAGTTACATTCGATAACACTGGTTTATCAGTTGTATTTAAAACATTATCTTTCCAAAGTCCACCTTTTTCTGCAGATTTAGCTCCAATCATTGTTCCTTGAAAAGTAAGAGGCTTCCACTCTTTACTGCTCAAATCTATATCTCGGAAAATAATATAATTTGCGTTTGCTGTATATTTCTGTCCTGTTGTTTTGTCTATATCTAAATCGGGGTCAATTTCACCTGTTATCTGATTGACTCCACACCTGCCTCTGGTATGTACCCAGCTATGCTGACTGTATTTGCTATCAGCATCTTTAATTTGTCCAAAAGTAAAATCTGCTACTCCATTCTGGTCTCTTGTCAAATCAGCATCACCACTATAAAGCATGATCGGTTTGCCACTTGAATCTGTATCACGTTTCCATACCAAACCATCTAGATATGCCTGATAAACCGCACCATTAACTCGTTCATCCGTACCAATTTTCCTCAGCTGCTGCTCATTTCCAATTAAGATATAGGTCTTATCTCCAATAGTCTTAACAACTTGTCCCTTAAAATCTCGACCTTCTGTACCTTCTGTACTCACTTTACTCAACTGATCTGCAACCAGTTCTGGTTTATCCGAATTAAACTTTTGCGATAACACATAATTATGAGACTTACTATAAGTCAGATACGCCTTATCTTCACCATCTGGATAGATCATCTGCCCCATACCAAACTGTGGTGCATCATAATCTAATGTCATAACAGGTTCTGTTTCAGATTCTTCCTGTGCAAGCACCATCAACTGATACGGATTGTAAATGTAGATGGTATCCGTTTCTTTGTCATATAAAGTCGGTGTTTCATTTTCCTCAACTTCTGTTCCTGTAATAGTTCCGGTAAAGGAATCTGACACTGTCCAGATCTGTTCAGAATTCATCTGGATATCATTCATCAAAATGTATTGGGCATCTGCACCGTATTTCAGCTCTGTGCCTTCACTATTTACTACATCTCCAGAACCAATCTTTTCGTCCTTATCACCCGTGTAAACATAAGCATCTGAACCAATCTGTTTTAATTGTTCATAATTATAAATGCATATTTTACTATCCTTATAATAAGCATCTATGTTATCTGTTGATTCCGATTTAACATTTCCACCGGACGATTCCGATTCGTCATTTTTCGAGTTTTCACTTGTTTCCTCCGATATCTTAGATTCGGATTCCGTGGTGCCATTTATTTCATCTGAAACTGTGGACTCGGTTGATACTTCACCATTACTCTTATTGGCATCATCAGAAAGTGTCACTTGACTAGTGTTGGTACCCGATGGATTTACGTCTGCCGCATCCGCAATATTCACTTGAGAAAATAAGATAGCCATACATAGTATTACTGCGATAATTCTGTTCTCTATCCTTCTTTTTTTCTTCATATCTGGACCTCTAATCTTTTGCCTTCACTTGTTACTTTAATTTTGCCTTTTTAACCAGTTTTGCTGCTTTGCTGCCTCCTGAAAGCATTGCATCAGCTGATTGGAAAACACTCCACATTCACCATTTGAAATCATCTGTATTGCCTCTTCAGGTTCATA
>ERZ773200.2751-NODE-2751-length-12470-cov-2.641240_pt1 | contig 12470 bp, 9 predicted proteins | sample MGYA00581008_ERZ773200 | MGnify/ENA primary metagenome ERZ773200 (study PRJEB29015, sample SAMEA2737770) | human gut metagenome | biome: human gut; feature: human-associated habitat; material: faeces | place: China | collected 2012 ... | reverse complement strand
TCTTGAAAGAAAGTCAGCAAAGAACTTTCAGCGCTGTTAAGATTTGGATTGCGCTGCACTCGCTGCCCGCGTGAAGACGTTACCTTAGCCGAAGCACAGGCAGCAGCAGCCAAGATCATCAAAGCAGGCGTGCTGACCAGCTGCCTGAACGAACTGAGCCGGGCCATCATCAGTAAACACAGAGAACTGTAAAACAAACAGAGAAACGAGGTATGACATCAATAGCAAATACACAAAGCTCCTGCACTGGTTACGCCTTTTGGCCTGCATCATAAGCAGAAAATAACAAACCAAATCAGCGATATGAAACTTACTTCATATCGCTGATTTTTATTTATAACATTCACCCTAAGTACCACTTTTTACCTGTTCAGAAACTCCGGGTTATCATTCAGATACTGCTCTGTAAAACGTTGAGCAGCTGCTCCATAAGCCACTATCACCTGTGCCGTCTTTCCCTGCTTCTCAGCCGCTGCTGCTTTCAGGCATTCCTGCCTGACAACCTGCAAAAGTACTGGCGACTTATTCTTGTAATACTCTGTAAATCCGTTGATGACTTGCACATAATACCTGTGTGCCTGTTCATAGTCACCCTGCAGCTCCGCTGTGGCCGCTGCTAAAAATGCCGCTTTGACTGTAGTCGGTTCAACAGGCTGCAAATCGTTCCACAGCGACTGCCGTACATACGCCAGTACAGCTCGCGGATTTCCGGCAGGCAGCCCTTAGTCCAGGCTTTCGCTTCATTGACGCAATGCAGCACCGCCACATTTTCCGGATATTTTATCATCAGCGGATTATTCACTTCTATCAGAAAGTTATAGCGTTTATCCAAATCTGCAAACGCTCCGTTAACAACAGCATTCAATGCGTCCTGTTCTAAAAATATCAATCTTTCGCTGTGCTGCTGGTAATAGTCGGTAATGCGCCCTGTGGTCTGCCGCCCGTTCCACGCAGGCAGGTCAAACACCATCATACCGGAAAAATAGTAACGACTGTGTTTTAGCCCCAACGCCGCAGCATTTTTTCTGCTGTTGGTATCCAGCACTGCCGCTATCACTTTACCCTGCAGATCCATGCTAAAAAGCTCATCCAAACGACGGCAGCAAATAACGTCTACATCCATATATACCAGCCGCTCGATCTCCTGAGGCACATATGCCGGCAACAATATCTTCAACAATACCGAACGGTTCAGCCGCTTCGGCGTATCTTTGCAGACCGGATTCAACTGATCCAATACTTTCGTCAAGTCGTAAATATACAGCTCCACATTGCGGTATAACTTTATAAAAGTATCCAGACGCTGCCGATCTTCCTCGTTGATACCATCACACGCCAAATGGAAATGCAGCTGTCTGCCCGGGTGCTGCAATACCAGATTAGTCATCAGCACCCCGGCATATTTGACATAATTGGCATCTACACCGAAGCCGAAATCATAAACCTGTTCACTCATTGTTACTCCCCCGCTATATATTGAACCGATCTGACGGCCAATAACTTTTGCAGGTATGACGCCTGCCCCCACTAAGCCCGTCTTTAAAAGCTGCAGCGTACACCCAGGTTGCCGCGCCATTTGGTTTTTACTTCACTGCCGGTAGTACGTTCTACTTCGCCGTACAGATTCAAGTCCTTACCTACTTTTGTATTGAAGCCGATACCATATTCCAGCCAGGTATCTTTGGTTTCTACGGTCGAATTTCTGCTGACATCTCCGTATGTTGCCGTTACGCCCACATCGCCGCTGAATTCATGCGCCAGCGAACATTTCAGGTAAATATTATTATCATTGTTCTGACGGCCGATGTTGAAGCCCAGACGTCCGATCAACGACTTATAAGCGTCGTTATGGACACTTGCTCCGTCTGTGCCGTTCATCTGCATCGTGTAATCACTTCCGCTTAAATATCCGTAAGTCAGCTCGGCCTGCGGTTCAATAAAATAATTATTGACAAGCTGACGGCGATAGCCATATTCGGCACTGATACTGAAGCCGTTGCTGGCATAGTCGGCATCGTAGCTGTTTAGTTCGCTGACACTGCTGAATTCGCTCTTGGAACGCCCGTATTTGGCAATAACATCAGCAAAATGTCCTTTATCACCAATGTAACTGCCGTAAACCCCGAACATGGTCGACGTTATATCACCGCTGCCGCCGGCAAGGTCAGCGTCACCTTTTAAATAAGATACAGCAAGCCCTGTAACAAGTTTGCCGCTTTTTAAACGCTGCGTCCAGTCGTAACCGCCCTGAGTCGCTTTATATTTCATATTGGAGCTGCTGTTGCCGCTGACTTCGTTTTCACCACCGTAGACGCGGATCCAGGCTCCTGTATTGTCAAGATTGTTCCGCAGTTCGCCCATCCGGCGCACAAGGTCGTTATTATCAGCACGCCAGGCGGCGACAATATTCTGGACGAAAGCGGCCCCGGTCTCGGCAAAAACAGCAGCCGAGCCTTTGCTTTCCGGCACTATTTCACCCCCAATATCGATCTGCGTCAGTTTCCAGTCGTTACCACCATCATTGCTTATGGTAGGCGTAATGCTGAAATCTTTAACTTTTGTCAAACCGGCATCCATTTCTGTTTCTGCTGCAGTGTAGGCTTCCCCGCTGATAATCGTATTACCGGCAGTAAGATTACTGCCGTCCACCGTTGCTACTACTACACCATCGACACTGGTGACGGAAGTACCCAACTGGCTGCTGCTGCCCGTAAGGCTGGCATCACCGACGACTTGGATCTTATAAATACCGCCGCTGACTCCTTCCAGTACGATCTTATCAGCATCAGCCATCCCTGAATTATCGACGTCCGCAAGATCGCTGCCGATACGGAAAGTAACGCCGTCTGTCCCGCTGACAGCATCATTGATATTTTTCAGGGTAAAAGTTCTGTCCGTATCAGCATCATCACGTACCAGTTCCGGCTGACTGTGATAAATATCGATAACGCCTCCGTCAAGCTTAAATTCGACTAACTGATGCTCTAAATCTGTACTGTTAGTATATTCAGCTTCAGCAGGATACCAGACTGCGCCGTTATGCAGGCCAAAGGTTACCGAAGATTTTTCTAAATCTCCGGTTACATGTTTAAAATCGCCTGCCAGGTAGGATTCAGAATTATTCAAATCTAATTCAACGTAGTTAGTGTTCCCTCCCCCCAGACCAACATCACCCAGTAACCGGACAGTTTTATCACCGGACTGGTTGACTTCTATACCTACAAAGCCGCCGCTACCGGTGTGCTCTGCGTATAAAGCATACTTTCCCCAGGCATCGACCCTGACATTGCCCTTCAGGTCTACTACATTATCACTATAAGAGGACGCACTGGATATGATCGCTACGGCTTTATCAGTACCTGAACCATCATTTAAAGCGATCTCTACATCATCAGTAACAGTAGTTCTATTACCACTACTGTTGATAGGTTCTGTGATCGTCGCCGCTGCCGCCAAATTTTCAGCGACAAACATACCTCCCGAATATACCAGCGACATTGTCAGCAACGTCCGCAGTACTTTTCTGCTCAAATTTGTGTTCTTTGACATCTTTTCAATACTCCCATTCATCTTTACAGCAGTCAGTGCTGATAATTTTATCTACTGCGCGGCAAAAGCCTCGTTTCAAGAAAAAATTATATCGTTTTCTTTTGCAGCACCTTCAACAGCAGATGAACAGGGAGAATTGGTAGAACTGGATGCACTTCCTCCAGCGAATACAGTTCCTGTGTTTCAGCTGCCGCAGCTGCGTTCTCACTGCCGCACTCACCGCTGTCATCCTGCACCTTTTCCTCTCTGTACTGTACTTCCACCCACTCGGACGCCGCTTTTTTATCCAACAGTGTTTCCAAATTGCAGCCAAAAACATTGGCGCTGCGCACCAGCAACTTCAGGCTCACCTGCACATTGTTATGTTCGATATTGCTCAGATGCGTCTGACTTATGCCGATATGTTCGGCAAACTGATACTGGTTGAGCCGGCAGGAGTTGCGCAGAATCTTGATATTACTGCCGATACGCGGCAGGCAGCTTTCATCGTACATACTTCACCCAAACCTTTCAAAATCATCAAATTTTGACTTTAAAATAATAACCAAAAGCAACTTCTCTTTTGTTTATAATCAAAACTTTTGTTATGCCTATCAGCGTTATTACCTATTTAAAACTTAAAAAGCACGTTGACACTGGCACTGATACCCTGTTTTTTCCCCAACCAATTCTGCAAACCTATATCAACGGCAGTACCATTACTGCCGCCGGGACGCAGGATATAACCAAGCTCCAGCATACCGCTGCTGCCCTTGATACTGGGTGACGGTGTACTCAAGCCTTTGACCGTCGCTCTTGCTTCGCCGTCAAATTCGTACTCGTAAGCCAACCCTGCATAGCCGCTGCCGCTGCCGCAGTCTTTACTCAACCGTGCGCCAAATCTGGCGCGGATGCTGTCAACTGCGTCAAAAGTATACTCCTCGCCATTGCCGGCGCCGCCTAAAATAACACTGTCGCCGCTTTGACGAGTATAAAACAGCTTGGCATAAAGATCTGCTTTAACGCTGTCATTCAATTTGTTGATCTTACCGATACCCAGATGCGCCCCATAGTAACTGCTGCTGCTGTCGTAACTGGCATATACTTTTTCGCCTCCGGCACCGATCATATCGCTACTGGCATAATCAGCGTCCATTCGTCCGTAACGCACACTGCCTTCGTAATACATACCGCTGTTGTTATCCTGACGGATCAGCGCGCCGATGCCATAGTATTTGGTATTACCGTCAGCACGGATGCCGCTGTCCAGATGGCTTGTATAGTTGCCCCATCCGTATTCCAGAAGCGGCCCGCAGGTCAGCTTGCCGGCGTTATTGGCAACAGACTTCGCAAAACCCAGTGCCAGATTATAACCACGCATATCAGTATAGGAACCGCTTTTATATTTCATACTGCCGCCGCCCATAGTGCCAAACATTTCCGCACTGCCGTTTCCAGCCAACTGTACCGCGCTGGCCATACCGCTGCCCGCAACTGTATCAGCGCCGCTATTGACAAAAGCGGCTGCCGCAGCCTGTGTTTCCACCGGCGATTTGCTCTGTTCTGTCGTTTTACCTGCCGGCTTCTCATCCTCACCGTTAAGGGTGGCGACGACGCTGTTGCCGCTCAGCTCAGTTGTAAATTCGTATTCGATACTGACGCCCTGTTGAAGTCTGCCATAAATAACATCATCAGCTTTTATTCCGTTGCTGTTAGTCAGCAGATTGACCTTATCGCCGGCCTGCAAAACACTGGACGAGCCTGACAGACCTACGCTGACCTTGCTGCCAGAAATATCTGTGCCGCCTGCATTAGTCAGTGTCAGTACGGTATCGCCATTCACGGTATCCTCAGGCAGGTAAAAATTTAAATTTTCAAAGTTTTTTATGTCTTTAGCTTCTAAACCTTTAGTATAAATATTAAATGTATTGCCAGTATAATTGTCGACTGCATTGTTTCCATAACCGCCATAAATCGCACCGCCTATAATAGGATTAGCACCGCTGTCCCTTGTTATCGTCACCGTATTGCCTGTGGCGTTACCGGCACTATCCACACGACCGCCAAAAATATTTCCTTTAAACTCACCGCCACTGATCAAAACTGTGTTGCCCGTAGCATCACCCTTGATACTGTAACCGCCCAAAACATATCTGCCTATTGAACCGCCACTGATTATTACATGGTTACCTGTAACAGTGGCATTTTGACTACTATAGACTCCATTAACATCACATTACCTCCGCTCATCGTAACTGTATTCTGGGAAACCTCTCCAGTGCCGCTACAGCTGCCCCCAATAACAAAAAAATCTAATTTGCTATTGCCGCTGATTATCACTTCATTATAGGCAGCCATACCCTTGCCATAACTTGACCCGCCGGTAACATTCTCTACTACATGCGCATTTCGCAGCGTAACTCTATTTCTGACAATGTCACCACCTTCACTAGATCCGTTTCCGCCTTTAACTCCTCCCATCACATCAGCACCATCAACAATTACAATATTCCCTTCAACAATGCCGCTGCCAGTGACGGCCCCTCCTTCTACATAGCCATCTATCACCGCTCCGCTTTCAATTATGACGTGATTGTTTTTAACTGTACCAGTATCTGATCTATCACTATAACCTCCATAGACCTCAAAGATAACACTATTCCCTGTTATCGTCACCGTATTTTCTGCTACTAAAGCACTGCCATCACCATATCCACCACAAATATTAATACCAGAGTTACTATCATCAAAAATCACATTAGAACCAATGACGTCCGAACCCTCGACACTCAAAACACCGTAAAACTCTGATGCACCCATAGTAAAAGACGAGCCGCCTGTTGTTCCAGCCGCCCATACAGGCGCAGCGCAGCAGCTGCTCAATATGCCCCCTGCCATTACTGCCGCCAGAATCCTGTTGCAGAAAAGCTTATTTTTGACTTTTCTTCTCATCGCTTTTCACCCTTTTTCTTTTTTATTTATATTTCTTGTTCTTGTCCTGTTTACGGATGTGGCAGTAAAGCTATTTTGTCTGTGATATACATACTTCACCTCAGTTTTCGAAATATTAGTGTTTTAGTTCAAAATATCGAAACCAAAACATTTCTTCTTTTGTTTTACATCAAAAACTTTACCCATTATAATAATTACAGTTATTATAGCACGTTTGTACCCCCCCGCAAGGCACTTACTTTGAGCATGTGTAAAACGTCTGCGAGTCTTGCCCGGCGCATTGCGCCAGCGGCTTTACAACTATCGGCGTCTGCGCTTTCCTGCCTTGCCTGGCAATATAAATAAAAAGACTGAGCTTAAGCTCAGTCTTTTTATTTATACGTTATTTTTTTATACTATGCAGCAATTTACCTTTCAGCTTCTATCTGTTTGCCTACGTCCCGCAGATAGCTTTGCAGCGTCAGCATGGAATTGGTGAGATAACGCTCACCGCACCACGACAGGTAAATACTGGCTTCACCTATCTCGTCAGCCAGCGGTATGGAACGGATATCACGGTAAGCATCTCTGACGCTCGCCAGTCCGAAAGAAACGCCCAGCCCTTCGCGCATATAGTCGCTCAGCAGCTCAACATTGCCTTCCAGGACAAAGTCCGGCTCGAAGCCGGCTTTTTTACACAGCTCGTCAACGATCCTCAGCTTGCTTTGATCCTCCGGCAGGGCGCAGATCTTTTCGTTTTGGATATCCTGCAGATAGATCTTCCGGCGGCGGGCCATAGGGTGCCTGGCTCCGACCAGCAGTGTATAACGGTCTTTCCACAGCGGCACTGAAATGATTTTAGGATGATCGAGCCTGCCAGTTGTCAGCCCAAAGTCAAAGCGGCCGCTCAGAAGTCCGTCCATGATCTCGTTATGCGCTGCCAGCAGATGCGCCAGCCTGATATCGTTATGTTCTTTAAGGAAATCCACCAGCCAGCGTTTGGAGAGCATGGTACTGCTGCTGCCCAGACGAATGTATTTAGTATCGCGCGAGCGCATGTCGGCGATTTCCTTTTTGGCGTCCTCCAGATGCTGCAGGGCTTCGTTGGCGTGATGCAGCAGGATCTTGCCGTATTCGTTCAGCACTACGTTACGTCCGTCGCGGTCAAACAGCTGCCCGCCCATTTCTTCTTCCAGCCGGGCAACGATAGCGCTCAGGTAGGGCTGCGATACCATCAGCAGCTTGGCTGATTTGGTGATGTGTTCCTGTTCGGCGACTACTTTAAAATATTTGAGCTGTAATAGATCCATGACCGTCACCTTTCATAACAAATAACTTATGAGTACATACAATAACTAGTATTATACTTATTCTACCCCAGGTTTTACAATAAAGACAAGAAGAAATCTTGCAAGATATTTAAATTCTAAAGTTTTGGGGAGGTCATTATGTCTACTAGCTCTGCTCTCAGTAAATACAAGTTTCTCGGTCTCTTTCCTCTGGTCATGGCCCAGATCGGCACTTCCGGCGATAATTCGGTGCTTACCGTGGCTACAGCTTCCCTGCTGGCCAGTCTTAATGCGACAATGTCAGACATCCAGCTGGCCAACATTATTTATTCTTTGTGCGCCGGCTGCCTGATGATCGTCGGCGGTATGGTCGGCCTGATCGTCGGCTGGAAAAAAACTTTCCGCATCGGCGCTGCGATGTGCGCCGTCGGCGAACTTGTCGTAGCTTTCTCCGGCAACATTTTTATGTTCACCTGGGGCGGCCGTCTGCTGGTCGGTATCGGCGCCAGTTTCCTTATCCCTTCTGTCCTCGGGCTGATCCCCGGTTTGTATCAGGGCAATGACCGCGCTTTCGCTTTCGGGGCTATCGGCGCTGCTACAGGTATCGCTTCCTGCCTCGGCCCTATCGCCGCCGGTTTTTTGTTCGTTACTTTTGACTGGCGCATAGCCTTTAGCTGCATGGCCGTTTATTTTACTATCGTTTTTGTAGGTTCGCTGCTGGTAGGCGATGTTCCGCTGCCCGAACAAAAAGTGCGTTTTGACCTGAAAGGTACGGTCGTTGCCGTTGCCGGCCTGTTTTTACTGATCATCGGTATCAGCAAGATCCCAGTCTGGGGCCTGATCGATCCGATCGCGCCGCCTGTTATCGGCGTCAGTCCTTTAGTTTTGTTCGGTATGTCACCGGCTTTGTTTATCGCGCTGCTGGGGCTTATCACTCTGGTTTTCCTAGTCCGTATCGAACGTAATATTGAAAAAACCTATGGTTCCTGTCTTATTCCTTCCTCCTTCTTAACGACGCCGCAGGTACGCAGTGGACTGTATCTTACAGCGATGCTGTTCCTCTGCTTCGGCGGGTCGTTCTTCCTGGTCATCACTTATCTGCAGCTGGTCGCCGGTTTCAGCGCCATTATGACCGGTATAGCCATGAGCGCTATGGCGATCCCGATGATCGTGTTCTCTATGGGTATCCCCAAGTTCAGTCCCAATGCTTCGCCGAAAAAGATCTGCCGCACGGGTATCGCTATGGTTGCCCTTTCGACGATCCCGATGGCGTTGTCCTTAAATCCTTACGGAGTTAACTGGCTGATGTATGTGGGCCTGTTCTTCTTCGGCGCCGGGCAGGGCTTTGTTGCTTCACAGTCTTCCAATATCATCGCAGGGGCAGTCAATGCCCGCGACGCTCAGCAGTCCAGCGGTATCCAGACCGCGACCCGCAATGTCGGTCAGGCGATCGGCGTCGCTATTCTGGGCGTAGTCATGCTGTTTTCCATCACCGGCACCTTTAAGGACGCCGCTTTGAGCAGCGCCGATCTGAGCAGTACTTCCAAAACCGTTATCAGCGAGCAGGCTTCCATCGGCTTTATGCCGGACGCTGCTTTCGCAAAATATATTGCGGATAAAGCGGCAAATGCCGATGACGCCGCTGTCTTGACCGCTATCAACCGCAGCACCCGCCAAAATTCCACTCAGCTGGGCCTGTATGTCCTGGGCTTCATTTGCGCTCTGTTCTGGCTCAGCACCGGACCGCTGCCCAATGAAAAAATAACTAAATGATTTTAACTGTTAATCAGTAAATTTATAATGAGGTGATCTTATGTATATGTCCGCAAATTTTCAGGTGATTTCCGATCCGGTAGTCTTTCAGAACGCTCAGGTTACTATCTACCGCGCGCAGAAGGTAGTGACCATGAACCCGCAGATGCCGTGGGCAGAATGTGTTGCCGTTGCCGGCGGCACTATTATCGCAGTCGGTGATTTTATCGATATGGAGGCTTATTTTAAAGCGCATGCTGCTTCTTATCAGATCAATGATACGTTTATCAACAATGTTATTTATCCCGGTTTTATCGAAGCCCATATGCACGCTCAGCAAAGCGGCCTGTATAATATGAATTATGTTTATATCGGCTACTTTGACCGGCATACTGCTGACGGCGAGATTTCCAGAGGCTGCAAAACGCCGGACGAGATCATTGCCAAGCTGCGTGAGGTAATAGAAAAGAACCCCGGTAAATATAACGATCAGAACTGGCTCAGTACTTATGGTATCGATCCGCTGATCTTGGGCGACGCCAAGCTGGAAAACATCAACAGCAAATGGCTCGACCAGGTTTCCAGCACTGTACCCATCTGCCTGAACCATGCTTCCGGCCATTTGATGACCGTCAATACCCGTGCGATCGAGCTGTCCGGCATCGATGCTGTCCACGACGACAATATCGGCCGTTATCCGGACGGCAGCTGCAACGGCAACGTTGCCGAACCCGAATTTATGTCCTATGTTTTAAAGGCAGGCGGTATGCGGATCAGCGGCGACGCTGCGGAAACCGCCGAAAAAGCGACCCGTTATATCGCCAAGCTGGCCAAACACAACGGCTGCACCACGATCGCTGATAAGGCTTTCGGCTTTATCCTGACCCCGAAGGCTATTGACGGTTATACTAACGCTCTGAAAAAAGAACAGCTGCCTGTACGTTTTGTTGTGGAACCTTTCTACAGTAAAAATATGGATGGTGTCTTCGGCGGCTGGAATGGCCTGCAGCAGCTGCGTCAGCAGATCGAAAATGACCGTTTCATTTTTAACCACGCCAAGATTCTGGCTGACGGTTCGATCCAGGGCTATACTGCCAATTTACTGAATAAGGAATATTACAGCGGCGCCAGAAACGGCAAGCTGATCTACGACGACGATACCATGTTCGATATCCTGAAGGAATGTGAGGAACACGGCTACTCGGTCTCTATCCATACTAACGGCAACGGCGCTACCGAGCAGGTACTGCGCGTAGTAAAACGCCTGCGGGAAGAAAACCCAACCAGCATCTACCGCCATACTGTGGAGCATGTGCAGTTGGCAACTGAAAACCAGCTGGCACGCCTGCATGAACTGAATATCGGCGCTAATTTCTTCGCCAACCATCTGTATTACTGGGGCGACGTCCATGCTGAATACACCGTAGGGCCTTACGAGGCCAAACGCATGGAGCCGATGCGCAGCGCTGTCAACCACGGCGTCCGCTTCGGCGTGCATTCCGACGACCCGATCACAGAGGTCAATCCGCTCTTTTCCGCCTGGTGCGCCTGCAACCGCAAATCCGGCATCAGCGGTAAAGTTTATGGTGAAGACCAGTGCCTGACCGCCGATGAAGCAATGCGCTGCATCACCTTAAATGCCGCCTGGCTGCTGCATCTGGAAGACAGGCTCGGTTCGATCGAGACCGGCAAATGGGCAGACTTCACCGTCCTGGCCGAAGAAGTTACTGAAGCCAATAAGGCTACGATGAAGGATATAGAAATCATAGGTACTGTTTCCGGAGGCGTGATCCAATAACATAAACAGCTTAAATAATGATCAAAGAACGGCAGCAATAGCTGCCGTTCTTTTTTGTGATTGCTACCCAATAATAACTTATTCCCAAAATCAGTAAATTTCTTCATTTCAACAATGTTTCTAAAAAGTGTTATACTATAAGTAATCATTTATCGCAGAGGAGGAATATTTATGTTCAAGACCCGTAAAGTTGTTATCGTCGGTGCCGGCCACGTTGGTTCACATGTCGCACTGGCACTGATCCAATCCGGTGAAGCCGACGATATCGTCCTGATAGATATCCTGAAAGAAAAAGCTATCGGTCAGGCGCTGGATCTGGATGACTGTGTCAGCGGCTCGCTGTGCGGCAAAGATGTCAGTATCCGCGCCGGCTCCTATGAAGAGCTGCACGATGCCGATATCATGGTCATGGCCTTTGGCCGCAGCCGTCGACCCGGTGAGACCCGGCTGGATATGTTCGACGATTCGATCAAAATGGCCAACGAAGTTGTTTCACATTTAAAACAGATCGATTTTCGCGGTATCATGATCAGTATTTCCAATCCTGCGGACATCATCTGCGAATACATCCGCCGGCAGATGGACTGGCAGCCTTCCCGCTGCTTCTGTACAGGCACCAGCCTGGAAACCTATCGCCTGCTGCGGGTACTCAGCAAGGCCACCGGCTACAGCCGCCGTTCTATTCACGGCTTCTGTATGGGTGAGCATGGTAATTCCAGCTTTATCGTCTGGTCACGCATTTTTATCGGCGGCAAGCCCTTTCTGCAGCTGCGCCGGGAACGTCCGGTTTTGGCAGAAATCAGCCTGGAAGATCTGCAAACGCAGGTCAAAAAAGCCGGTGATATTGAAATCGACGGCAAAGGCTGCACCGAATTTGGTATCGCCAATGTGGCCAAAATGCTTATCAGCGCGATCTTCCACGATCAGAAGCTTGTCTGGCCCTGCTCGACCCTGCTGCGCGGCGAATATGGTCAGCACGATGTGGCGGCAGGCGTCCCCTGCGTTATCGGCAAAAACGGTGTGGAAGAAATTTTAGAAGTCGAACTCACTGACGAAGAACAAGCCAAGTTTGCCGCTTCCTGCGATATTCTGCGCGGCTTTTTAGACCGTGCCGCATCCCTTAAATTTTAAAAACAGCGTCTGTATAAAATTAAAGCCCCGGCCAGCGGCCG
>ERZ773200.2732-NODE-2732-length-12509-cov-3.251245_pt1 | contig 12509 bp, 10 predicted proteins | sample MGYA00581008_ERZ773200 | MGnify/ENA primary metagenome ERZ773200 (study PRJEB29015, sample SAMEA2737770) | human gut metagenome | biome: human gut; feature: human-associated habitat; material: faeces | place: China | collected 2012 ... | reverse complement strand
GGCTGAACTGTTACCTTCTTAAATAAATTGAAGATGATTTCTGTTGCTGATATCATGTCAGGGGGGAATATATTAATGATATATCTTGATAATGCGGCGACTACACTTTACAAACCGCAATGTGTATATGATGCTGTTATGCACGCAATGAAAAATTATGGAAATTCAGGCAGGGGGTATGGAGAGACATCACTTGAAGCATCAAGGTGTATATTTGAAACAAGAAAGTGCCTTACTGAATTTTTTGGCGGTGACAATGTCTCAGGTCTTATATTTACATCAAATGCGACCGAGGCATTAAATACCGTTATTCATGGACTTTTTAATGAGGGTGACACGGTTATTACCACAAACCTTGAACATAATTCAGTGTTAAGACCTCTTTATTATGCCGGTGAAAGAGGAGTTAAGGCAGACATTGTATCGTGCAGTGGTAATGGGATTGTTGATGCCTCTGGTATAGAAGATATGATAACAAAAGCTACAAAAGCAATCATCTGTACTCACGCATCCAACCTTACGGGGAATGTTGTCGATATAAAAAAGATTGGAGAGATTGCAAAAAAACATAATCTTCTTTTTATAGTGGACGCATCACAGACTGCAGGTGTACTGCCTATAAATGTTAGGGATATGAATATAGACATACTCTGTTTTACAGGACATAAAAGTCTTATGGGACCGCAGGGGACAGGCGGGTTTTATATAAGAAACGGTATAGATATAAGACCTTTAAAAAGCGGTGGGACAGGCATAAAAAGTTTTTTAAGACAACAGCCTGAGCAACTTCCTGAACTGCTTGAAGCAGGGACATTAAACAGCCACGGGATAGCAGGGCTTCTTGCCGCTGTAAAGGAGATAAACACTGTTGGAATTGACAAGATATACAATAAAGAAAACAGACTTATGCAGATATTTTATTCGGGTATAAGCAGGGTAAAAGGCGTAAAAGTCTATGGTGATTTCAGACAGGATAGAGTCCGCTGTCCGATAGTTTCATTAAATATAGGAACGGCAGATTCTTCAGAGATAAGTATGCTCCTTGAAGATGAATTTGGAATAGTCACCAGAGCAGGGATTCATTGTGCTCCGCGTATGCACGAATATTTTGGCACAAAAACACAGGGTATGGTAAGATTTAGTTTTTCGTATTATAATACAGAGGAAGAAGTGACGGCGGCGGCAGATGCAGTAAAAGAAATTGCTAAAAAGGTGGTGGACATATAATTTATCATGGAAGATATAGTTTTTTGTAAAGGCGGTGGATGCACCGCAAAACTTGGAGCAGATGTATTGAAACATATACTTTCAAAAATACCTAAAGGGGAGAAAGATATTTCACTTCTTGTCGGTTATGACAGCAGTGACGATGCGGCAGTATATAGAATATCAGACGATATGGCAATTGTTCAGACACTCGATTTTTTTCCACCGATGGTCGACGACCCGTATATTTTCGGACAGATAGCGGCGGCAAATGCATTAAGTGATGTATATGCGATGGGCGGTGAGGTAAAGACTGCACTAAATATAGTCTGTTTTCCTGAAAAGATGGACTTAAACATTCTTGGAAAGATAATGCAGGGCGGTGCAAAAAAGGTGAATGAAGCAGGTGCCACACTTGCAGGTGGTCATTCCATAGCCGATGACAGTGTAAAATACGGTCTGTCTGTTATGGGACTTGTAAATCCTGACAAAATATATGAAAATAATAAGGCAGAACCGGCTGACATACTTATACTTACAAAAAAACTCGGTGTAGGGCTTGTGTGCAATGCACAGCGTGTCGGACAGGCTTTTAAAGGTTCACTTGATGAAGCAATAGAGTCGATGACTACACTCAATAAAAAAGCGTCTGAGATAAGCAGAAATTATGAAATCCATGCCTGCACTGATGTGACCGGATTTGGATTTTTAGGTCATTTAAACGAGATGATAAATAACAATGTATCGGCGGAGATTGACTCAATATCCATACCTGTTATAAAAGGTGCACTTCATTATGCCGAAGAATTTCTGCTCACGGCAGCAGCACAGCGAAACAGAAATCATGTCGCAGATAATGTGGATTTTTCAGAAAACATAACATTTGCGATGGAAGAGCTGTTATTTGATCCGCAGACATCGGGTGGACTTTTATTTGCCGTAAAGAAAGAAGATGCACTGCCATTTTTAAAAGAATTAAAAAATGAGGGACTTCCGGCGGCGATAGTTGGTCATTTTACGCAAAAAAAAGAAAAAAATATCTATATAAAGTAACAGGAGATTGCGAAACTAATTATATGTTGTATTAATTGTGTGAATATAACATATACTATGGATATAAAGTAAAGGAGAAAAAAGTTATTATGATAACAATAAATGCAATAGGTGATACCTGTCCGATACCGGTAGTTAAGACAAAAAAAGCGATTGAGAAACTTGAAAAACCGGATACGGTTGAGACTCTTGTTGATAATGAGATTGCCGTTGAAAATCTTAAAAAGATGGCTTCACAGATGGGGTTTGCAGTTTCAGACAGCAAGATAAATTCCGGGTACAGTGTAAAGATAACCGTGGATGATATTGATAAAATAAATGACAATAAAATGTCAGTAACAAATGCTAAAGCAACATCCGAGGCTAAAGCAAATTCCATAAAGACAGGTGCGGATGATATGGTTTCATGCAATATTAAAAACAGCGGTGAAAAAGTTGTAGTAATAAAGTCTGAATTTATGGGTGATGGTGATAACGAACTTGGAAAGGTGCTTATCAAAGGCTTTATCTATGCACTTTCGCAGCAGGACGAATTGCCACAGACAATGCTTTTTTATAACGGCGGTGCAAAGATTACAAGTGAAGGCTCTGAGTCGATAGAAGATTTAAAGGCTTTAGAGGAAAAAGGTGTAAAGATATTTACCTGTGGTACTTGTCTAAATTATTACGGACTTACCGAAAAGCTCTGTGTCGGCGAAGCCACAAATATGTATGAAATTACTAAAAAAATGACGGAAGCATCACTTATAGTCTGCCCATAATATTATGTGCGAAAATTGTAAGAGAGAGAGACATACACAGCTTGTGATTTCATTCAAAAATACAACTGCTGCGATGGAAATGGAGAGCAGGGCAAAGAGTGAAAATATTTACGGCAGGATAATACCGCTGCCGTCAAAAATATCGGCAGGGTGTGGTCTTGCTTGGAAGACAGAGCCTGATATGAGAAATGAGACAATAAACTTCATGCAGAAAGAAAAAATTCAGTGGGATGCGGTATATGAACTGGATTTGTTTTAACACTAAAATCATAAGAGAAAGGAAAGAGATATGTTCTATTATAATCAGTATATAAGGGCAAAAAGCCTCGAAGAAGCATATGAACTCTATCAGAAAAGACAAAATTTCATTGTCGGCGGAATGCTTTGGACAAAGATGAAAAATACAACTCTTGGAACAGCGATAGACCTCTGTGAACTGGGGCTTGACGGCATAGAAGAAAATGAAAATGAGTTTCGTATAGGTGCATATGTATCATTAAGGGACATAGAGACAAATAAATCATTAAATAAATATACGGATAATGCCTTTGCCAATTCCGTAAAAGATATAGTCGGTGTCCAGTTTAGAAATGTTGCAACGGTCGGCGGAAGTATATGGGGGCGATATGGCTTTTCAGATGTTATGACGATATTTAGGGCACTTGGTGCTAAAGTGGAGCTTTTCCATGAGGGTATCATGGAACTTGACGACTTTGTAAAGCTGCCACGCACGGTGAGAGATATACTTGTGTCAGTAATTGTGCCAAAGGAAACCGAAAAGGTAGTTTATCTGAGCCAGAGAAACCAGTCAACAGATTTTCCGGTGCTTACCTGTGCCGTTTCAAAAGGAAAAAGAGGTACTATGGCTGTTATCGGGGCCACTCCATATATGGCTGAGCCTGTATATGACAGTGAAAATATATTATCTGTAACTACAGATGAAAATATTGAAAGATTTGCAGATTATGTGGCACAAAATATCCGTTTTGGCAGCAATATGCGTGCCAGTGCCGAGTATAGAAAGATAATATGCAATGTTCTTGTAAAAAGGGCATTAAAGACGATAGTATCAGAAAACGAAAAGGAGGAAATCTGCTGATGGAAGTAAAGATTACATTAAATGGAAAAATGATAAAAGATACCGTAGACGCAGATATGCTTCTTATAGATTTTTGCAGGAAACATAAATGTTATTCGGTAAAGAGAGGATGTGAAACAGGAAACTGTGGTCTTTGCACGGTGCTTATGGATGGAAAGCCGATGCTTTCGTGCAGTATTCCTGTCGGCAGGGCAGACGGAAGATGCGTTGATACACTTGAAGGATTGGAGGAAGAAGCTAAAAAATTTACCGGTTATTTTGCAATGCAGGGTGCTGACCAGTGCGGTTTTTGCAATCCGGGATATATAGTTAATATAGTGGCACTTCTCCGTGAAAATCCTGATCCTACGGACGAGGAGATACTTGAGTATCTTTCGGGCAATCTGTGCCGCTGCACGGGGTATCAGAGCCAGCTTCGTTCACTCAGGAATTATCTGAACAGCAAAAAGGAAAATGCACCTATGCAGCTTGAAGCAGAAGTTTTTGGGGCAGACATCGGAAAGGAGTGGAAGAATGAGTGAATTTAACCGTGAAAGAAAAGATTATCATGCAGTAGGAAAAAGTATTCCAAAGAAAGACTCATCACAGCTTCTCCTTGGAAAGCCGGTATTTACCGATGACATAACACCATCGGACTGCCTTGTGGTAAAGCTTCTCAGAAGCCCTCATGCTCATGCCTTAGTTGAGGATATAAACACTGATATTGCAATGAAAGTACCGGGGATAGAAGCTGTTTATACATGGAAAGATGTTCCTGACAAGCGTTTCAGCATTGCAGGCCAGACTTTTCCGGAGCCGTCACCGTATGACAGGCTTATACTTGACAGAAGGGTGAGAAGTGTAGGTGATCCTGTTGCGATAGTTGCGGGTGAGAGTGAGAAAGCTGTTGATAAAGCATTAAAACTTATAAAAGTAAAATATCAGGTACTCGAACCTGTACTTGATTTTCACAAGGCACTTGACAATCCCATACTTGTGCATCCGGAGGATAACTGGATGTCATATGGCAATACAGGTGATGTTAAGAGAAATCTTATACACCATGAGGAAGATGAACATGGTGATGTAAATGCAGTATTTAATGACTGTGAGGAGATAATAGAGCATACCTGGCATATAAAGGCGGCACAGCAGGCTTACATGGAAACGATAAGGGCGTACTGCGAGATTGACAGATACGGCAGACTTCATTGCATAAGTTCAACGCAGATAGTTTTTCATATCAGAAGAATACTTGCAAATGCACTCGATATTCCAAAATCGATGGTGCGTGCGGAAAAACCACGCATAGGCGGAGGTTTTGGGGCAAAACAGACAGCCGTATGTGAAGTCTATCCGGCTTTTGTTACATGGATGACAAAAAAGCCGAGCAAACTTATTTACAGCAGAAATGAATGTCAGATAATATCTTCACCCCGCCATGAAATGGAAGTGACGGTTCGTCTTGGTGCAATGAAAGACGGCAGGATAAGAGCGATAGACCTTTATACGCTGTCAAACGGAGGAGCATACGGTGAACACAGCACAACGACCGTTGGACTTTCAGGCCACAAATCACTGCCGCTTTATACGGGCGGATGTGAAGCGACACAATTTTCATGTGATGTTGTCTACACGAATGTTCAGGCGGCAGGAGCATATAGAGGATACGGGGCAACGCAGGGAATTTTTGCACTCGAATCTGCCGTAAATGAACTTGCGGAAAAACTTCATATAGATCCGGTTGAGATAAGGATGAAAAACATTGTAAGAGAGGGAATGTTCATGCCTGCATACTTTGGTGAGACAGCGAATGCCTGTGCATTGGATAGGTGTATAGAGCATTGTGCTGCAAATTTCAACTGGGCTGAGAAATATCCGGTCAGGGATATGGGAAACGGCAAAGTCAGGGCAGCAGGAATGGCACTTGCGATGCAGGGTTCGTGCATCTCAAATGTTGATGTGGGTTCATGTACATTAAAACTTTCAGACGATGGAACATATAATATGATGATAGGTGCGGCTGACATGGGAACAGGCTGTGATACCATTCTTTCGCAGATGGCAGCAGAAGTCTTAGACTGTGATGCAGATAAAATTACCGTTTTTGGTGCAGACACAGACGCATCACCTTATGATTCAGGTTCATATGCTTCATCTACAACTTACATCACGGGAATGGCTACACAAAATGCCGCTTTAAAACTTCGTGAAAACATAATGAAGATAGGTGCAGGGCTTCTCGACTGTTCTCCTGAAGATGTAGATTTTGATGGCGAGAAAGTGTATATGACGGAAGATGAAAAATCGGTCAGCCTTGCGGATATTGCCACAAAATCACAGGTAAACAATAATATCCCTGTCGATGTGACCGAGACATATTCATCACCTGTATCACCGCCGCCGTATATGGTCGGAATGGTTGAGATAGAGCTTGACAAAGAAACAGGAAGCGTAAAGATACTTGATTATCAGGCGGTTGTCGACTGCGGAATACCGGTAAATCCAAACCTTGCAAGAGTTCAGACAGAGGGCGGTATAGTACAGGGGATAGGTATGGCACTCTATGAAAATGTCACATATAGTGAAGAGGGAAAGATTGCCGAGAACAGCCTTATGCAGTATAAAATTCCAACAAGACTTGATGTAGGAAATATAAATGTTGAGTTTGAAACAAGCTATGAACCGTCAGGACCTTTCGGTGTAAAGTCGATAGGAGAGATAGTTATAAATACCCCTGCACCGGCTCTTGCACACGCAATATACAGGGCAACCGGAGTGTGGCACAGAACGGTTCCGTTCACACCTGAAAAAATCCTTATGGGGATGCTTGACCCTGAGTGGAAAGAGATTGACAACCGTATCAAATAGTTTGACGGCTTATGTGAAAAGCTCCGGCGGATTAGTCTCTATTGATTGAAAATAAGGCTGCTGCAATCCTATTGGCTTTAGACAATGGGGAGTTCACCAGTGATATAGATAATAGCATTGACACACTTTGTTTATATAAAATTAAGATTGTTTCGCAAATATATAAAATCAAAAAAATATGATACACATTATATATATGGCGGCTGGGAACAGCCGCCGTTTTGGAAGTAATAAACTCTTACATATCTGGCAGGGAAAAATGCTTTACAGACATACGCTTGATATGTTATCAGATATTGTAAGCAGCAGAAAAATAAACGAAGATATAGATTACGATATAACACTTACTGTTGTAACACAATACGACAGGATAATAGCTGACCTTGATGGCAGAAAAGATATAAATACCGTGTTTTGCGGTGATAGCAGGCTCGGTGCGTCATATACGATAAAAGCAGGGATAAATAGTTTGATGGGCAGGTTGAAAAAAGACGACTGGCTTTTGTTTATCGTTGCGGACCAGCCGTATCTTAGCGAAAAGACGATACTTAAATTTATCGAGGCAGCATCGCAAGATAAAAAAAGCGAAGATTACAAAATGCTTTTGGCGAATGGTGAAAAAAATAATGGTGATTATGAAAATATTTTGTCAGAAGAAAAAAACAGCAAAGATTACAAGGTATTTTCAGCAAGATATATGGAAAAAGCAGGCAATCCATGTATGTTCTCCTGTGAACTTATCCCTGAACTGTTGGAGTTAAGCGGTGACAGCGGGGGCAGAAAAGTCGCAAAAAGACATGAATGTTTTTATATAGATGTTGAAGACGAGAAAGAATTGTTTGATATTGACAGCGAAAAAGATATTTATATTTATTCTCAGGATTGATGTTATCAGTCAGTTATACACCAATTAACAGATTTTATAAGATTACATTCATAAGTGTAATAGTTCGGCTTTACATTTCTTAAATTTGCAAACTTGACTTATTGTGCTGTTAGCATATATAATATTTAATAATTACGAGATTAATAGGAGGATTTTGATAATGATCAAGCTTTACGACAACGGTGTATATCTTGTAAACGGTTCTGAAATCGTTGAGGATAATGCACAGGCTTTAGATGCCGTTTTAGCAAAAACAGGCAAAAAAGTCACTAAGGAAGAGGCAGCTAAGGGTACTATGGCTTATGGTATTCTTGAAGCACACAATACTTCAGGCAACATGGAAAATCTTCAGATTAAGTTTGACAAGCTTACTTCGCATGATATTACATTTGTAGGTATCATCCAGACAGCTCGTGCGTCAGGACTTGAAAAGTTTCCTGTACCATATGTTCTCACAAACTGTCATAACAGTCTTTGTGCAGTAGGCGGAACTATCAATGAAGATGACCATATGTTTGGACTTACCTGTGCGAAGAAATATGGTGGAATGTATGTACCACCTCATCAGGCTGTCATACATCAGTTTGCAAGAGAGATGCTTGCAGGCGGCGGAAAGATGCTTCTTGGTTCTGATTCACATACACGCTATGGTGCACTTGGTACAATGGCTATGGGTGAGGGCGGACCTGAACTTGTAAAACAGCTTTTGAACCGTACATATGATATTCCTATGCCGGGTGTCGTAGCAGTTTATCTTACAGGAAAGCCAAATAAGGGCGTGGGTCCTCAGGATGTGGCTCTTGCCATTATAGGAGCAGTATTTGGAAACGGCTATGTAAACAATAAAGTCATGGAATTTGTTGGTGATGGTGTTGCAAATCTCAGTGCTGATTTTAGAATAGGTATAGATGTTATGACAACGGAAACAACTTGTCTTTCATCAATCTGGACAACAGATGACAAGATAAAGGATTTCTATGATATTCACAAGCGTCCGCAGGACTTTAAGGAACTTAAGCCGGATGCAGTTGCTTATTATGACGGTATGGTATATGTTGACCTCAGCAAGATTAAGCCTATGATAGCAATGCCTTTCCATCCAAGCAATGTCTATACTATTGATGAGCTTAACGCAAATCTTATGGATATTCTTGACGATGTTGAGAAGAAAGCACTTGTAAGTCTTGACAATAATAAGGTTAAATATACTCTTAAAGACAAGGTTCACAATGGCAGACTTTATGTAGAGCAGGGTGTCATTGCAGGATGTGCGGGCGGTGGATTTGAAAATATCTGTGATGCTGCTGATATTCTCCGTGGAAAATATATTGGTGCAGATGAGTTCTCTTTAAGTGTTTATCCGTCAAGCCAGCCTGTATTTATGGAACTTGTTAAAAACGGCAGGATTGCAGACCTTATGGAGACAGGTGCTACTATACGTTCGGCATTCTGTGGTCCTTGCTTTGGTGCAGGTGATGTTCCTCCAAACAATGGACTTTCTATCAGACATTCGACAAGAAACTTCCCTAACAGAGAGGGTTCTAAGGTCACAAGCGGTCAGATAGCATCAGTTGCACTTATGGATGCACGTTCTATTGCGGCAACAGCGGCAAACAAGGGTTATCTTACATCGGCAGAAAATGTGGATGTAGATTTCACAAAGCCTAAATACTTCTTTGACAGCACTATTTATGAGAACAGAGTTTACAATGGTGTTGGAAAACCGGATTCTGATGTTGAGATAAAATTTGGTCCAAACATCAAAGACTGGCCTGCAATGTCAGCACTTACCGATGATATTGTTATCAAAGTCGTTTCAGAGATACATGACCCGGTAACTACAACAGATGAGCTTATCCCATCAGGAGAAACTTCATCATTCCGTTCAAATCCTTTAGGACTTGCCGAGTTTACACTTTCCCGTAAAGACCCTGAGTATGTAGGTCGTGCAAAAGCAGTTGCAAAAGCTGAAAAGGCAAGAGTTGCGGGCGAAGATATATTTGCGGCATGTCCTGAAGTAAAAGATGTATTTGAAAAGATAAATGCAAAATTTGATGTTAAGCCGGAAAATACACAGATTGGAAGTATGATATATGCCGTTAAGCCTGGTGATGGTTCTGCACGTGAGCAGGCAGCTTCATGTCAGAAAGTTCTCGGTGGTTTTGCAAATATTGCAAAAGAATATGCTACAAAGAGATACCGTTCAAATCTTATCAACTGGGGTATGCTCCCATTTATCTATGATGAGGACGAGCTTCCGTTCAAGAATGGAGACTACATCTTTGTAAAAGATATAAAGAAATCAGTTGAAGACAAGATTGACACTATCAAGGCATATGTTGTCGGTGATGAAATGAAAGAATTTGAGCTTCATCTTGGAAAACTTACAGATGCAGAGCGTGAGATAATCGTTAAGGGATGTCTTATCAATTACTACCGTTCGCAGATGTAATTGTATCTGAGCTATATATTGAAATATAAAGAATGTCTGTGATAAAAGATATTTTGTCACAAATTGATACCATACATTGTCTATAAATGTGTGATATATGACTTTTAGTTTCAATACAGATAAATTTATAAGTATTTAAAACTGTCATCCGGGATATATCTGATATATTTTGGATGGCAGTTTGTTATTTAAAAAAACGGAGAATATAAAAGATGAACAATATGAAAGTTAAATTTAAGAGCAGGCTTCTTATAAGTTTTCTCTTAGTCTCGCTTGTATTTTCGGGATGTCAGAATTTATCCGAGATAAGTGATAAATACAGCACTTCATCAGCGGGGTATGAAAGTTCTGTGCAAGACGACAGTTCAGAAAGCAGCAGTAATTCTAAAAATAATGCACTGTCCGGCAAGAGTGGGCTTACACATACCTCGTATAATGGTGAGCCGTACGGAATAATTTCAAATAACAAACCTGATTTTACGAATAAACAAAAGAAAAGCACGCAGATATTTGAAAATTACAGTGAACTTGACAGTCTTGGAAGATGCGGTGCTGCATTTGCCAATATATGTAAAGAACTTATGCCGGCTACAAAACGAACAGGTATCGGCATGATAAAACCGAGCGGCTGGCAGACTGCAAAATATGCAGGTATAGTTGATGGCAATTATCTCTATAACCGTTGCCATCTTATAGGTTTCCAGCTTGCAGGAGAAAATGCAAATGAGAAGAATCTCATTACCGGAACAAGATATATGAATGTGACGGGAATGCTGCCTTTTGAGGATGAAGTCGCAGATTATGTAAAGAGAACAAATAACCATGTTTTATATAGGGTTACTCCGGTATATAAGGGAAACAATCTTGTGGCTGAAGGAGTTAAGATGGAGGGTTACTCTGTTGAAGATAAAGGCAGGGGAGTATGCTTTAATGTCTTTGTGTATAATGTCCAGCCGAAGATAACTATAGATTATGCTACAGGAAAAAGCAGTCTGTCGGGAGATAAGAGCGAAAATAGTTCGGTGTCTGACAGAAAGAACAGTTATTCGTCAGCACGAAAAAAGGTTTCAAAAGTTCAAAGATATATATTAAATACAAATACGAAAAAATTTCATCTGCCATCATGTAGCAGTGTAAATGATACGCTGATAAAAAACAGAAAATCTTTTAAGGGTGATAGGGAAAAACTTATCAAGGAAGGATATGAACCTTGTAAGAGATGCAATCCGTAAGCGGTCTGTTATTTTAAACTTGCGTATTATCATAAAAAAAGATATAATTAAAACTTAGAAATGTAATGTATTCTCGGAGTATTCTGAATGAAGAATTTCGAGATGGATTTTTGATATACAATGACATTTTCGCAATACATACAAAGTATGTATGCGTACACGGTGTGTACGACGAGAAAATGGAAACAGTATATCAGAAATCCAGCCGAAATGACTCGTTTTGAGAAGATTCTGAGAGTACATATGTATAAAAAAGGAGAAAATTAATGGCAGCGGCTTCAAATAAAAGAATGACAAAAGAAAAAATTGAGGTCAACGATAAAAATAAAAAAGAAAATGAAAGTGTTTTTGAAAGCAATGCTTCAGGAAAAAGCAGACAGAAAACTTCGAGAGCGGGAGCTTCAAATGTGAAAAAGACGGTAAGGCCACAAAGTACAGCTTCTAAAACACTTGATAGAAAAAGGAAAACAGCAGATGTAAATATTACACATCAGCGTAAAATTCAGGATGTGACTGAATACAGGGACAGGCTTGCATTTGAGACAGGAATTACACTTATTGTTATAGGAATAGTGGCAGTCTTTTTATATATCAGTTTCTTTGGACTTGGCGGAGTGGTCGGAAGAGTTTTTGGTGGAATTTGCTTTGGATTTTTCGGCTGGGCGGCATGGTTTATTCCTCTGGGGATATTTATAGGTTATATATTTACGATGGTAAACAGGGGTGACAGACGAGTTCCCAGAAAAATGGGAGGCATTATTGGAGCCTTTGTATGTATGCTGGCAATAACTGACCTTTTGACCGGAAAAGAGATTATAACTGAATACTATACTTCAAACCATGTTTTACATCATGGTTATTTTGAGTGCATGAATCTTACACTTCAGGATGTTCTTGAGAGTGGAAAGAGCAGCGGTGGTCTTATTGGAAGATGGATAAGTTCACTGCTTTCAAAAATATGCGGAAATGT
>ERZ773200.2728-NODE-2728-length-12524-cov-2.556741_pt1 | contig 12524 bp, 10 predicted proteins | sample MGYA00581008_ERZ773200 | MGnify/ENA primary metagenome ERZ773200 (study PRJEB29015, sample SAMEA2737770) | human gut metagenome | biome: human gut; feature: human-associated habitat; material: faeces | place: China | collected 2012 ... | reverse complement strand
ACTTTTTTTATTGTGCAGCTAATTTCTCTTCAATTTCTTTGATCAGCTCTTCAAATGGCTTCTCTCCGGTAACAACCGTAACGTCTGCAAACTTCTGATAAACCGGATCTCTCTGTTTCAGAAGCTTCTTGATCTTCTCATCGCGGTCATCACCGTCAAGCATCGGATCCTTGCTGGAACCTTCCAGACGTTTCTTGAGAGTTGCCAGTGAACCCTTCAGATAAACGACTGTGCCGAGCTCCTTGAGATATTTCTCATTCTGCTCCTGAAGCGGAAGTCCTGCTCCCAGAGAAATGACTCTGCGTTCATTGTCCTGAATAAACTGTTTGAGTGCAACTGTCTCCAGTGCACGGTAATACGGTTCACCAAACCGCTGAAAGATCTCTCTGGCAGACATGTTCATCTTTCTTGTGATCAGTCTCTCCAGATCGACAAATGATAACCCCAGATCCTTGGACAGCTGTTTTCCTACTCTTGTTTTACCTGAACCCATAAACCCGATGATCACCACATGGTTCATGAAATCCCCTCCTCTTTCTCATAAAAGTATAGTACTATTTTTTCCAGATAGCGCTTGAGCACGATCTGGATTTCTTCTTTCGGATCGATCGGCTTGACCAGAATATTGCGGATGCCGGCTCTCTTGGCTCCGTATACATCGGTAAAAAGCTGATCTCCTATAAAAATGGTATTCTCAGTATTCGTACCCAGAATCTCCATTGCCCTGTTATAATTTCTCACAGAAGGCTTGTGTGCGTTCTCAATATAATTCACCTGGACCGCATCATTAAAAGAAGCCACTCTCTTCTTCTGATTGTTGGATAAAAGGCAGCAGCCAAATCCCAGCTTCTTAAGACGCCGAAACAGTGCGATCGCACGTGTATCTGCCGGTGCCCCATGCGGCACAAGTGTATTATCAATATCAAAGATCAAACCTCTGTATCCTTCCTGATACAGTTTTTCAAAATCGATCACATATGTGGAATCCACATATTCATCCGGAAAAAAACATCGAAACATTTTCTTCTCCTGTCTATCTTTCTTTAAGCGGTACATACTCCGCTGCCGGAAGCACGTTCTTGTATGCAGGACGGATGATCTTGTCTGTATTGATCAGCTCTTCCATACGATGCGCGCTCCATCCTACGATACGGGCAACCGCAAACATTGGTGTGTACAGCTCAAGCGGCAGATCCAGCATGCTGTATACAAAGCCGCTGTAAAAGTCCACGTTCGCGCTGACACCCTTGTAGATGCGTCGTTCCTCTGCGATAACTTCAGGAGCCATCCACTCAACCATGGAGTACAGTCTGTAATCCTTCATGCGTCCCTTTTCTTTCGCGAGGCTTTCTACAAAACCTCGAAGGACTTCTGCTCTCGGATCGGAAACAGAATAGATCGCATGACCCATACCATAGATCAGACCTCTCTTATCAAAGGCTTCTTTATGAAGGAGACGCTTGAGATATGCTCTCACCGCATCCTCATCTTCCCAGTTCTTGACTTCCTTCTTCATATCCTGGAACATCTGGACAACCTTGATGTTGGCACCGCCGTGCTTTGGTCCTTTGAGGGAACCAAGTGATGCCGCGATCGCGGAATAGGTATCTGTTCCGGATGAAGACACAACATGTGTGGTAAATGTAGAGTTGTTACCACCGCCATGCTCCATGTGAAGGATCAGGGCAAGATCCAGGATCTTCGCTTCCAGATCTGTGTATTGCTTATCCGGGCGCAGCATACGGAGGATATTTTCCGCTGTGGAAAGTTCCTTCTTCGGATTGTGGATATAAAGACTCTTGCCTCTCACATAATGATTATACGCCTGATAACCATAAACTGACAACAGTGGAAAAATACTGATCAGATTCAGGCACTGTCTCAGAACATTCGGTAAGGAAATATCATCCGGATTATTGTCATAAGAATACAAAGTAAGGACACTTCTTGACAGAGCATTCATGATATCACGTCCCGGTGCCTTCATGATGACATCCCTGACAAAATTTCGCGGAAGTGACCGCTGATTTGCCAGAAGTTCCTTAAAATCCTCAAGCTGCTTCTCATTCGGCAGAGTACCGAACAGAAGAAGATATGTAGTCTCTTCGAAACCAAAACGGTTATCCTTGACAAAACCGTTCGTGAGATCTTTGATATTGTAACCTCTGTAATAAAGGCTTCCTGCACATGGAACCTCCTTACCGTCTACAACCTTGACCGCCTGTACATTGGACACCTGGGTCAGTCCGGCGAGAACACCCTTACCATTGATATCACGCAGACCACGCTTGACATCATACTTACCATATAAAGAAAGATCCATCGTAGTGTGGTCCTTACATGCCTCTGTAAGCTGTTCGATCTCCGGTGTTACCTTCATATTAAATCCTGCCATTGTAAGTCTCCTTTCAAGTCCTTTGCTTTTTCTCGATCAAACTCCCTCCCCGTTGTTACCGTAGTTTTACGTTACTGTTCGCAGTAATCGTTTACAACACAGTAGATACAGTATACCATCAAAACTCATTTTGGTCTATCCCAAAAATGCACACTGCCTTTGCCAGGCTTTCCTTTATCTGCCCTGACGGTAGGTGCTCAAAAATTCTTTAAGTTTCTGTGAAGCAGTCTCAAGCTGCCTTGTATTCGGCAGATAAACCACACGGAAATGATCCGGTGCACCCCAGTTGAAGCCTTTGCCCGGTACAAGAAGCACCTGCTTCTCATGCAGGAAATCCAGTGCAAACTGCTCGTCATCCGTGATATTAAATTTCTCCACATCCAGTTTCGGGAAAATATAAAATGCCGCATGCGGCTTCACAACGCTGATTCCCGGGATATCCTTTAAGGCATTGTAAATGCACTCTCTCTGCTCATAAACTCTTCCGCCCGGTTTCACATACTCTGCAACGCTCTGGTAACCGCCAAGGGCAGTCTGTACTATCGCCTGCGCCGGCACATTGGAACAGAGACGCATGGAAGAAAGCATCTTGATTCCTTCTATATAACCCTTCGCACGCTCCTTGGCTCCGCTTAAGATCATCCAGCCGATACGGAATCCTGCGATCATATGGGATTTGGAAAGTCCGGAAAATGTCACGCAGAATACATCCGGTGCAAGAGATGCGATCGAAGTATGCTGATATCCGTCCATGACAAGACGGTCATAGATCTCATCAGAAAAAATGATCAGTTCCTTCTCTCTGGCGATCTGCGCGATCTGCTCCAGGATCTCCTTCGGATAGACAGCACCTGTCGGGTTATTCGGGTTGATGATAACGATCGCTTTGGTCCTGTCCGTGATCTTGCTTCTGATATCCTCGATATCTGGATACCAGTCAGACTGCTCGTCACAGATATAATGTACGACCTTGCCTCCTGCCAGTGTCGCAGTCGCCGTCCACAGCGGATAATCCGGTGCCGGGATCAAAATCTCATCTCCATTATCCAGAAGTGCCTGCATACACAGGCTGATAAGTTCACTGACACCATTTCCTGTATAGATATCATTCATGGTCACATTCGGGATCCCGCGAAGCTGTGCATACTGCATGATCGCCTTGCGGGCAGAAAAAATACCCTTGGAATCAGAATAGCCCTGTGAAGTGCGGATATTACTCAGCATGTCCAGGATCACTTCCTGAGGAGCTGAGAAACCAAAAGGATATGGATTTCCGATATTAAGCTTCAGGATCTCCTTACCCTCTTCCTCCATCTTCGCCGCCTCGTCAACCACCGGTCCTCTTACATCATACAGTACATTATCTAGCTTGGCAGATTTGTCAAATGTTCTCATTTTTATCAACTCCTCTCTGAGATTTTACATAGTTTTTACTATAATCTCATATTCAGGTCATTTTATCAAGATGAAAAAATTTCGGATATTATTGTCATATTCATACAAATTTAGTAAGATATAAAAAAAATTAATATTCCCCTTTTCAACTTTACCACTTTCGTGTATAATAGTGTCTGGGCATTTGTAAGCCCCACAAAGACGTTATTATTTTATACGCAAACAAACGAGGAGGAAAATCGTCATGTCTTACACAGAAGAAGTTTATGAAAGAGTCGTTGCACAGAATCCTGGTGAACCGGAATTTCATCAGGCAGTAAAAGAAGTTCTGGATTCCCTTAAGGTTGTTATCGACCGTAACGAGGAGAAATACCGCAGCCTTTCCATCCTGGAGCGTCTGGTAGAGCCAGAAAGAATCATCTCTTTCCGTGTTCCGTGGATCGATGACAACGGGAACGTACAGATCAACAAAGGATACCGTGTACAGTTCAACAGTGCAATCGGACCTTACAAGGGAGGTCTTCGTTTCCATCCTACAGTAAACCAGAGCATTCTTAAATTCCTTGGTTTCGAGCAGGTATTCAAGAACTCTCTGACAGGTCTTCCGATCGGTGGTGGTAAAGGTGGTTCCAACTTCGATCCTAAAGGCAAATCCGACAGAGAAGTTATGGCATTCTGCCAGAGCTTTATGACAGAGCTTTCCAAATATATCGGTGCTGACACAGACGTACCGGCTGGTGATATCGGTGTTGGCGGACGTGAGATCGGATTCCTGTTCGGACAGTACAAACGTATCCGTGGCCTCTATGAAGGCGTTCTGACAGGTAAAGGACTTACCTACGGCGGATCCCTCATCCGTACAGAAGCAACAGGATACGGTGTTGTATATATCCTCAACGAGCTGATGCAGGCTCACAACGATTCTCTCGAAGGAAAGACAGTCGTTGTTACAGGTTCCGGAAACGTTGCAATCTATGCAATCGAGAAAGCTACTCAGCTTGGTGTGAAAGTTCTCACCTGCTCTGACTCCAACGGATGGGTTTACGATCCAGACGGAATCGATGTAGCTGCATTAAAAGAGATCAAAGAAGTAAATCGTGCTCGTCTGACCGAGTACAAGAAATATCGTCCAAACTCCGAGTACCACGAAGGACGCGGCGTATGGGTTGTAAAAGCAGACCTTGCTCTTCCTTGCGCAACTCAGAACGAGCTGCTGCTTGAGGATGCAAAAGCACTTGTTGAGAACGGATGCACTGCAGTATGCGAGGGCGCTAACATGCCTACTACTCTGGAAGCAACCAAATATCTGCAGGAGCACGGCGTAATCTTCGCACCTGGAAAAGCTGCAAACGCAGGTGGTGTTGCAACATCCGCACTCGAGATGTCCCAGAACTCCGAGCGTCTGTCCTGGACCTTCGAAGAAGTTGATGCAAAACTGAAGAGCATCATGATCAACATCACACACAACATGGTTGATGCTGCAAAACGTTACGGCCATGAGGGCGACTATGTTATGGGCGCTAACATCGCAGGCTTTGAGAAAGTAGCTGACGCTATGATGGCTCAGGGAATCTGCTAATCTGATTTTGAGAAATCCAAAGGGATCTCCGGTTAAGAACGGGGGTCCCTTTTTGCATAAAAGATAGAAGAAACACAGAAAAATAACGAAAATTACAGGGTACAAAAAACATTACATTTTGCAACGAGACTAGACAGAAGAAATAGACTTTCACGCGGTACCGTGTGAATAAAACGACAGAATATGCGAGTAAGTTGTATTATTATGCATAAATGCAATATACAGGTAAGATAAAAACGTAAGAAAAACGTAAGAAAAAAGATATTTTATGTTCAGAAATAGAGCGTATAGTAAACAAAAATAATGCAAAAATAATGAAAAGCAGAAGTTGACAAGAGCTTGCGCGAGAAATATAATTATTTATGTATTGATAAAGAACTTGTTTGCATTAATATGTAATGAATTTGCATACAGGGAAGAGGAAGAGAAGATGACATTAAAAGATTGCTACATGCAGATGGGAGCAGATTACGAGGAAACCGTTCAGCGGCTTCGCAGTGAATCTCTGATTCAGCGGATCATTTTAAAATTTCCTCAGGATCCGAGCTATCAGGAGCTTTGCCAGGCACTGGCGGACGGAAATATTGAGGTTGCATTCCGTGCAGCTCATACATTAAAAGGCGTGTGCCAGAATCTTGGTTTTAAAAATCTGTACGAGCCAAGCGCCGAGCTGACCGAGCGGTTAAGACCGCTGCAGGAGACCGAGACGGATGATCTGATGCAGAAGGTGACGGAAGAATATAACCGCACCGTAAAAGCGATTGAGGATTTCCAGAACGCTTAAATTGAAGGAAGAAAACAAGGAGACATTGATCTGTGAGATGAGGAACACAGACTGGTGTCTCCTTTTTATGGAATTCTGTACAAGATGCGGGTTGACGGGAAAAAAGAAACATGATAATCTTTTTACATAAAAGCACAGCTTATGAAGAAGACTTGTTTAAAAAGAAAAACTTATAAGTATCTATAAGAAAAAACAAGGACGCTTTGCCGGAAAAATTCCGGCTGTGCAGGGCATATTCCATACCGAAAGGCAAGGCAGCCCAAATCTACAAAAGCAGGAGAAAAGCAATGAAAAAAGAAAAAAGTTCAGCTATGGGAACCCCGTACACCTTTGAAGGACGGATTCCGCTGAAGCAGGCGATTCCGCTTGGATTGCAGCACGTAATGGCGATGTTCGTAGGAAACCTCACCCCGCTTCTGATCATCATGGGAGCGTGCGGTCTGACGGCGGATGCGGGCTACGGTGCACTTCGTACGGCTCTTTTGCAGAATGCAATGACAGTAGCCGGTATTGTAACACTGGTACAGATGTTTTCGATTGGACCGATCGGCGGTAAAGTGCCGATTGTTATGGGTACATCTTCTGGATTCCTCGGCGTATTCAAGAGCGTGACAGCCGTGCTGGGACAGGGCGCGCTGACGTACGGCGCTATCCTTGGTGCGACAATTGTCGGCGGTCTGTTTGAGGGCGTGCTTGGCGTCTGTTTAAAGCCGCTTCGTAAATTTTTCCCGTCGGTTGTTACCGGCTGTGTCGTTATGGCGATCGGTCTTTCGCTGATTCCGGTTGGAATCAATTATCTCTGCGGCGGTTCCGGAACGAACGATTACGGTTCCATACAGAACCTGTTCCTTGGCATGGTCGTTCTGATTGTAACGCTGGCACTGAAGCACTTTACAAATCCGAAGGGAATCTTAAGCACGGCTTCAATTCTGATCGGTATTTTAGTCGGCTACGTGGTAGCTATTATTATGACCATGGTTCTGCCGCATACCGGAACGGCGGTTCTTGAGGATGGAAGCACTGTTTCCTATACATATTCCTGGGTTGTCAATTTCCAGCAGGTAAAAGATGCGTCCTGGTTCGCACTCCCTGGTATTGCAGGCTTTGGAAAACTGGCTGAGGTAAAACCAGTCTTCCGTGTGGAGGCAATTCTCCCGGTAGCGATCATGTTCATCGTAACAACCGTTGAGACGGTCGGCGATATCTGCGCCTGCGTAGAGAGCGGTATGGACCGCGAGGCAACCGATTCTGAGCTTTCCGGCGGTATCATCTGCGACGGTCTCGGATCCAGCTTTGCAGCAGCACTCGGCGTTCTCCCGAATACTTCTTTTGCACAGAACGTCGGCATTATTTCGATGACAAAAATCGTAAACCGTATGGCACTTTCCTGCGGAGCCATTTTCCTGATCCTCTGCGGACTCTGCCCGAAGATTGCAGCATTTGTATCCATCATGCCGCAGTCCGTACTCGGCGGTGCAGCCGTTATGATGTTTGCGTCAATTCTGGTTTCCGGTATCCAGCTCATCACAAAAGAGCCGATTACGAGCCGTGAGATCACGATCGTTTCTGTTGCACTGGGTCTTGGCTACGGCCTTGGTTCCACAGCGGGAGCAACTTCTGAGCTTCCTTATTATATCCAGCTGATTTTCGGCGGTTCCGGTATTGTTCCGGCAGCTGTTGCGGCGATTGTACTGAATATTATTATTCCAAAAGAGAAGAAAAAAGCAGAATAAAGAACAAAAAAAAGAAAAAGAACCTCTTATGTTTCCGGAAAGAAGTATTCCCGGGGAGAGATAAGAGGTTCTTTTTTATTGTGCTGCCCGGCATTCGGAGGGAACTGCCGGTAGAAGGCTCTGCAGGTAAAATGTCTGAAAATACGAGGAATATACAAAATGACGGAAAAAGCACAAAAAATCCGTCAATAGATAAAAGAATAACGAAAAAGAAAAAGTCAAGATTGACTATAAATTTTAAAATAGTGTACAAAATCGACAATATGAATTAAAAAAACGAAATAAATTGTGAAAAATACATAAAAATGCTTGTCAAAACGGGTGGAAGAGAGGTGTAATCATTGCATAAAAAGTGTGACGAAAATGTGAAAGTTTTAGGCAAAACGTATGATTAAAAACAATGGATTCTTCGTAAGCCTGGACAAAAGCAACAACGGAGCACGCAAAAAGAACGTAAATCACAAGGAGGACACCAAATGAAAAAGAAAGTAATTTCTGCATTACTGGCAAGCACCATGATCGTAAGCCTGGTAGCATGTGGCAGCACTGGAGGAGACAGTTCTGACACAAACAGCAAGAGCAGCGGCACAACAGCATCAAGTACGGCAGGCGGCGATGAAGCAAAGGATACCTCATCGGACAGCGGCTCCGGCGATGCAGCAGGTTCTGGTGACTGGGTTGCAGCAGCTGATGAAGCAGATGATGCAGTACCGGGTGAAAATGACGATCGTGCGTTTGCAAAATTTGATCATGTCGTAGAAGTACATTATGGATATCAGATCGACCCGAAGGATACCACACTTCCGGACGGCGATTCCGTAGATAACAACCAGTACACCAGATACCTTCTGGATAACTACAACATCAAAGTTGTCTGCGACTGGACTGCAGGTAATGCATCTGACTTCCAGCAGAAAGTATCTCTGGCAATCGCATCTGCTTCCCTTCCGGATGCAGTCGTTGCACCAACCCGTAACTACCTGGTACAGGCAGCAAGAGCAGATCTTCTTGCAGACCTCTGGCCGGAGTTCAACCAGTACGCATCCAAACAGGTAAAAGAAATCATCGAGACTACCGAAGGACGTGCGATCAACAATGCAACCGTAGACGGAACCTTCTGTGCACTGCCAAACATATCGGTAGATACCGATGGTGTTTACCTGTACTTTATCCGTCAGGACTGGCTGGATCAGTTAGGACTGGAAGTTCCGAAGACCGTAGATGAACTCGGCGAAGTAACTCAGAAATTTAAAGACGCAGGTCTCAGCCCGGATTATGCAATCGCAGGTATTGATAACGGCGGAAGAACCTACTCCAACTTCCTGAACTCCTCCAACAACGGATACGGTTTCGATGCTGTATATCAGGCATTCAATGCAACACCGGGGTATTTTCTGAAAGATGATTCCGGCGAACTGTACTGGGGAACTACAACAGATGAAATGAAAGAAGCCCTTACCACCTTACATGACTGGTATGAAAAAGGCCTCATCAACCCGGAGGTTGGAACCACAACCAACGGCGACAATGCAAACTGGCAGGCATATCCGCTGTACACCAAAGACGGTGAGTGGAATATTCATATGAAAGACGTTGGAACCACTTATACTATGGTAAACAAAAACGCATCGGATGATGTGAAGAAAGCCATTGTTATCATGAATAACGTACTCGTTCGTGATGAGTCTACCTTCGATACTTCTGTAGCAATCGGCTGGTATCCGCTGCGTAACACCATGGCAGCTACCGACGAGTGCGAGTATGAGTATGATGCACTGATGGGAATCATCAAAGGCGAAGCAAGCGCAGATGATTATCAGCAGGGCGGAAGCAAATTCAACGGTCTGTATAAGAACCTGGTAAACGATGCCGCAACTCTGAAAGACGTTATCTCTGAGGACTATGACGGATCCAGAGATCTGGCAGTAACCGATATGGATGTCAACACCAACAACGGACAGTTCAACAGATTCTATGCACTGCTGATTGGTGATCGTCCATACGCAACACTTGAGCCGGATCACAAGATCTATTCTGAACTGTACTACACCATCGACGGAATGGATACCTACTGGACCCAGATTTCTGACCTGGAAGACAAGAGTATCCTTCAGTTCATCACTGGTGCGAAGAGCCTTGACGAGTGGGATCAGTTCTGCACCGACTGGCATGTACAGGGCGGTGATCAGATCCTTGAGCTGGTAAAAGATTACTTGGCTGAGTAACTTATGTAAATGTATGATGTGGAGGGTGGGGTACAGGAAAGCCTGTACCCCACTACTTTAAAAAAATGACATCAAAGGAGGAGCTTGCCGTGAAGAAGAAAAAAGGCCATCTCGGGCTGTCAAATTCCTTTCACTATACGTTAATGGTTCTGCCGGGTTATATCTGGCTGTTTATGTTTTCCATCGTTCCGATGGTTGGTATTGTAATGGCATTCCAGGATTACAATCCGAGCAAAGGATGGTTCGGCTCTCCGTGGGTAGTGAGGAAATGGTTTAAATACCTGACCGTTATCCCGGATGCAAAACGGGCACTTGTCAATACTCTGATTATTGCAATCGCAAAGGTTATCCTGAATATCATCATTCCGCTGGTGTTCGCACTGCTGCTGAATGAGGTAAAGAATATGAAGTTCAAAAAGACGGTTCAGACGATCGTATATCTGCCGCACTTCGTATCCTGGGTTATCCTTGCAAACATCATCACCAATATCCTTGGCGCAAACGGAATTTTCAACACGGTCCGCAGCGCAATGGGTGCAACGGATACCGTTCTTCCGATGACCATGCCTGGCATCTTCCGTCAGTTACTGATCGGAACTGATGTATGGAAAGAGTTCGGTTACAACGCAGTTATTTATCTTGCAGCGCTGACCGGCATCAGCCCGAGCCTTTACGAGGCAGCCGCAATCGACGGCGCAAGCCGCTGGAAACGTGTATGGCACATCACCATCCCGGGACTGGTTCCGACCATCGTTCTTCTGACCACACTGGCAATGGGCAACGTTCTGAATGCAGGTTTCGACCAGGTATTCAACATGTACAACCAGCTGGTTATTGAAACTGGTGATATCATCGATACATACGTATACCGTATTGGTATTACAAACATGCAGTTCTCGCTGGCTACTGCAGCAGGTCTCTTTAAATCTGTTGTCAGCTTCGTGCTGGTTGTTACTTCTTATGTTTGTGCTTACAAGTTTGCTGATTACAAGATTTTCTAAGGAGGGCAGAAATTATGATAGAAAGCAAGAGTTTTGGCAGCAAAGCGTTTAAAGTCATAAATGCTATCATCCTGATTCTCCTGGCGTTCAGCTGTTTTTATCCGTTATGGTATACGTTCTGCGTATCTATTTCTTCAAAAGCAGCCGCTGAGGGCGGTCTTGTAACGATTTACCCGATCGGATCAAACGTAAAATCCTACAGCCTGATTATGGGTGATTCCGCATTCTGGAATTCCTTCTGGATTTCCATCAAGCGAGTTGTGATTGGAACCATATGGACCATGGTTGTCCTGATTATGATGTCCTATCCGCTGGCAAAGAGCAAAACAGAGTACAAACCGAGAAACGTCCTGATGTGGATCCTGGTATTCTGTATGCTGTTCAATGGTGGTACCATTCCGTGGTTCATCACCGTTAAAAATTATGGTATGATCGATACGATGGCAGCACTGGTTCTGGCTGGTTCTGTTCCGGTATTCAACGTACTCCTGATGATGAACTTCTTCCGCGGCATCCCGGGAGACCTCGAGGAGGCAGCCCGTGTAGACGGCGCCGGCCCGTGGCGTATCCTGTGGCAGATTGTAGTTCCGTGTTCCAAACCGGTTATCGCAACCATCGTCCTGTTTACATCCGTTGGTTACTGGAACGAGTATTTCCAGGGCCTGGTATTAATGAACAAAGAGACGAACTATCCGTTACAGACCTACATCCGTCAGATCTCCGTTCAGATCCCGGTAGGTGTAACCCTGACAGCAGAGCAGTATCAGCAGTTAGCACAGAACTCCAACAAATCACTGGAGGCAGCAAAGGTATTTATCGCCCTTGTTCCTATGCTGATTGTATATCCGTTCCTGCAGAAATACTTCGTAACCGGTATTACACTGGGAGCAGTAAAAGAATAAGAGAAAACGCAGAAAAAGCGGCTTCTGAATCGAAACAGGAAGCCGCTTTTTTGCGCTTTTTTTCTTGCGTCCGGGGAGAAAACAGCGTAAGATAAAAAGGTATTGAGGTGAAAAACAAAATGTTTCTGGAGGGGATTTTATCATGAAAATACTTACATTCGGAGAACTGATGCTGCGTTTAAAAACACCGGAGCATCTGAAAATACTGCAGGCAGATACCTTTGAAGCCAGTTACGGCGGCGCGGAGGCGAATGTTGCGGTTTCCCTGGCGACACTCGGGGACGATGTTTCGTACGTGACAAAAGTGCCGGAGCACCAGGTCGGACAGGCGGCCATCAATGAAATCCGCCGGTTCGGTGTGGATACGACCCGTGTTCTGCGGGGCGGCGGCCGCGTCGGTATTTACTATTTTGAAAAGGGAACCAACATCCGACCGACGAGCGTGGTTTATGACCGCGCCTACAGCGCGATCGCGATGGCAGAAGCGGAGGAGTTTGACTGGGAAAAACT
>ERZ773200.2718-NODE-2718-length-12546-cov-3.219598_pt1 | contig 12546 bp, 10 predicted proteins | sample MGYA00581008_ERZ773200 | MGnify/ENA primary metagenome ERZ773200 (study PRJEB29015, sample SAMEA2737770) | human gut metagenome | biome: human gut; feature: human-associated habitat; material: faeces | place: China | collected 2012 ... | reverse complement strand
TCGGATTTGGGGAGCATCCGGCGGCGGTGTATTCCATCCCCGGAAATGTGCAGGGGCTGTGCGTCACGCCCGACGGCAATATCGCGCTCAGCTTGGCCTGGGGCTTCGGCGATGCGGAGATTCGCATCTACGACCCCGCCCGGGCGCACCGCGGCGGCAGCTACATGGTGGAAGGCCATCACTGCCCGCTTTATTTTCTCGACGACGCGACGCTCATGCAGACGCTGACCGTGCCACCCATGGCCGAGGGCATCGACACCCACGATGGCCAGGTGTACCTCGCGAATGAGTCGGCCAGCAACTTATACCTGCTCGGCAAGTTCTTCGGCGGCAGCTACGTGTACTCCTTCCCACCCCCTAGGGAATGCGCCGAATCCCCCCATATATCCTTATATACTGGAGGCCTTGCCAAAGACGGAGCGAATTGTCACCGCCCCCCAAAAGCGCGCGCAACAAGCGTGCCTCCTATGACCTTGAGTAACTTTCGCGCGCGATTTCCCATGACATGACGTCTTTGCCGAACTCCTTTGCCGAGCCGGTACCCTTTTTCGGAAATAGATGGGAGTTTCGAGCAGCTGGCCATACGAAACAGGGAAGTAGACGGGAGTTTCGCGCATTTTCGGAACGAATTAAGCGCTCCAGAGCCCGTTTCATGCTCGAAACTCCTATCTATTTCCGAAATCGCAGTTATCGCGAAGATAAGAAGCGCCAAGCCTGAACAGCTCTCGGTATTTTTCCGATAGACAACAACTCAAAGAAAGACGAATGACAGGTCGCAGATGGAAAGAAAAGGCCTCCTCAACCCCTCTACACTTACCTCGATGCTTTTGCTCAGAAAACAATGCTGCCATCGAGACGAGGAGACCACCATGACCAATCCCTCAAAACGAACCACTCGCTCCTTCGCGGCTTTCGTTCTCGCCTTGTGCCTGGCTGCGTCTCTCACCTCCTGCGCCTACAGCGCCTTGGCCGCAACGAACGGCGACGAGGGCACCGAGGCAACAACGAGCGCCACGGAAGAGGCGGATGCCACCGAGACGCCCGCCACAGCGGCTGAGGCCCCCACCGCGGCAGCCGAGACCCCCGCCACAGCGGCCGAGATCCCCACCACCGCGACAATCATGTACTACGAGAACGTCAGCTACGACGACGGTGACACCGAGCCCGACGAGAATGGCCGGGTGCTGCTAGGCAGCTACGAGCTCACCGACGTGCACGTAGGGCAGACGCTGAATGCGTGGAATTACGTGGTCGACATCCCCGGACATTTCTTCTGGGACGGCTGGCCGCAAAATCTCACGCTGACCGACAACCCTTCCGACAACGTCATCAACCTCTTCTACTTCAAGCTGTGGAACAACGAGTACACGGTGAATTACTACCTCATGGAAAACGCTGACCTGACCGCCGACAACTGGAAGGACGCACTGGCGCCCGACGACGTGAAGTTCGTCAAGATGGGGTCGGAGACCTTCACCGACCAGCGCTTCGACAAACTCGTCAAGGGCGACGCCTACGAGTACAAGATTGACGGCACTTACGTGGTGGACACCTACCCGTCCGAGATACGCGTGGGCGTCAACCCCGACGACAACGTCATCAACGTGCTTTACGTGCCCGATTCCGCGAATCTGCCCGACGATATTGAAGTGCCCACCGACACAACGCCGCCAAGCGATGCGACCCAGCCGGACGACACGACGCCGCCCGACGACAGCGGAAACGGCGACAACAGCGCCGACCAGCCCGCCGATGGCTCCGGAGCCGACAAACCAGCGGATGATTCCAGCGCCGACAAGCACGCCGACACGCCGAGCACCGACGGAAGCGCTACGCCGAGCCTGCCGAACGATACCACCTTCGACAAAGACGAAATCGAAGGCGTGCTGCCCGACGACGTGAAAGACGAGGTGGTAAAAGATTTCATCGAATCGGGAGACGCGCAAGACAAGACAGAGATCACCGAAGAGATGATCGAGAACCCGGTGAGCAAATCCGACGCCGACTACGTGAAGAACGTCTACGAGACCGGCCTGAAAGAGGGCGAGAAGCTGGCCCAGACAGGAGATCTCGTGCCCCTCGCCATCATTGCGAGCATCGCTTTAGGAGCAGCGGCAGCGGGTGCCATCGCCTTCATCATGAACCGACGCGCCAAACGCTAAGCTCGCCACGCTGTCCGAAAAAGGGAATTACGGTGCAGCATCCCCCCTCTCCCCTTTGCGAAAGTTGCGAAACTCTGCGAAAGATGCGAAACTCTGCGAAAGATGCGAAACTCTGCGAAAGATGCGAAAGGGACTTAAATGGAAGCGCCAAACCCCTTCACCCCTTCCTTCGGGCGAATTCCGCCTCATTTTGCCGGAAGAACGTCATTTCTCACCGCAATGGCCAAAGCTCTCGCCTCCGAACGAAGAACAAGTCCTGACCTCGCTACCGTGCTCATAGGGCCACGAGGCACAGGAAAGACTGCCCTTCTTGGCAGCATAGGGCAAGAGGCAACGGCTCATGGATGGGTAGTGGCACAGGTCACCGCCAGTGACGGAATGCTCGTCGATGTTATTGAACGTCTTCAGGAATCGGCGGCCGATTTGGTTGAGCCTCCTCTGTCGACGCACTTGAAATCCGTGACAGTAGGGACGAACTTCTCGGTCGAGTTCGATAAGTCATCAGCATATCGGGGGAATTGGCGCACCCAAATGAACAGCTTGTTCGAACAGCTTAAACCCTATGATTCGGGCATCCTGATAACCGTTGACGAGGTTCAAGGGAATTGCGCTGAGCTGGAAACGCTTACCCAGGCCTTTCAGCATTTCTTGACCGAAGGAAAACCAGCTGCCCTTATCATGGCGGGACTTCCGTCAGAGGTTTCGGCCATCGTCTCGAGCAAAGTCGTATCATTCTTGCGGCGGGCGCGCCATCGCCATATTGGCCGAATTCGCGATGCAGATGTCGAGGTGACCCTCCGCAAAACGCTCGCCGATGAGGGCGCAAGCATCGACGACGACGCCATGAGCGAAGCGGTCGCGGCTATCGACGGCTTCCCCTACATGCTGCAACTGGTTGGCTATTGGATGTGGGAGGAGGCCCCCGCGAGCCCTATCACCCTCGAAGATGCGCAAAGGGGTATCCGGCTTGCTTCCGACGAGCTTAGAGATAGCGTCCTGGCGGCTACTTACCACGAGCTTTCCAAAGGCGATCTGCGCTTTCTCGAAGCCATGTTGCCCGATGAGGGCCCCAGCACTCTCGCCGACGTGTCTCAACGCATGGGCGTGCAGAGCAATTACGCCTCAAAATACAAGAAACGCCTCATGGAAGCCGGGGTGCTCGGAGACATCGGCCAGGGACGTTACACCGTTGAATTGCCGGGATTCAAGGAGTACGTCCGAGATAACTTGACCTAAAGAGACCACAGACGAATAGCAGCGGAGCGCGTAGCGGTTCTTGCTACCCACGGACTCCCTCAAGCGATATAGCTTTATTGCCATTCCACCGAGCCCGTGCTAGCATTCGTTTCATTGCGCTTAGCATCCCGTGCCGGTATCACCAAGCCGATCACATCATGAGATGTGCTTTCCCCGTCAAAAAGGATCTCGCCATGAAAAGCCCTGATCTCTCGCCATCTGAATCCCTCTTCGATAGCTTTCTCGATATTCCAGGAGCGCCCGCGAGACCTATTCGTTCGCTTTCCCTTGAGAAGCTCGCCGAATTCCTCTCGATTCAGTCCTCCGTACGGAACTCCTATCACTTGAAAGAGGCTTTGCAGGCAGGATGCAGAGCCACCGTTCAGCTCCTTGGATGCGCCACAGCCGTAATTGCCCTGAAATCCGACGATGGCGTTCAAATTGTTGAAGGGTGGTCTGAGGAAGGAAGACTCGCCATTTCTGGTCCTTGGCGCGTGTCGCCAAGCCACTCTATTGCATATCAGGCAATCGAAAGGGGTGAGCCCGTAGAATGGGAACGTCATCCTTATCGGGCAAACACCAGCGAACGCGATGACGCTATTGCTCGCAAACTGCAGGTCGAAGCAGCAGGTCACCGAGCTGTTGCGTGGCCCTTCATCGGCTCGGGACGCGCTTTTGGCGCCCTCGTTGCCAATACGGGCAAACATGAGGAGTCTAGCGATGAAAACGTTTTTTTGGGCAGCCTCATTGCCTCGACCATTGCTTTGTCCATCGAGGAAAACCAGGCGTGGATCAAGTCTCTCGACAAGAAAGAGCTTGTAATTCATGAAACAGTCGCTCAGCAAATTCATGACACCTTAGCGCAAGACATTTGTGCGCTCGGATTCGTCCTTCAAGAGCTTGCTAAACAAGAGCAAGCGGATTATCTTGTAAAAAGACTCGCAAAGGCGCAAGATCTTTGTGGGCGTATCCAAGAAAGCGCACGAGCACTCATTTATCAGAGGTCGCAGAGCACCAAAGAGCAGAAAGACCTTACCGATATCATCTTGGACGAAATGGAGCAAAGCGGTCTCGGAAACGGCGCTGGCGTGCTACGCATCGCCGATGTCAAGCTGGAAGCACTTCCTTTCGAAATACGCGAGGCATTTCTCCTTATTATTCGTGAATCGTTTAAGAACATGCGAAAGCATTCAAATCCTACTAGCTGCTTTGTATTCGTCGGCCAACACGGCAGTGAGGTGCGCCTCACCATCCAGAACGACGGAATCCAGATGCCTCGCGCACAACAAGTTGCCCCTCTCACAGAGGGACTTCACTTCGGCCTTAAAAACCTAGAACTAATGGTCAAAAAACTTGGAGGGGGGTTTTCAGCCTATCGGGATGAGGAGGAAGGCACTTTCACCGTACGTAGTATCTTGAAGCTTTAGGGGGGATCATGAGCACTGTCCGCATTGCACTGATAGATGATCATCGTATGATTCGCCAAGGAATGCGCAGCATGCTCGATGGCGCGATGAACATCGAAGTAGTGGGAGAGGCCGCAAACGCAGACGAGGCCCTGGAGCTTATTTCTACCGAACGTCCTAACCTCGCATTTCTCGATTTGCAAATACCCGGCGCCAATGGCTTGGAACTTCTTTTAACCATTCTGCAAAAACACGCCGAAACCAAAGTCGTCGTATTGTCGGCCTATCTCAATCCCGTACTCCTACGCACCAGCGTGAGCGCCGGCGTATCGGGCTATCTGCTAAAGGATACCGAGACTTTCTCGCCTGTCGATGTTGCGAGGCGCGTCGCCGCCGGAGAACGCGTTTTTGATGCTCCGGTTATCGGAATGATGAGCCAAGCTTTCGTTCACGGAGAAGAGATGGGTGATCCTCTCACGTTTCGGGAATTGCAAGTACTAAAACTGATGGGCGAAGGATACGCCAATACCGAAATCGCTTCCGAACTGGGCGTATCATCTAACACCGTGAAAACCTACGTGAAAAGCCTCATGCAGAAACTCGGAGTTCGCAATCGCACGGAAGCAGCTGTTAAAGGGTTCTCGCTCAAGTTAATTTGATCGTTTCCCTCACCCATATGGGTGAGGGAAACGATTCCAAGCGGGTCTAACGAACTCTCTTATGGAACCTTTATGATCCCAGCACAACGGCTTTTCGCATAAGCGAAAAGCTCGGAGGGAAACCGTCTGTGAGGAGGAATCATGAGTGAGATCGTATCACGTCGTAGTTTTCTGAGGGGAACGGCCGCTAGCATGGCCGCTCTTGGAGCGCTTTCCTTGGCCGGATGCGCCGCACCTAGCGAGGATCAAACACCCGTGGCAGACACGGGCTCCTGGGACAAAGAAGCTGACGTGGTCATCGTCGGCTATGGCTTTGCCGGTGCATGTGCCGCCTTGGCCGCCCAGCAAGGAGGCTCAAGCGTTATCGTCGTGGAAAAGGCCCCCGAAGCTGGCGGCAATTCCGCCGTGTCGGTTGGCACAATCCACACCTGCATTCGTGTCGAAGATGCCGATCGTGAGAACTATATCCAAAAGAAAACTGAAGGAGCTTTTGGCACGGTGGACGATGACCAAATTCGCGAATTCATTGAGCTTGAGCAGGAAATTCCTGCATGGCTAGAAGATGACTTGGGAATGGAAATCGTTTGGACGCAGAAGCCCGCAGACGGAACGTACATGGCGAATCTCGCCACCGACGACGGCATCGCCAACGGCCAGCAGTTGTTCGCCTTTTTCGAGAACGCCGCCAAAGAAGCCGGAGTCGAGGTGCTGCTATCTTCGCCCGCTACGCGTCTCGTTCAAGATCCTGAAACAAAGGAAATCCGTGGCGTTGTCGTTGACAACAACGGTTCCGAATTGACCATCAAGGCTCGTAAAGGAGTGGTGCTTTCCTGCGGCGGCTATGAGAATAGTCCCGAGATTCAAGCGAACTATCACTTCCCCGGCATTCCATTCGTTCCATGGGGCACGCCGTACAACACAGGCGACGGCCTAAAGCTGGCTGGAGGCGTAGGCGCTGATCTATGGCATTTCTCTTGCTTCGAGTATGCTGGCCTCGCTCCCAAGAAACCCTACGAAGAGCTTGAAGACCACCCTGTTTTCACCATGGGCTATAACAACATGAGCTTTTATGGACAAGATACTGGCGGCAGCTTCATGCTGATAAACAAAGCCGGAAAACGTTTTATGAACGAAAACATGGGCATCGGCCACCAGAAGACAACACTTCCCTTTAACCAGTTCAACGAGCCAGAAGAAGCCTACGTGAACTATCCCTTCTTCTTTGTGTGCGATGCCGCCGTCGTTAGCAATGGCCCGCTTGCCCCAGTACCCGTATACAACAAGAACAAGTTCACTTACGCCGCCCATTCCCCTTATGAGTGGAGCGCTGATAATTCCGCAGAGATCGCAAAGGGCTGGGTCATCGAAGGAGAAACCGTCGAAGATCTCGCCCAGAAAATTGGCGCAGATCCTGCCAACCTGAGAGAGACGATCGAGGCCTTCAACGGCTATGCAGAATCGGGCGTCGATGAGGAATTTGGCCGACCAGCAGAGACCATGCGCGCCTTCGAGGGACCTTTCTATGCCGTCGAGTGCCTGCTGTCGGTCATCAATACTATGGGTGGAGCGAAACGCACTGCTCATAGCGAGGTAGTCGGCCTCGATGGATCGCCCATTCCCCGTCTGTACAGCGCAGGCGAGTTCGGCTCCTTCAACGGCGGCGTTCTCTACATTTTGGGAAATATTGCTGAGGCCATCACCTCAGGTCGCGTTGCTGGCGCCCAGGTTACAGCACTTGATCCTTGGGATGCGAAATAGACCTCAGTATTTAAAGGCACCAGTCGGGGCGCTTTGGCGCCCCGCTTTTTAAGGAGGTTCTCTATGAGCAAAACGAGGCGCCTATTGACACCGACCGCCCTGACATTTCTTCTCCTTGTGTTCGCATTCTGTCTCTGCGCCTGCGCCCCCCATAACGCACCCACAACAAACGATACCGAACAGGACGTCGAAAACACCGAAGACACGGGCACGATAGCCGCAGCATGGTCCCCTGATAGCGACTGCTCTGTTTGCCACTCCAACGAATCAGCAGAGGGAATCGCTTGCCTTTCCAAAGGAAACGCCTCCTGCACAACCTGTCATACCAGCGAAACAGAGCTGGCAAAAGTGCATGAAGAGGCTGGTTCGGACAAATCTGTCCCTAAAAAGCTCAGAAATACATCTATCGAGGACGCCACTTGCCTATCATGCCACTATGAAACGACCGATGGCCTTGTGGAGAACACCGCCTCCATTCCCCCTCTCGTTGACGACAATGGCAATGAAGTAAATCCTCATGCGGTCCTCGCGGCGGATCATCATGCCGATGCGGACTTACACTGCTCAAGTTGTCATAATCCACATTCGGACAAGGATGCCGCGAAGCAGGCTCAGAAAGTTTGCCTCAGCTGCCATCATTCAAACGTCTTTGAGTGCCACACCTGCCATGAGTAAGTTCACTTTCTAAGCCGGTTTGACGCCACCCCATCGAAAGCCGTCGCACGAACCCCTCCCCATGTGACGGCAACTAGCTTGCAGAGAGGTAAATCGCGCCACTGTGAGAGCACAGCGACACGGTTTACCTCTCTGCCATTGCGAGTATGACCCCAATCGATATCATCGCCTTCATCGTCGCCGCCGCCCTCGGTATAACATTGGCGCAGCATTCATCACTAGTGCACGCTAAGCATTAGCCCAGAGGAATTGATGATATCGCAACCTTATTCCCCCTTCGAGGTGAGGTGCCAGCCGTTGCAGTAGGGGCAGTGGTAGACGTGCAGGGGCGGGGCGCCGTGCTCGGCGCATTCTGCGGCGGTGAGCTCGGCTTCGTAGCGGCTGGCGTAGCGGTTCTTGCGCTCGCAGGATTTGCGGCGATGCGCGGCCTCGCGCTCCTCGTCGTGGCGCTGACTGCGTGCGTTCTCGCTGGCGAACAGGTCGTCCATGCCGCCGAGGGATGCGGCGAACTCCGCCTTCTGCTTCTGCCACGCCGAGCGCTTCTTGCTGCCCACGGACGCCTCCCTTCCCGCAACACCTTCTGCACAGACGCCAAGAACCATGCTATAATGCAAGCAATCGGTGCCCCGCTCAGCCGGGCGGCACTGGTTAATGACTAAGCCGGGTCTACTTTAGCATGGGGCCCGGCTTCTTCTTTGCCAACACCGTCCGTCACTCCTTCCTCACCAGGAAAAGCCCGATGATTCCGATAAACACAAGCATGAGATCGCACAGGGCAATGACAGTTTGCGTGTCCATAGGGTAGCTCCTTTCTCGAAGCCGCCCGGACGTGACGGGGCACCGACCCTCATTGTAACCCAATCTTAGTCTCGCACAATCGTGGAATTTTCCGCTTACTAGATTCCCCGTTGACAATACTTTGATATCAAAGTATTTTGGATAGCGACGCTATTGGAAGCTCCTTCGGATGATCCGTCGAAGAGAGAGAAGGGAGGCGTGCGTGATCGGCATTCTGTACGAGTCGGACGAATGGTCCGACTGGAAGTTGGGACGCGAGCTCGAGGCGGCGCTGGCGGAGAACGCGCTCGCCGAAACCGTTCCAGCTGAAGCGAACTCGCAGACAGCGACAAGAGAAAGCGACGCAGCCGACAATTCCTGGCGTCACGTGCGCATGATCAACATGGAAGACGCCGACGCTGTGGAACAGGCCCGCAGCTGCGCCATGCTCGTGAGCCGGGTGTTCGCGAGCGCAGCCTTCCGCGGGCACCAGCGTTCTCACCGGGCCATGGAAGATATCATCGCCCTGGCCGAGGCTGAGGGCATCCCGCTCATCAATCCTGGTCGCGCCCATCACTTCGAAATCGACAAGCGCCTGGCCACCGAAACGCTGCGCAACGCGGGCATCACGGCTCCAGCTATCATCGCATGGGGGACACCCGCCGAGCTCGGCAGAGCGGCGGCCGACCTCGACGATTCGCGCTCTGTTGCTCTCAGCCGGGAAGAAGCCTCCGAGGCTTGGAGTCCCCGTGCGTCAGAAGCCGAAACCGCCTCCCACAGATGGCCCCGTCCGACCCCGGACCAATGGACCTACCCTTGCATCATCAAGCCGAACTGCGGCGGTCGCACCACGCACACCGCTGTGCTGCGCAGCCCTGCCGCCGCCCGCGCATTTCTGAGTGCAGCCCCTAGCCTCGTCTTTATCGTGGAGCCCTATATCGAAGCCGCCGGCGGATTCCTCACGCGCATCGAGGTGGTGGACAGCCGCATCGCGCTCGTGGTGAAGCGGTCGGTGGCAGCGAGCGGGCTCTCCTCCTACCACGAGGGCTCCACCTACGAGCTCTACCCCGACTGCCCCGCCGCCGTCACCGATGCCGTGCTGGAAGCGGCCCGCATCCTGGACATCCAATTCGGCAGCTTCGACGTCATTGAGGCCGCCGAGGGCAACTTCATCATCGATGCCAACAGCGTGTCGAACGTGTCGGAAGACTGCACCGAGCTATTCGGCTTCGATCTTATGGCCGCCTACGCCCGAGCGCTGGCCGCCCGCTACCACACGCTGCGCAACGCCACAAATTAGCACTTCTCAAGAAAGGAGCCTCATGCTCACCATCCCCGAAGTCTACGACCTTTTCGACCAAATCGGCTGCTGCAGCTTCGCCACCCTCGATGGGCGCGGCGGCGTTGATTCCCGCATCGCGCACTTCTTTGCCTGCGACGAGGAGGGCCTCTACCTGCGCACCATGGACGTGAAGCCCTTCTACCGCCAGCTTGTGGAAGGCGGCAAGCTGTCCGTTTGCGGCGAGAAAACCGCCGCGCCCTGCAGCTGGGATGACGACAACATGCCGCATTTCCAGCCAGGCTTCATGGTGCGCGTCTCCGGGGATGTGCGCCTGCTTACGCCCGAGGAAGTGACCGAGAAGGCAGCGGCAAACCCGCAGTTCAACGTCGCCATATACGACATCAACAAGTATCCCGAGACCCGCGTGCTCGTGCTGCATTCCGCTTGGGGCGAGCTGTACGATTACGACTTCAACATGGTGCACCGCGACCACAAGATCCTCCGCGAGCGCTTCGCCTGGGGCGGTGCGACTTTCGAGGCGCCAGGGCTTTCCATCACCGATGCGTGCATCGAGTGCGGTGCCTGCGCCGATGCCTGCACCCACAAGGCCATCGTGGCCGGCACGCCCTACGCCATCCTCGGCGAACGTTGCGACGAGTGCGGCAACTGCTACCATGTCTGCCCTGTCGGCGCTGTCATCAGCAAGGGCGTTTCGAAAGATTAGGAGACAGCCATGGGAAGAGAACCAGAAGAGAGCAGAGAAACTGCAGCCGCCGTTCCGAGCGCATCACACGCCTCGAGCGTCCAAGACGTCCCGAACATGCCCCCTCACGGCGACATCGTCAGCCTTATGAGCCGCACGCTCGGCGCAGCCAATCGTTACCTGGTGGAGCTCATGGCCCGCGAAGGACTCGCCGGCATCGTGCCCTCCCACGGCGACATCCTCATGCAGCTGTTCGCCCACGACGCGATGTCCATGGCTGCTTTGGCTGAAGCCATCGGGAAAGATCCATCCACGGTGACGGCCCTTGTGCGCAAGCTGGCCAATGCCGGCTATGTGGAGAAAGCCCCCAACCCCCGCGACCGCCGCGTGTGCGAGGTGCGTCTGACCGATGCGGGCCGCGCCCTGGAGTCGGCCATGGATCGCGTGTCCCATACGCTTATCACAACGCTGACAAATAGCATCCCCGCCGCCGACCTTGCCGCTACTTGCCGTACCATGAAAGCCATGCAAGAGAATATGAGTGTCGCAGACGATTCTGAATCGAAGCGTGAACCTGATTCCGAACCTACGCCCGAGACCCGAGGAGACCGCCAATGAACCTTTCCCTATCCCGCAGCTTCCCCATCGCGAAGGCGGCCCTTGCTGCCGCCGTCATCGCCTGCACCTTCGCCCTGGCCTGCAGTTTGATCGGCTGCGCGTCGGGCGGCACCGACAGCAGCAGTGCCGATGCCGGCAACACCTCCGCCAGCACCGACGGCAAGACTCTGCGCGTGGCCATGGAACTGGCCTACCCGCCCTTCGAAACGAAAGACGACGCCGGCAACCCGGAGGGCCTCGCCGTCGACTTCATCCGCGACTTCGGCGCCGCCTACGGCTACGACGTGCAGATTGAGAACACCGCCTGGGACGGCCTTATTCCCTCGCTGCAATCGGATAAGGCCGATCTCGTCATCAGTTCCATGACCATCACCGACGAGCGCAAGCAGTCCGTGGACTTCTCCGATGCCTACGCCATGGCCCAGCTGGCCATTCTGGCGAACGCAGATTCTGGCGTGGCCTCCATCGACGACTTGAACCAGCCCGGCAAGAAAGTGGCCGTGAAGACCGGCTCCACCGGCGACGTGTACGCCACGAAGAACCTAGCCGATGCGGAGATCGTGCGCCTGGCCGACGAGAGCGCGTGCGTGACCGAAGTGGTGCAGGGCAAGGCCGACGGTTTCCTGTACGACCAGCTAACCATCTACCGCAACCATCAGGCGAGCCCCGATACCACCGAGGCCGTGTTCATCCCCTTCCAGGACGCCGAGGAGTGGGGCATCGCCGTGAAGAAGGGCAACACGGAACTGCTCGACCAGCTGAACGCCTTCATCGCGCAGTCGAAAACCGACGGCGAGTTCGATCGCCTCACCGAGAAGTACCTCGCGGACGAAAAGAAGGCCTTCGACCAGTACGGCTTCAAGTGGTTCTTCGATTTCGAGTAATCTAGTCCCATGAAACGCCTCACCGCCATCACTCGTCCCTTCACCGCCGCCGCGGGCACGCCCGTGCGCCCGGCGAAGGCGGCCCTGAACTACCTGGCCGTGTGCGTGGCGGTCATCGCCGTGGTGTGGGCATCGCTGGCCGCAGCGGGCATCTCGCTGAACTTCGATTTCGTGGCCCAGTACCGCGTGCGCATCTGGGACGGCTTCTGCATGACCGTGGGCATTTCGGCGGCGTCCCTCATGCTGAGCCTGGTGCTCGGGGTCTTGGTGGCCGCGGGCCAGGGCGCGCGCTTCCTGCCGCTGCGCTACCTGTGCGACTTCTACGTGAAAATCATCCGCGGCACGCCGCTCATGCTGCAGATCATCGTCATCTACCTGGGCCCCGG
>ERZ773200.2700-NODE-2700-length-12628-cov-7.121292_pt1 | contig 12628 bp, 11 predicted proteins | sample MGYA00581008_ERZ773200 | MGnify/ENA primary metagenome ERZ773200 (study PRJEB29015, sample SAMEA2737770) | human gut metagenome | biome: human gut; feature: human-associated habitat; material: faeces | place: China | collected 2012 ... | reverse complement strand
ATGTAAGCAGCTTCTGATCAATGAGATTAAGGATCAGATGCGCGTGGACAGTACAGAGTATGAATTTGAGAATCGTAAATCTGTAGTCCTCGTGATCGGTGTCAATGGTGTTGGAAAGACTACCTCTGTAGGAAAGCTTGCGGGCAAGTTAAAGGATCAGGGTAAGAAAGTAGTTCTTGCGGCAGCCGATACATTTCGTGCAGCAGCCGGAGAACAGCTGACTGAGTGGGCGCACCGCGCAGGCGTAGAGATCATTGGTGGTCAGGCAGGCGCGGATCCGGCATCTGTAATCTATGATGCGGTGGCAGCTGCCAAAGCAAGAAATGCGGACGTACTTCTGTGCGACACAGCAGGACGTCTTCATAATAAAAAGAACCTTATGGAAGAACTTCGCAAAATATACAAGATTCTGGAGAGAGAGTATCCGGATGCATATCTGGAGACACTGGTAGTACTGGATGGTACCACCGGACAGAATGCTCTTGCACAGGCGAGACAGTTTGCGGAGGTCGCAAATGTCAACGGTATCATCCTGACCAAGCTGGATGGAACTGCCAAAGGTGGTATTGCAGTTGCAATCCAGTCTGAGCTTGATATACCGGTGAAGTACATTGGCGTAGGAGAAAGTATTGACGATCTTCAGAAATTCGATGCAGATGCATTTGTAAATGCGTTGTTTGATGTGGACCATAAAGAAACCCCAGACGCTTAAAATTACGACTGAAAAAATGGAGGAACAACATGCTTACATTAGAGAGTTTTGAACAGGCATCAGAGATCGTAAAACAGGTCACACAGGAAACAAAGCTGATCAAAAGCAGCTACTTCAGTGATCTTACAGGAAACAAAGTTTATCTGAAACCGGAGAATATGCAGCGTACAGGTGCATACAAGGTTCGTGGAGCTTATTATAAGATCAGCACACTTTCAGATGAAGAGAGAAATAAAGGGCTGATCACAGCATCTGCAGGAAATCATGCGCAGGGTGTTGCTTATGCAGCTCATAAATATGGAGTAAAGGCAGTGATCGTTATGCCTACAACTACTCCACTGATCAAGGTTGAGAGAACAAAGAGCTATGGTGCAGAGGTTATTCTGCATGGCGATGTATATGATGAGGCATGTGCACATGCACTGGAGCTTGCCGAGAAAGAGGGATATACATTTATCCATCCGTTTGATGACCTGGCAGTTGCAACAGGACAGGGTACGATCGCAATGGAAATCGTTCAGGAGCTTCCGCTTGTTGATTATATCCTGGTTCCGATCGGTGGAGGCGGACTTGCAACAGGTGTTTCCACACTTGCGAAGCTTTTGAATCCACATATCAAAGTAATCGGTGTTGAGCCGGCCGGTGCAGCATGTATGAAGGCTTCTCTGAAGAAGGGTGAGGTTGTGACTCTTCCTCATGTAAATACGATTGCTGATGGTACTGCTGTACAGACTCCTGGAAAGAAGATTTTCCCGTATATCCAGAAGAATCTGGATGATATCATCACGATTGAGGATGATGAGCTGATCGTTGCTTTCCTTGACATGGTTGAGAATCATAAGATGATCGTTGAGAATTCCGGCCTTCTGACAGTGGCAGCGCTTCGTCATCTGGATGTGAAGGGTAAGAAGGTTGTTTCTATCTTAAGTGGTGGAAATATGGACGTTATCACGATGTCTTCTGTTGTTCAGCATGGTCTGATCCAGAGAGACAGAATCTTTACTGTGTCTGTTCTGATTCCGGATAAGCCGGGTGAACTGGTTCGTGTGGCCAGTGTGATTGCTAAGGCACAGGGTAATGTTATTAAGCTGGATCATAACCAGTTTGTAAGTACGAACAGAAATGCGGCTGTGGAGCTTAAGATTACGCTGGAGGCATTTGGTACGGATCATAAGAATGAGATTGTGAAGGCGCTTGAGGATGCAGGATGCAGACCGAAGGTGATTCGTCCTAGTCTGTAATTGCTAAAGTGAATATTGGAATGAGAGACCCCTGGTGTTCAGATTGAGCATTAGGGGTTTGTTTTTCTGCGCTGGGTGTTGAATGTATGCTGCAATCTTCTGAGGGGAGATGGCTTGTAAAAGCGTCATTTCACCAAGGGCTTGTAAAAATTAAAGATAAAGAAAAATTTTGACATTTCTATGGAAGCGTGATAATATGATTATAGAAAAAGAGTGCTACCGATAGACGGTTAGTCCGATATAAAATTAGACAAAAATTGCCGCTTAGTTTACCAGACTGGGGCGGCTATTTTTGTGCTTTGTGATTATCTTTACCGAATGTGTATCCGATACTAAAACAAGTTAAGCCGAAGCTTACTACTGTGATAAAATCTAAAATACTCATTGGCTTAGCCCTCCTTTCCAGTGAATTCCCGTACGGGTTTCTATGTAATCAGAGGGTCACAGTCCCTCTGCTGAAGGACTAACCGCCTACCGTTGTATGGTAGCACCCATGCACTGATTATAACGGTTGGAGTGTATGGCTGCAACAGCAAATTAAAGTGAGTGTTACTATAATAATTGAGATTAAATTTCTGGAAGACAAGGCAGAAAGAAAAAATAACTTTGTCAAGAGAAAATGCTTGACACCGTACCTGAAATAGGTTAAGATAGTCAAGGTGATTACAGATGGAGAAGTTTGTAGAGCAAGGTTATTTATATGATTTTTATGGAGAACTTCTGACAGAGAGACAGCAGCAGGTTTATGAGAGCGTGGTGCTGGAGGATTATTCGCTGAGTGAAGTCGCAGAGGATCTGGGCATCAGCAGACAGGGTGTGCATGATATGATCAAGAGATGCAATAAGACCCTTGAGGAATATGAACAGAAGCTCCATCTTGTAGAGAAATTCCTGAATATACGGGCACAGGTGAAGCAGATCCGTGTACTTGCCCAGGAATATCATTCCGATGAAATTGCAAATATTTCCAATGAGATTTTAGAGGAGTTATAACATATGGCATTTGAGAGCTTGACTGATAAACTGCAGAATGTATTTAAGAAGTTGCGAAGCAAGGGCCGCCTGACAGAGGAGGACGTTAAGCTTGCTCTTAAGGAAGTAAAGATGGCCCTGTTAGAGGCTGACGTAAACTTTAAGGTTGTGAAGCAGTTTACCAAATCTGTACAGGAGCAGGCAATCGGACAGGACGTTATGAGCGGTCTGAATCCGGGCCAGATGGTGATCAAGATTGTAAATGATGAACTTGTGAAACTTATGGGAAGTGAGACAACAGAGTTGCCTCTTCGTCCGGGAAATGAGATCACAGTGTTCATGATGGCAGGTCTGCAGGGTGCAGGTAAGACCACCACAGTTGCGAAGCTTGCAGGCAAGCTGAAGTCCAAAGGTAAGAAACCTCTCTTGGTTGCCTGTGATGTTTACCGTCCGGCGGCTATCACACAGCTGCAGGTCAATGGTGAGAAACAGGGCGTGGAAGTATTTTCCATGGGAGATAAGCAGAAACCTGTGGATATTGCGAAAGCAGCAATCGAGCATGCGAAAGCAAACCAGCAGAATGTGGTGCTTATCGATACAGCCGGTCGTCTTCATGTCGACGAGGATATGATGCAGGAGCTTGCAGATATTAAAGAGAATATTCATGTAGATGCAACAATCCTGATTGTAGATGCGATGACAGGACAGGATGCGGTAAATGTGGCTAGCACATTTGCTGATAAGGTAGGAATCGACGGTGTCATTCTTACGAAGATGGATGGTGATACCCGAGGTGGTGCAGCCCTTTCTATCAAGGCAGTAACCGGTAAACCTATTTTATATGTAGGTATGGGCGAGAAGCTTTCTGATCTGGAGCAGTTCTATCCGGAACGTATGGCTTCCAGAATCCTTGGTATGGGTGATGTCATGAGTCTGATCGAGAAAGCGGAAGCTTCTATTGATAAAGAACAGGCACAGGACATGCAGAAGAAGTTAAAGAAAATGGACTTTGACTTCAACGATTATCTTACCAGTATGGAACAGATGAATAAGATGGGCGGTATCGGCAGTATCCTGAACATGCTTCCTGGAATGGGCGGCAAGATGAAGGACATCGAGGGAATGATCGATGAGAAAGCGATGGACAGAACCAAGTCAATCATCCTTTCTATGACACCTCAGGAGAGAAGCAATCCGTCAATCCTGAATATTTCCAGAAAGAACCGTATTGCCAGAGGCGCAGGAGTTGATGTCTCCGAAGTAAACCGTCTGGTGAAGCAGTTTGAGCAGAGTAAGAAGATGATGAAACAGATGCCTGGTCTTATGGGCGGTAAAGCCGGTAAGCGTGGCGGCGGATTCAAACTTCCGTTCGGACTGTAAGTTAAGGTTGCCGGGCACAAAGTGAACAGCAGCTATTTGAGAAGTTAGCGAAGCGAATAACGCTTTGACATAAAAAGTTACTGTCTGAAACGGGCAGTAATTGCAAACATAAGAAAACAATATATTTTAATTTAATGGAGGAAATGAAACAATGGCAGTTAAAATCAGATTAAGAAGAATGGGACAGAAGAAAGCACCTTTTTATAGAATCGTAGTTGCAGATTCCCGTTGCAAACGTGATGGAAGATGTATCGAAGAAATCGGAACATATGATCCAAACCTTGAGCCAAGCGCTGTAACAGTAAACGAAGAAGCAGCTAAGAAATGGCTTGCAGCAGGAGCTCAGCCTACAGATGTTGTAGCAAAAATCCTCAAAGATGCCGGAATCGAAAAATAATTCAGATTTACCAGATAAGGTATTTCTGCAGCGTCCGTAGGGGACGGGTCAGGGAGGTATGTAATGAAAGAATTAGTGGAAGTAATTGCAAAATCTCTTGTTGAAAATCCGGATGAAGTGGTTGTTACTGAGACAGAAAAGGAAGACGCAATTATCGTTGAGCTGAAGGTCGGACCTGCTGATATGGGTAAGGTTATCGGACGTCAGGGAAGAATTGCGAAAGCAATCCGCACTGTAGTCAAAGCGGCTTCTTCAAAAAGCAGCAAAAAAGTGATTGTAGATATTCTGCAATGAAAATAGGGTCAGGAGCTGTGGAACATCCCATGGCTCCTGATTTGGGTTTATTATGAAAAAATGGGAGAGCAGATGGAAGATTTATTAAAAGTTGGTGTGATCACTACGACACACGGAGTACGCGGAGAAGTAAAGGTATATCCAACCACAGATGCAGACAGATTTCTGGATCTGGAATATGTTCTGCTTGACACTGGCAGAGAGAAAAGAAAGCTTGAAATTGAGAATGTTAAGTATTTCAAGAACCTTGTAATTCTGAAATTCAAGGGAATTGACAATATTAATGATATAGAGATGTATAAGAAAAGAGAACTCTGGGTTCCGAGAGAAGAAGCACAGGAGCTGGAAGATGATGAGTATTATATTGCAGACCTGATCGGAATGGATGTTGTTCTCGAAGATGGAAGCAAATTCGGAACTTTGAAAGATGTAATGGAGACTGGTGCCAATGATGTCTATGTAGTAGAGGACACGAAAGGTGCGGAGGTTCTTCTTCCAGCGATCAAGGAGTGTATTCTTGATGTGGATGTGGAGAAGAATGTAATGACCATTCATCTGATGAAAGGATTAATATAAATGAATTTTCATGTTTTGACCCTGTTTCCGGAGATGATTGAAAATGGTATGAACACGAGTATTACCGGACGTGCCATTACAAAAGGTCTCCTGACACTGGAAGCAGTGAATATCCGCGATTATGCGTTTAATAAACATCAGAAAGTGGATGACTATACTTATGGCGGCGGCGCCGGGATGCTGATGCAGGCAGAACCGGTTTATCTCGCATATGAGGCGATTGCCAAACGCACAGCAAAGCGACCGAGGGTTGTATATCTGACTCCTCAGGGACAGGTATTTAATCAGGCAATGGCACGCGAGATGGCGCAGGAGGAAGATCTGGTATTTCTCTGTGGACACTATGAAGGAATCGACGAACGTGTTCTGGAGGAAATCGTGACAGATTATGTATCTATTGGAGATTATGTGCTTACAGGCGGGGAACTTCCGGCTATGGTCATGATGGATTCTATTTCCAGAATGGTTCCGGGAGTGCTGAATAATCAGGAATCCGGTGAGACAGAATCTTTTGCGGGAAATCTTCTGGAATATCCGCAGTACAGCCGCCCGGAAGAATGGCATGGGAAAAAGGTGCCGGAGGTTCTGATGTCCGGTCATCATGCAAATATAGAGAAATGGCGCAGGGAGCAGTCTGTTTACCGTACGGCAAAGAGACGCCCGGATCTTTTAAAGAAGGCGGATCTGACCAATAAAGAATGGAATTATGTGCGCCAGTTAAGGAAACAGTGGAAGGAAGAAGAGGAGCAGACAAAATGAAAACAGCAGATTTTTATTATGATCTTCCTCAGGAACTGATTGCTCAGGATCCTCTGGAGGACAGAAGTTCATCCAGACTGATGCATCTGTCTTTACAGGATGGAAGCATTGAACACCGTCATTTTACAGATGTATTGGATTATCTGGAAGAGGGCGACTGCCTGGTTATCAATGATACAAAGGTAATCCCTGCCCGTTTATACGGACATAAAGAAGAGACAGGAGCACTGATTGAGATCCTGCTTCTGAAGAGAAAAGAAAACGATATCTGGGAATGTCTGGTAAAACCTGGAAAGAAAGCACGTCCGGGAGCGAAGATCACATTTGGAAATGGAATTTTAAAGGGTGAGATCATTGATGTTGTGGAAGAGGGAAACCGCCTGATTCAGTTCCATTATGAAGGAATCTTTGAGGAGATTCTGGATCAGCTTGGAGAAATGCCTCTGCCACCATATATTACTCATAAACTGAAAGACAAGAACCGTTATCAGACTGTTTACGCAAAGAATGAAGGATCCGCAGCAGCACCGACCGCAGGTTTGCATTTTACAAAGGAATTGCTGGAAAAGGTGAAAGAAAAAGGCGTGAATATCGCTCATGTGACTCTCCATGTAGGCCTTGGAACTTTCCGCCCTGTAAAGGTTGATGATGTGGAAAGCCACCATATGCATTCTGAATTCTATATTGTAGAAGAAGATCAGGCGAAGCTGATCAACGATACAAAGAAAGCAGGAAAACGTGTTATTTCCGTAGGAACCACGAGCTGCAGAACTCTGGAATCCGCAACAGGAGAAGATGGAATCCTGAGATCAGGAAGCGGCTGGACAGAGATTTTCATTTATCCGGGATATAAATTCAAAATGATCGATGGATTGATCACAAACTTCCATCTGCCGGAGTCCACACTTCTGATGCTGGTATCTGCACTGGCAGGCAAGGAGAATATCATGCGTGCCTATGAGACGGCAGTACAGGAAAGATATAGATTTTTCTCTTTTGGAGATGCAATGATAATAATATAATATCAACATAAAAATATTTCATATTATATAATGGATAATATGAAATACATAAAGAAAGCCGAGAAATCTGAAAAGACTTCCCGGCTTTTTGCGCCTAATTCATATCAACTGTGTTATTATCAGAAGAATTAGCACTATCTGTATTATTTCCTGTTGTGCTGCTATTATATTTTGCAGTAAAGGTAGTACCTTCCTCAGTAGAAATCCATGAGCTTCGTTCATTGATCTTATTCAAAATTCGTGTAGCTTCGTCGCCCTCGGCAGGAGTTGGCTGATAGTTATTGTAACCTTCATACGCTGCGGAAGAAATAGAGCATGGAATAATATTAGTCACATTATCATCTTTGACGCCGTCAGAATCAATGGTAAAAGTCTGCTGATAGATCATGGTGTCCATATCGCTTGGAGAACTGTTTCCACCGAAGCAGAAGTTTCCAAGACTGTACACGATATTTTTACCCTTATAGGTTTCAATGCCCTGAAGAACATGAGGGTGATGTCCGCATACAAGATCGGCACCTTCATCAATTGCCAGGCGTCCAAGGGTTGTCTGGTTGCTGTCCGGGACGGTTTCGGTCTCATTTCCCCAGTGGAAAATAACTACGATTAGCTGTGCACCATCAGCTTTTACCTTCGCAATATTATCTTTTAACTGCTGTTCTCTGCCAAGGTGGTCATTCAGTTCATAGATGCCGACTAATCCGACCTTAACGCCTTTTATATCCATTACGGCGGTTTCATCATATCCGAAATGTACGATTCCTGCATTATCCAATGCAGTGAGTGTGTCTTCGAAACTCTGATCTCCGTAGTCATGGCTGTGGTTATTGGCAGTATTTACCGCTTCGACAGAACCATTTGTCAAAATAGAAGCATAAGAGGCAGGTGCTTTGAAAGCAAATGTTTTATCTTCGCGTTCGGTTGAGTCAGTAAGTGTTCCTTCGAAATTCGCAATCGTCAGATCATCTGCAGAGAAAATGCTTTTTACATTCTGCATGAAATAATCGGCACCATAATTTTCATAGTAAGCGTTTAAACTGGTGTCATAATCAAATGTCTCATCTGTCCCAAGGGTACAGTCACCTACAACACTGAGAGTCAGAGATACAGGCGAATCTACGGTAGAATCTGACGCTGTATCAGATTCAGAAGGATCAGAAGCCGAAGAAGCGGATTTGCTGCTGTCCGAAGAGACATTCATTGATACAGCATTTTTGGAAGCGGTTTTCCGTGAATGTATATAGTTGCTGCATCCGCGGATTCCTGCCAGAAGCAGTATAAAAACCAGAACAAAAATGCCGATTCCGGCTGCAATCAGTAGTTTCTGCCGTCTTTCCTGATAATATTTTGATTTTCTGTAGATATTTTTTCTGCGGGATGTCGAGGTTTTGCCCTGTGGTTTTTTAGATTTAGGATTCATATGTATTCTCGCTTTCTTATGAGTGATAAGGACATTCAGATTACTGAAAAATGAAAAAACAGTGGTCTCTATTCAGTATCCGTACAGTTAAGGAAGTCAATCGGATATTCGCAATCCGCTTTCGCTACTTGCTCATAACCAAATAACTGCTTCGCAGTTTATCAGAAGGGGCTTGTACCCCTTCTGATACAAGCAAGTCCCCACCCACTGCTTATTGCTCTTCGCAATTGAAGCAGGGGACTTACTTGATTTGGTCAAATCATTGGAAAACTCTGTGAGGTGAAATAAGAATCTGAATTTATATTTCACAAAAACAGATATATTCATATGAAAATTTTGTGTGAATAATGGATTACTGAATAGTTAAATTATATAAGAAGTATATAGAGAATTCACAGAATCGTCAACAAATAAGTCTTTTCATAAAACCACATTTTTGTTATAATACTATGACAAAAGGTTACATAAATATTACAGACAGAGGAATGGGATATGTTATATATAGGAAATCACACAAGCTCATCCAAAGGATATCTGGCGATGGGAAAACAGATGCTTGCAAATGGCGGTAACACTTTTGCATTTTTTACAAGAAATCCAAGAGGGGGAAAGGCAAAAGAGATTAATCCGCAAGATGTACAGGCATTTTTACAGTTGGAGCAGGAAAATCATTTCGGCAAGCTGGTAGCACATGCGCCATATGTACAGGGTTGGATATGTGGGCGACGAATATTTATAGTAGATAATGACGCCAAAAAGAGCAACGGATAATTCCGCTGCTCTTTTTACGTTCTTGGCAATTTGGGATAAAGGACTAAATCAAAATCATCTAATTTTTTGGTTTTGGACCGTCCGACGGTATGGAGCTTTGTATATTCAACCTTTTCCAGAACTTCCTTTAACATATCGTTTTTAGCAGAAGCATTAGGTAATTGCCAATAAATGTCTATTAAGTTTTCTACCTTTGGAATCAGATTCTTGCGGTTGTTCTCTCTTAATTTTTCGTTATTTATATCTGCAGAAAGTTTAGCGATATTTTTTTCGGACTCTGCGATTTTTTCAGACAGAGATTTAGAGCGAATAAGGAATGTCTCAGTATCATAGATGCCCTGTTCAAGCAAATCATGAGTTTTATCTAGCTGTTTGGTTAAGGTATTAAGTTCCTTAATTGCGGCATTATACGCCTGTTCTTTCACAATTAAAAGAGAGTGCGTCTCTCTTGGCATATCATCCCATGATAATTTATATTCATTTACCCAATCTCGCAGAGCGTCTATAATCCTTTTTTCTACTATATAAATATAAGATCCTTTGCATGGACAGCCATATGTGCGGCATTCCACGCCATAATCTCTCCGATTGGCATTAGATCTATAGCGAAGTGGGCGTCCGCAGATTCCACACACAACTACACCTGCAAGAGGGTTTTTCAATTCTTTTTCTATGACAACTGATGGATTTCCTCGACGAAGAAACAACTCTTGAGCCCGATTAAATATTTCGTCTGATATAATAGCCGGATGAAGACCTTCAACTAATATTTGTTCTTCTTCTGGCGGTATAATACGGGTCCTTTTTACAGCGCCATCAACAATAATTTTCTTGTCTTTTTTATATCCCCAACGTATTTTTCCGGTATATACTGGATTATGAAGCATCCAATAGACGCTCCTGGGGTTCCATGTAGGATTTCCGGTAGGAGAATCTATACATAGATTGGTTAAACGATGCGCAATAGCATGGGCTCCCAGCTTGCGATAACTTCCGTCCTCTTGGAGCTGTCCATTCACAAACCAATCGAATATCATTTTTACAATGGGAGCTTCCTTTTCGTTTGGAGAGAGAGTATATCCCTTTCCACTTTCGACATGAATACGGTCATAACCGTATGGAGCCTTACTTCCGGTATGCTTGCCCTCTTTAGCAGAAGACATTCTTCCCTGAGTCAGACGCCTGCGAATGGTTTTATACTCTCTGCGGCTCATAAAAAGACCAAATTCGAAATATTCCTCATCGTATTCGTTATTAGGATCGTAGGTTTTGAGAGGGGTTATAATCTTAGTATTTGAAAATTTAAATGCCCTGGAGACAATGCCTTGGTCAATAGTATCTCCTCTGGCAAGACGTTCTATTTCGACAACCAGAACACCATCCCACATCTCATTTTCAACTTCTGTCAGAAGATGCTGCACAACAGGACGGGAGGAGATTGTCTCTCCGGATACAACTTCACGGTAGATTTCGGTTACGTCAAGATGCATTCTTTTGGCCAGATCCAGTAAGATCTTTTCATGCCTGGCCAACGTTTCCATTTCTCCATTGGCTTCGGCATCAATATCAGCTCTTGATTTTCTTAAATATAAACAATATGGCATATTGCCTCACCTCGATTAGATAATAAAATGTCAAACGAATCTGTTTGACATAAACCGTATATAGCGATATAATGTACTTAACAAGAGAACCGTTGGCCAGTGCACACCTGACCGCCGGATAGAGTAGTAACTAAAAAATAGCGCCTTACTTTACCAGAGCAGGGGCGCTATTTTTTATGCATTAAATTGATAACAAGAGTTACAACTGCACAAAGCATAATTACAAAAGTAAATAAATCACCATATGTAACCATCAGCACCAGCCTCCTTTCACAAAAGTGTCCGGCGGCTGACATAACACCCCAACGGTCCCCTAGCTAAATATACTATTCTGTTTTTTCTTCTTCCATCTTCTCCATCATTCCCAAAAAGATACGTTTTCCCTTCTTGGATAACTGACGGTACCGCAGGATGATATCCTGTTCGTCTTCTGAAGCAATGGCACAGCTGTATTCAGAATTACCCACAAGGTAATCCATAGAGGTATCGAGGGCTTTTGACAGGCTTGCAGTGGCATCTATTCCAGGAACAGTCTTTCCGGCCAGAATGTCACAGCAGGTTTCCTCTGTCAGCGTTGATTTTTTGATCAGGTCCGGAAGGCTCATCTGCAACTGAGCCAAACGGGCTTTTATTCTTGCCTGCACTGCGGAAACTTCTTTCGGATCCGCAACAGCATATCTTGAAGTAGTTCGGCCAAGAATGTAATCTGCTGGCACACCGAAGCATGCAGCACTGCGATTAACAAATTCTGTTGACGGGAAAGAGTAACCTCTTTCGACATTCGATACTACTTGGCCAGAAAAACCTATTGCTTTTCCAAGTTCGGACTGACGCAGATTAGCCTCAGCCCGCAATTCTTTTATTCGTTCACCAATTGTCATAAAAACTATTCCTCTTATTAATATCTGCCACCGCGTTGGATTCCAATATCAGAAATCTTATCGTTATCAATTATGAAACCTATATCTTCTGATACCTTATATGAAACCGACTTGCCTGAATTCGGTTCTGGCTTTGGAATTATTTTTCCACAAAATTCAGCACCTTCAAATAGTACGACTACGGATACTGCGCTACTGTCAATAGAAGAAATAGTACTTTCGATATCCTCTGGATCAGCAGCTTCAATCTGGGCATTGTACATCTCAACCAGTTTCTTTTGAGCGTCGGTAGCGGTGGTGTCATCATAGCCTACCTGTACTGAAAAATATTTGGAATCATACGCTGAAAATAAATTCGAAATTGTATCACCAATTTTTATGCCACGAAATGTTTTGCTATCAGGATAAGCAGAGGCCATTATATGATCTTCTGAATCAGGTATCTCAATAGGAGCGTCATTTTTATCGTATAATTTAAAATCTTCCAGTGAAAACCATTTTTCCTGATTCTCATATTGTGAAAGCAGTTCTTTGGCAGCTCCTTCTGGCTTATATTCCCCTGTTTTGTAGTCTTTAATTTCAAACGCGGTTGCATCAGC
>ERZ773200.2696-NODE-2696-length-12648-cov-3.112364_pt1 | contig 12648 bp, 8 predicted proteins | sample MGYA00581008_ERZ773200 | MGnify/ENA primary metagenome ERZ773200 (study PRJEB29015, sample SAMEA2737770) | human gut metagenome | biome: human gut; feature: human-associated habitat; material: faeces | place: China | collected 2012 ... | reverse complement strand
AGCTGTTTGGGAACACACCTGCATAGCAGGTGGTTTATTTTTATTGCCAATACAATCAAAAAAAAGGGGCATATCAAAGGATATGCCTCTTTTTGAAATCGGATATCAGTCTTTATCACCTAATTCTAAGTAAAAGTTAAGAAAGTCAGTGCGTTTTTCCTTTGTTGCCGCAATCGCAGAACGCGGGTGACGGTTCATCTGACCGGTCAAAAGATAGGGAATGTTATATCCCCAGACAACACCGGACTCTTTTAAGGGCACGATATGTTTTTCCAAAAACTTAAGAAGCGGAATAATATCATACTTAGGATTTTTCAAAAATCCTAACAACTGCTCGCTGGCACAGTTTCCGGCACCGCGGCCCATGCCGTTTACAGTGGCGTCTAAGTAGCTGACACCCCTGGTAAGAGCGGTGATTGTGTTGGCAAAGGCTAACTGCTGGTTGTTATGTGCATGTATACCGGTAAATTTACCAGTATTTTCAGCTGCCTCCAAATATTGGTCAGATAAGTCATCAATCTGCTCCATATAGAGAGAGCCGTAACTGTCTACTAAGTAAATACCATCGACTTCGCTTTCTCCAATCAGCTGCAGTGCTTCTGTGATTTCTGATTCCTTTGCGTTGGAAATCGCCATAATGTTAATCGTTGTTTCGTAGCCCATATTTTTGCAGTGTCTTACCATATCAAGAGCTGCCGGAATGGTATTGATGTATGTTGCAATACGAACCAGATCAATGACACTTTCCTCACGTGGGATAATGTCACGTTTGTAATTGCATCGGCCAACGTCTGCCATAACAGCAATTTTCATATCCGTATCGTTGTCACCAACGATGTTGCGAAGGTCAGCCTCTTCACAGAATTTCCATGGTCCGAAATCTTTCGGGTCAAAAATATCTTTGGATGCTTTATAGCCAAATTCCATATAATCTATGCCAGCTGCAACATTCGCAGCGTATAAATCACGTACAAAATCTTCCGTAAAACGGAAATCATTCACAAGTCCTCCATCCCGAAGAGTAGCATCTACCACTTTAATATCCGGGCGATAAGAAAGCAAAGAACCTCTTTTCTTTGACATTTTCGTGTACCTCCTTTGAAATTTTATCTTTCCTGCCTATTGTATCAGAAAATTCATAGAAAGAAAAGGATTTCTTATTGCTATTTTTTCAAATACAAGGTAAAATATATTGTTGTAACATCCAATAACAGATGTTGAGAAAGCATAGGAATATGGAGGATGATGAGATTGAAAAAATGGATTGCTTTATGGAGTGCACTATTGATGATGATAAGCATTCTGCCGGTGATGCCGGTTTCGGCAGAAGAAGTTTCGGCACTTGAGCAGGCAAAACTTTGTATTGATACTATATTGACTGCTGCACCTGCGCCGGAAGATTACACATTTTCGGAAGAACTGGCAGATGAAGTGGATAAATTAGGGAAATTACTTCAAACGGGGCTTAGCACATCTGAGATTGACACATTGGATGCGTATGTTGCCACAAAGACGACATCGGAGGTACCGGGAGAGGATGAGACAACAACAGAGACCGTTACCCGTTATCAGTCCGTGCAGAAATTCTATCAGGATTATGCCGATGCACAGAATGCGGCATTAGAGGAACTGGCAGCACCGATTCATACAGCAGTAGATGCCATGTTAGCAAGGCCTTTAACAAGAGAAAATTATAAGACGGCAAGTGAGAGTTATGCAAATGCTTCTGCTCACATAAAAGCGGCAGTGGATGCGGATGATGTGAATGCACTGAATCAGATTCGCGAACTTTTGGAACTGGTAGACAGTGCTGACCGCGCATTTTTACGAATTGAAATGCTAAAGGCAGATGCTTCTGCCGGTGATTATACCTTGTTTTTGGAAGATGTTCAGTCTGCCAAAACAGCGTATGGATTGTATGAAAGTAAATTTGCGGAACTCCGCCGTTATACAAAATATGCAGACTGTTTAATCAAAGCAATGAAAAATTCCTTGTTTGAAAATTACGAGAAATATGAAAAAGCAAATATTATCGCAGACGTTGAGCAGGCGTATGATGATTTAGGTGTCTATGATGTTCTTGACGATACCGTAAAAGAAAAACTGGATGTATTGCAGGATGCAGTAGATGCCGGTGCGGCCAGCAATTTTTCGCTTTCGGTTTACGACTATTACCGTGGAGAGGCAATTCAGCATGTGCTGACTCAGTACCGCAACATTGAGACCTTTGAGGAAATGATTGCATTGACCTCAGAAACGCCGAAGAATAAAACAGAACTTACCGCGGCACTTCGTGCTTACCGCTACTACAATCAGGAACTTACTGCGGATGAGCAGGATTTGGTGGCACCTGAACTTGTGAAAAAGATGAACAATGCCGTATTGTTAAATACAAACTGTGAGGAAGTAAAAAAACAGATTACAGATATTGGTACGGCAGCGTCGGATGATGAATTTGAAGATTTCACCAAACGTTATGAGCAGGCATACAAATCCTATCGTTTATTTGTTAATTCTTACAGCGGAATTTGTGATATATCGGATTTGATTTCGAATCTGTCAACACTGGATGAAGCAACCGACCGTTTGGAAATGCTTAAAAGTATTCGACAGATTGAAGAGACGGAAGATGCTTTAATGTGTTCGAAGAAATTGCAGATTGAGAGTCTTTTAAATGCATATGCGTCTTTGGATGAGGACAAACAGGCAGCTATTTATAATATTGATTCTCTTCGTGAGATTAATGCCGATGTACAGGTGGCAAGTGCCCTGCGTATTCAGGTTGATACGCTCCGGAGCGGAGAGGGCGGTTATTCTCTGTTAGATGAGGATACGGTAAAAAAACTCCGCGCAGACTACGAGCAGATGACGGATCGTCAGAAGAGATATTTTGGAAGCTCTTATTTGAATCAGTTAGAGGCTATTGAGAGGCAGTTAGATGCAGAAAATATGAATGCAGCACTCCGTGTATCCTCATTGATCAATCAGATTGGTACGGTGAATGCAAAGGCAAAAGACCGCATTGAGAGTGCAAGAAAGGCATATGATGCGCTCAGTGAGGCACAGAAAGCGTATGTGGCAAATTTGACTACATTGGAAACAGCGGAGACGGTGCTTTCAAAATTGGAGTTCTCCATTGCGAAAGCGACAGTATCTTCCCTTGGAAACTATCGTTACAGCGGAACTGCTCTGACCCCTTCGTTTACTGTTTCATTAAATGGAGTTAAGCTTGTGCAGGATTTAGATTATTCCGTAACCTACTTATCAAACAAAAATGTTGGTACTGCAAAAGTAGTGATTTGTGGCAAAGGTGTTTATACAAATTCACTTACGAAAACCTTTACCATTCGTCCGGAGACAATGGCAAGTGCGGTAATTACTGGATGTAAAGCAAAATACAGCTATACCGGAAAACAGGTGAAACCTTTGATTCAGGTTGTTTGGAATGGTAAGATTTTGAGGAACAATACCGATTATACATTACTTTATAAAAACAATAAAAAACGTGGATCTGCCGGCATTGTTGTCACTGGAAAAGGCAATTATTCCGGTACATTGACGGCTTCCTTTACGATTGTCCGTGCCTCTGTGAAAAAAGCAAGTGTTACCGGCTTGAAAGCAGTTTATGCACGTACCGGTAAGGCTGTTAAGCCGAAAGTAACGGTGAAACTTGGCGGAAAGAAGTTAAAGAAAAAAAGAGATTACATTCTTTCCTATCGGAAAAACAAGAAAAAAGGTACGGCACTTCTTTATATAAAAGGTGTTGGCAATTATTCCGGTACGAAAAAAATGAAATTTAAGATTCGTTGACCGATTGTACAAAAGATGGTACAATAAATTTTGATATGCACAATATATAGGAGGAATTTCAAAGATGGATTACAAAAAAGCAGGAGTTGACATTGAGGCAGGTTATAAGGCAGTATCGCTGATGAAAGAGCACATTGCATCGACTATGAGACCGGAAGTATTGACGGATATCGGTGGTTTTTCAGGTGCATTTTCGATGAAAAAGTTTGTTGGCATGGAAGAACCAACATTGGTTTCCGGCACAGATGGTGTAGGAACAAAACTTAAATTGGCTTTTATTTTGGATAAGCATGATACAATTGGTATTGACTGTGTGGCAATGTGTGTAAATGATATTGCATGTGCCGGTGGTGAACCGCTGTTTTTCTTGGATTATATTGCATGTGGTAAAAATGAACCGGAAAAAATTGCGAAAATTGTAAGTGGTGTAGCAGACGGATGCCGTCAGGCAGATTCCGCACTGATTGGTGGAGAGACAGCTGAGATGCCTGGCTTTTATCCGATTGACGAGTATGATTTGGCAGGATTTTCTGTTGGTATCGTAGATAAAAAAGGTATGATTACCGGCAAAGATTTGAAAGCCGGTGATGTATTAGTAGGTATGGCTTCTTCCGGTATTCACAGTAATGGTTATTCACTGGTCCGCAGTGTGTTTTCCATGAAGGAAGAAACATTAAACCAGAGATATGAGTCTCTTGAAAGTGACTTGACTTTGGGTGAGACACTTCTTACTCCAACAAAGATTTATGTTAAAGCACTCCGTCAGATTAAAGAGGCAGGCGTGCGAATTAAAGCATGCAGTCATATTACCGGTGGCGGTTTCTATGAAAATATTCCGAGAATGTTAAAAGAGGGAACTCATGCCAAAATTAAGAAAGATAGTTTTGTGATTCCGCCTATTTTTAAAATGCTTGCATCCGATGGCTCAATTGCTGAAGAGGCAATGTTTAATACATATAACATGGGTGTTGGTATGATTACAGCAGTAGATAAGCAGGACGTAGATAAAACCGTTGAGGCAATCAAAGCAGCCGGAGAGACACCTTATATCATGGGTGAAATCGTAGATGGCGAGAAAGGAATTACGTTATGCTAAGAGCAGCCGTATGTGTATCCGGTGGCGGAACGAATCTTCAGGCGATTATTGATGCGGTATCGGCGGGCACGATTACAAATACGGAGCTTGCACTTGTTATCAGTAATAAGCCGGGAGCATATGCCTTAGAGCGTGCGAAAAAGGCAGGAATTTCTTCTGAAGTCCTTGTTCCCAAAGATTATGAGAATCGAAACGCTTTTGGAGAAGCACTGATTCGTTGTTTAAATGACAAACAGATTGATTTAGTTGTATTAGCCGGGTATCTTGTGATTTTGCCGGAGAATTTTGTAAAAGCGTTTGAGGGACGTATTATAAATATTCATCCGTCTTTGATTCCGTCGCATTGCGGTGCCGGATATTATGGACTCAAAGTGCATGAAAGTGTTTTGGCAAGAGGAAATAAAGTGACGGGGGCAACGGTTCATTTTGTTGATGAGGGAACTGACAGTGGCCCGATTATTTTACAAAAAGCAGTAGAAGTGCTTGATGATGACACGCCGGAAGTATTGCAAAAGCGTGTGATGGAACAGGCAGAATGGAAAATTCTTCCGGAAGCAATTGATTTAATTGCCAATGGTAAATTAGAAATTGTGGATGGAATTGTAAAACGTAAATAACAGTTAGGAGGATATCTCGTGAAAGTTCTTATTGTAGGAAGCGGTGGCCGTGAACATGCCATTGCAGCAAGTGTAGCAAAAAGTAATCAAGTGGAAAAAATATATTGTGCGCCGGGAAATGCCGGAATCGGACAGATTGCAGAATGTGTTGATATTACCGCAATGGAATTTGACAAACTGGCTGATTTTGCAGAAAAAAATCAGATTGATTTGACGATTATCGGTATGGATGACCCATTGGTAGGCGGTGTGGTTGATGTGTTTGAGGCACGTGGACTCCGTGTATTCGGACCGAGAAAAAATGCAGCGATTATCGAAGGATCCAAGGCATTTTCAAAAGATCTGATGAAGAAATACAACATTCCTACGGCAGCCTATGAGAACTTTACGAATCCGGATGAGGCACTGGCTTATCTTGAGACGGCAAAAATGCCAATTGTTTTGAAGGCGGACGGGCTTGCACTTGGAAAAGGTGTTTTGATTTGCAACAACTTAGAAGAAGCAAAAGCCGGTGTTAAGACATTGATGTTAGACAAGCAGTTTGGTGATGCCGGAAATGAAATTGTAATTGAAGAGTTTATGACCGGACGTGAGGTATCTGTGCTTTGTTATTGCGATGGTACACATATCAAACCAATGACAAGTGCACAGGATCACAAACGTGCCAAAGATGGGGACCAGGGCTTAAATACCGGTGGAATGGGAACATTCTCCCCAAGTCCATTCTACACAAAAGAAGTAGAAGAATTCTGTGAAGAAAAAGTATATCAGCCTACGATGGATGCGATGAAAAAAGAAGGCAGAGATTTTGTTGGGATTTTGTTTGTCGGATTGATGCTTACGGAAGATGGACCAAAAGTATTAGAGTACAATGCCAGATTTGGTGACCCGGAGGCTCAGGTCGTTCTTCCGCGTATGAAAAATGATATTATTGATGTGATGAATGCCTGCATCGATGGTAAACTCGATGAGATTGACCTTCAATTTGAGGACAATGCAGCGGTTTGTGTTGTACTTGCTTCCGATGGTTACCCGGAGCATTACGAAAAAGGCAAAGTAATCACAGGTTTTGAAAACTTTGATGGTAAAGATGGTTATTATGTATTCCATGCCGGCACGAAACTTACGGATGAGGGCATCGTGACAAATGGAGGCCGCGTACTTGGTGTGACGGCAAAGGGAAAAGATTTGAAAGAGGCAAGAAAGAATGCTTATGAAGCAACAAACTGGATTGATTTTTCAAATAAGTATATGAGACATGATATCGGAAAAGCAATTGATGAGGCGTAAAACGCTTTACAATAAATAAAAAAGGAGAGAATTTATGTATTCATTTGATGAGGTAAAAAATGCCGATCCTGAATTGGCAAAAGCAATGGAACAGGAAACCGGTCGTCAGAATGACCACATTGAGTTAATCGCTTCAGAAAACTTTGTCAGCAAAGCCGTAATGGCTGCCATGGGAAGCACACTGACAAACAAATATGCAGAAGGTTATCCGGGCAAACGTTATTATGGCGGATGCCAGTATGTGGATATTGTAGAAGATTTAGCGAGAGACCGCGCGAAGGAGTTATTTGGATGTACTTATGCAAATGTTCAGCCACATTCCGGTGCTCAGGCAAATATGGCTGTATTCTTTGCTTTGGTTAAACCGGGTGAGACAGTTATGGGAATGAACCTTGACCACGGCGGACATCTTTCTCATGGAAGCCCGGCAAATATTTCCGGAACCTATTATCACATTGTACCGTATGGTGTGAATGACGCAGGATTTATTGATTATGACGAGGTGGAGCGCATTGCCAAAGAATGCAAACCGAAAATGATTATTGCCGGTGCAAGTGCTTACTGTCGTAAGATTGATTTCAAGAGATTCCGTGAAATCGCAGATGAAGTTGGTGCTTATCTGATGGTAGATATGGCTCATATTGCTGGACTGGTTGCTTCCGGTTATCATGAAAGCCCGATTCCATATGCTCATGTAACGACAACGACAACACACAAAACACTGCGTGGACCTCGTGGCGGTATGATTCTTTCTTCTGAAGAATTTGCCACAGAGCATAAGTTAAATAAAGCAATTTTCCCTGGTATTCAGGGTGGTCCTTTGATGCATGTGATTGCTGCTAAAGCACTTTGCTTCAAAGAAGCATTAGACCCAAGCTTTAAAGAGTATGGAAAACGTATTATTGATAATGCACAGGCTCTCTGCAAAGGATTGCAGAAACGCGGCATTGATATTGTTTCTGGTGGTACGGACAATCACTTGATGTTAGTTGATTTGGCTGCCAAAGGTCTGACTGGTAAAGAGGTAGAAAAATGGTTGGATGATGCTAATATCACAGCAAATAAGAATACAATTCCAAATGATCCACAGTCTCCATTTGTAACGAGTGGTATTCGTCTGGGAACAGCAGCGGTTTCAAGCCGTGGCATGAATCCGGATGATATGGATCAGATTGCTGAGGCAATTGCAATGCTGATTGATGACCATGAAGCAAATACAGAAAAAGCAAAGGCAATTGTTAAGGAATTGACGGATAAGTACCCATTGTACTAGAATCGTGTGCAATATTTTTATAGAACAAAACAGTAAGTCTGGGCGTATCTGCCCAGACTTATGATTTACGAGGAGTGATTCGATGCAGGAAGCAAAAAAGACGGCAAACCGTATACTGGCGGAGAAAATGATTGAGAAATTAAAGTTACGCCGGATGGAAGGATTTTATGTAGAAACAAAAGAAGAAGCATTAGCACTTGTGAAAGAAAAGTTTCTTACACAGGGGAAATCGGTTTGTTATGGAGGCTCTGTTACCTTACAGGAAACCGGGATTATGGACTGGCTGAAAGAAAGTCCCTGCGATGTAATCGACCGCACCGCATTTTCTACGCCGGAAGAGGAAAAAGAAATTAAGGCAAGAATGATTAATTCCGATTATTTTCTTATGAGTACAAATGCGATTACCACAGACGGTGAGCTAATTAATATTGATGGCAGGGCAAACCGTGTGAGTTTTCTCTGTTACGGACCGGAGAATGTGATTGTTATTGCAGGTATGAACAAAGTGGTAACGGACGTGGAGTCCGGTCTGAAACGGGTTCGTCTTACTGCCTGCCCGCCAAATGCAGTCCGACTGAACAAAAAAACACCTTGTGCAGTAAATGGTATGTGTGGAAACTGCTACGGTGAGGACTGTATCTGCAGTCAGTTTGTAGTGACAAGGCGCAGTGGAGTGAAAAATCGAATTAAAGTTATTTTGGTTGGAGAAGAATTAGGATACTAGAGAGTGAGAGCATGGCAAAACGAGTTTTTATAGCAGAGAAACCAAGTGTGGCGCAGGAGTTTGCCCGCATATTAAAGGTAAATGGAAGACGGGGAGACGGATATCTTGAGTCGGAAGATACGATTGTGACTTGGTGTGTTGGTCATTTGGTGACGATGAGTTATCCGGAAGTTTATGACGCCGCTTTGAAAAAATGGTCGTTAGACACCCTTCCTTTTTTACCGGAGAAGTTTTTATATGAAGTAATTCCCGGTGTGAAAAAGCAGTTTGATACGGTCAGTTATCTTTTGAACCGTGAGGATGTGGATACCATTTACATCTGTACCGACTCCGGGCGGGAGGGTGAATACATTTATCGTTTGGTAGACCAGATGGCGCAGGTTTCTGCTAACAAAAAGAAACTTCGTGTGTGGATTGATTCCCAGACGGAAGAAGAAATATTACGCGGAATCCGCGAGGCAAAGCCGATGGCTGAATATGATAATATTAGCAGTTCGGCTTATTTGCGCGCCAAAGAAGATTATTTGATGGGAATTAATTTTTCACGTGTTTTGTCTTTGAAATACGGATTTTGGCTGAATGATACGTTAAAGGGGCAGAAGTGGACGTCAGTGTCTGTTGGACGTGTGATGACTTGTGTACTTGGCATGGTGGTAAAGCGTGAAATGCAGATTCGTGATTTTGTCAAAACGCCATTTTACCGTGTGATTGGCAATTTTGAGTTACAGGGCAAAAAATTTCAGGGAGAATGGAAGGCGGTAGAAGGCTCGAAATACTATCAGTCACCGGCTCTTTACAAAGAAAATGGTTTTAAAGAAAAGGAAAATGCGCTGGCTCTGATTGATTCTCTGATGCAGCCAGAGCCGGTTTTATCGGAAATTGAGCAGGTCGCAAAGAAGAAGGAAAAGAAGAATCCGCCTCTTTTATTTAATCTGGCGGAACTTCAGAACACCGCCTCAAAACTTTTTAAAATTAGTCCTGATGAAACACTTTCGGTTGTTCAGGAACTTTATGAGAAAAAGTTAGTAACGTATCCGCGTACCGATGCCCGTGTTCTTTCCAGTGCGGTGGCAAAAGAAATCGGGAAAAACTTAAATGGACTGCAGGGGTATCCTATGACGGCATCTTTCCTGCCTTATATTTCGCAAAACCAGACGTATAAGGGACTTGAGAAAACACGGTATGTAAACGACAAACAGATTACCGACCACTATGCAATTATTCCGACCGGTCAAGGATTAAGTGCACTTTCACGTCTGGGAGAGTTACAGACAAAGATGTATGAAGTAATTGTCCGCCGTTTTCTTAGTATCTTTTACCCACCTGCGGTATATCAGAAGCTAAATGTAACGGTAAAGGCCGGAGAGGAACGTTTTTTTACATCAACAAAAGTTCTTTTGGAAGAAGGATTTTTGCCTGTTACCCAGTATTCTTTTACGAAAAAGAAGAATCCGGAAGAGGTTCTATCGGCAGAAGAAAAAGAAGAGGAAAAAGAGGAGAGTTTTGACTTAAAAGAGGTACTTAATCTCTTAAAAAAAGGCACCTCTGTTTCTCTCACCGAATGTTCGGTAAAAGAGGGGGAGACTTCTCCGCCAAAACGGTATAATTCGGGTTCTATGATTTTAGCAATGGAAAATGCCGGGCAGCTTATCGAAAATGAAGAACTGCGAGAGCAGATTAAAGGAAGCGGCATTGGCACAAGTGCAACGAGAGCGGAAATTTTGAAGAAGTTGTTTTCCATTGAATATCTGAATCTGAACAAAAAGAATCAGATTATTACACCGACGCTAAAGGGCGAACTTGTCTATGGCATTGTATTTTGTTCCATGCCGGAAATGATTTCGCCGAATTTGACGGCAAGCTGGGAGAAGGGCTTAACCGGCGTGGCGGACGGCTCAATCAGCGAGGGTGACTACATGAAAAAACTCGAAGCCTTTGTGCAGCAGGTGGTACAGCGTGCAAAAGGCGGCGATTATCGTGCAAAACTGAATTCTTTTTATCGTTCGGTGCAGCCTCATCATGCAGGGGAAAACAAGAAAAAGCGAACCACGAGAAAGAAGAAAACGACGAAGGCGTAAAGTGAAAATGGAAAGGAGACATAAGATGAGAGTGAAAAGCAAAAAAAGACAGCGGATATGGATTTTCTGTTTGATTATTTCATTTGTGTTTCCTTATGTGCCGGGGAGCGTGTCGGAGGCATCGATTATAAGTAATGAGGAATGGAGTTATGAAATAAATAACGGCTCGGTAACGATATACAAGTATTTAGGCGCTGGGAGTGAGGTTACGATACCGGATCAAATAGATGGATATCCGGTAACGCAACTGGTAAATTCTGCATTTAGTTCAAATGATAATATTACAAAGGTGATTTTTCCTGATACAATTACAAAAATAGGAAAGTATTGTTTTTCCTATTGCAGAAATCTTGAAGGACCTCTTGTTTTGCCGAAAAATTTAACAAGCTTGGGTGAAAGAGCGTTTGAATTTTGCAGCTCATTAAATGGAGATTTGGTAATTCCGGATGGTATAACAGAAATAGAATCACAGGTTTTTTGGGGAGCAGGTTTTGATGGAGTCCTTACGCTGCCAAGTAATTTAAGAAAGATTGGTTATGAGGCGTTTCGAAGCTCAGGTTTTAGTGGAACATTAGTGCTTCCTCCCAATTTAAAAAGTATTGGTGAGGCTGCTTTTTATTGCACAGACTTTGAGGGAACCGTTACAATCCCAAATTCAGTTACCAGTATAGCAAAGGATGCATTTTATAATTGTAACAACATTACTCGGATTAATTTGTCTAATCGAATAAAGACCATTGAACAGGGCTCTTTTTGTACATATGGAATGAAGGAAATTTATATACCAAAATCGGTGACAACTATTTCGCGGGTTGCCTTTCGCGATGGACAAATCATAAAGATATTTGGGTATAAGGATAGTTATGCGGAAACTTATGCATTGGAGAATGGTTATGAGTTTGTCGATGTGGAGGCGGCAGAACCAGCAGAAACACCGACTACGGTGAACAATCCTATTGTAGCTGACGGGTACACCACATGGGATTGTGTGTACTTTGGTAATTACTGGCAAAGCGATACGAATCGGGATGGCACTGCGGATCAAAAGGATGACAAACAGCCGATTAAATGGCGGGTATTATCGGTAGATGGTGATGATGCTTTTTTGTTGGCAGATAAAAATCTGGATAGCCAAGCTTATCATACAAGTGAATCCTATGTTTCGTGGGAAACCTGTTATTTACGGGAATGGTTAAATTATGCATTTCTCTATGCTGCCTTTTCTACAGAGGAACAGAATGCAATTCGCCTAACAAGTGTTTATACACCGCCCGAATATGGTTTTGAGAAAGCCTGCACAACGGAAGATTATGTATATCTTTTATCACTTGATGAAGTTCAAAATCCAGCTTATGGATTTGATTGCGAAGAGGGTGAAGAAATAAAAAAAAGAGAATCCAGAAATACACAGTTTACAAAAAATCGTGGAGGCTGGACATCAACGGCTGAGGCATTTGGGGGAAATGGAACATGGTGGCTTCGAAAAGGTGGACCGACTAAAAGAATTCCTATTGTGTTTAGTACTGGTAGTACTAGCAGTGCAGGTGATAGAGCGCATTATTCCGTGCATGAGAAAGTGCCGGTTATACGTCCTGTGATTCATATAAATCTTTCATCCGGTCTCTGGAAATGGGCAGGTAAAGTACGAGTGTACGATGAAATGTGCGAGCCAATTATTACGCCGGAACCGACCGAGATTCCAGCAGAGACACCAACTCCTAAACCAACGGCGACAGCAACACCAACGGTAAAACCAACAG
>ERZ773200.2694-NODE-2694-length-12651-cov-4.764370_pt1 | contig 12651 bp, 10 predicted proteins | sample MGYA00581008_ERZ773200 | MGnify/ENA primary metagenome ERZ773200 (study PRJEB29015, sample SAMEA2737770) | human gut metagenome | biome: human gut; feature: human-associated habitat; material: faeces | place: China | collected 2012 ... | reverse complement strand
TAGGAGGTGGCCGTCAGCGGGTTGCGCTCGGCGGCCGGTATGAGGGTCAGTCCGCAGGCCTGGGCTGATTCAATGATGGCCGTTCCGTCGGGCGCCAGTCCGTAGCGGGCCGTGACGGGCCGCATCAGCGGGTCGTGTACCTCCACTTCAATGGTCTGCCCGTGCAGGGCGGCGGTAAAGGCTTGCAGCATGCCTTCGCCGCCGTCGGAGAGGGGGAGGCTGCTGACGTCTGCGCCGCGGGCGGTGAGGGCGCGGGCAAAGGCGGCTTCCACTTCTTCGGAGGTGAGACAGCCTTTGAAGGAATCGAGAGCAAGCAGTATGTGCATGTATGGTTTCATCGGGCGTGCGGACTGGCGTCGATGCTCCAGCCCGGAATGGTTTTCATGCACAAAATTAGGTATTTAAAGTATGAAAGCCAAGTGTGCCGTTTGCTTTGGTAATTTTTTTTGATGCATATCCATACGTTATTTAATCCGTAACTCAATCGATCCGCTAATTACATCACCTGCTTTGATCGGCTTGCGGTATGGAGCATAATGCGCCCCCAAAAAGCCTTCATCACCAGCCGTAACAAAATCAGCTATAAGAAAATGTGTTTTCTTTCCTTCCTTCCAACATCTCCAATGCTGGTGTCCGTTGGAGACAATCAGAATCTGGCCCTTGCCAACCTGGTCATCTAAGCCGGCAAGCCATATGTTTCTACGGGTAGAGCGGAAATCATTGCTGCCAATTTCACTGTAATCCTTGCTCCATGACCAGGTCGGTTCAGTACGCGGAGTCGCATCTCGAGGCACATCAGAATAAAAACTTAATGCACGCCCCACCGGACGACTGATATGGTCAGCCGGATATACTGACCATAATCCTTCTCTACGCCAGAATGTTTCATCAAAGCCATCGGCTGATGCAAAGACCATTCCCCACTGCCTCGGATTCAGACCAACACTTGCCGTAAATTTATAGTTAATCAGAATTTGGCCATTGGCATTAATCTGCATCTGATAACTTCCGGAAAAACCTTCATAGTTTCCTTTCACGGATACCAGCACTCCATTTTCATTCTTCTCGGCAGTTACCTCATCAGTTTTCCACCCCTTGCAGCAATCATTAAACACGGGTGTGTTGGCATTGTGATTCGGCAAACATCCCCCACCAGTCAGGGGTAATGCCATTAACCATGGTCCGCCTTCCAATATTGATTTACCATGACTGATTAAGCGCTTGATTTGTCCGTCAGTACGAGACACTTCACAGGTAAAATCTTTACCCTGCACTATGAACATATCCTTTTTTGTCTGTAGTCTTGTTTTTTGGCAGACTAAATCAGGAATCCGATTCTGCATCTGCTCACCGACAGAAATCAAATATTCATCCACCACAACTCCGCGCGGATCCTTGAAACGCAAGTATAGCTGACTGCCGGCATTAGGATTCTTGACGTCAATACGGAACTGATCTCTCTGTCCTGGCTGTAATTGAACTTGTGTGCGACCACTTTCTTTTCCAAGAGTCCATTCCAGACTTAGCTCGCTAAAATTGGTAAATGTAAAACGATTTTCGGCTTCGATCACAAAACTGCATGCCGGTTCCAGCGACTTTGTCAGAATTTTTACAGGAGAGAATATCTTCTTCATATCCCAATATTCAGGTTTCATACGGCGCCAGCCATCAATCACTCCCCAGGCACCATACCCCACGGCATTTCCATCGGGTAACTGGAAGATATCGTCGATGCCCGACCAGATTGAGCCGCCGAGAACACCATCAGTACGGTACATATTTTCCCACATTGGTTGTAAAGCCAAAGCCCAGTCACTGCGGATTCCCGGGTCAGTAACTCTTGACACTTTGTCGGGTCGTATTTGTCACTGCTACCAGCATCTTTAATGTTGCATTCTGATACAAGGAATCCAAATCGGTCACAATTCTCAAATCCGAAATATGCACTTTGGGCACAGAGAAGAGGGTGACTTTACGGGTGATACCCCCTAACTGATGTGCGGCATATTGCGTCAGGCTGCCTAACATATCAGCTAAGGATTCGCTGCGAACGTAGAGCTCCAATTTGTTGGCACCGGTCTTCAAAGCACGGGTAATGTTTACTTCATAAGGAGTCATACCGCCCATGTGCTGTCCCACCTGCACTCCGTTGACCAGCACTCTATATTCACTATGCACCCCGTCGAAACGAAGCAAAACCTCCTGCTCCTTCCATGAATCAGGAACTTCAAACTCACGACGATAACGAGCAAAAGCAGCTGAATCTACCTGAAATCCCTGCATCTTCCATTGTCCGGGAACCTGAATGGGCTTCCAGTCTGTTCCGGTTTCATGTTCAGAAAATTCCCACACGCCATTCAGGGAAATCTGGTTGTTGTAGACCCCCTGAACGGATTCGGGTATCGGTGTATATTGCGGTAACCGTGCTTCCACGTTGACCAGCGTATCCACCTGATAGGTCCGTACATTTTTCAACGCTTCGCGGGCTTCTTCGCGTACAGGATTCAAAGCTCGCCCGTTTGTTGAATGAAGTTTAATCTCAGAAATAATGGAATTTGGTCCTTTTTTAGGGACGGCCACCAGTACAAACTGTCCGTAGGCATAAGCATGACGCGGTAGTTCAATGACCTTGCGCACTTCTTTTCCTTCCGGAATCATAATGTCTTCACAAATCGGATTCCCGTCGGCAATCAATTCAATCACGCGTTCCTGATCGGACAAGAAAGCAATTTCCAGACGATATTTGGCCTGAATGTCCATTTTATCGAATGCATAAATTACCTTCGATCCAAAATTACACGTACGAATAGCTTGACCGGCATTGGGGTATGCAGGCATTGTATAATCTTCACCTAATATAAGATGTGGTTGTTTGCCCGTTTCACCACAATCGTCGAAAGCAACTTGAATAAAGTCATGTTTCTGAGCCATCAAAAACATATTAGAGCATAATAATGCACACAAAAAAATTATCCTACGCATAATCGTCATTTTTTGCAAAAATAATAAGTCATAAATAATAATGAATGAACTATTTTTGCAAAAACTTGTTGTATATTTGCATTAGGAGGTAGTTCCCGACAAATACAACAATCTACTATGCCTAAAATCACCTATGAAAAAGTAACACGGAACAAAGATTCTTCCTTTTCCATAATTGATTACTATAATCCTTATTTTGCTGCTCCGCTGCACATACATCCTGAATATGAACTGATTCTTATAGAAGAAGGCACGGGAACCATGTATGTCGGAAATTTCACCAAGCCGCTTGAACAAGGCGATTTGTTGCTCATCGGGCCCAACCTGACTCATCTCTGGCTTAGCTCTGAATGTTATTATAAACCGGATGTTTCCATGCTTTCCCATTCGGTTTACTGCCAGTTTGACGAACGTATCCTTCCTGACCCGCAACATCGGATTGCTGAAATCAAACCGATTTACCATTTATTGCACGAATCTTTGAAGGGCATTCTTTTTCGCGGGGAAAAACTCCAGGAAGCACAAGAACAATTCCGAATGCTGATTCATCAAAACGGTTTCGAAAAATGGATGAACTTCTGTATGCTCCTGTATAAGCTGGCCAATGAAGTGGACTACGTATGCCTGAATTCAGACGAATATGTTTCTGGAAATGCCGGTTACAACGACCCTTGCATTAAAAACATCCATCAATATTTGATGCAACACTACCAATACAATATCTCACTGGCCGATCTGGCCGATTTAGCCCACATGAATCCCAGTTCGCTATGTCGGTTCTACAAAGCCAACACGGGGCGCAGTATTTTCGACTACCTGGCCGAAATCAGAATCTCTTATGCCACAAAATTATTGCAGAACCGCCATAGTGGTATCAGTCAGATAGCTTACGACTGCGGTTACAATAGTATCTCCCATTTCAATCATCAGTTTAAACGGATTACCGGATATACTCCTACAGAATTTTTTCATCATGCAAATCAGGAGTTTTCGACCTGATTAAATTAATATATGTAATAAGTAGAGCATACGCCAACTTTCCAAAGGTACATATACTAACCGTTTTATTGTAAACTTAGGATTAGCGTTGTGGCTGAATCTTTGACAGTAGAAACGTAGAGAGAATAATAATTAACCGAAAATCAAGATAAGCAATGAAACATTTACTGAAATGGTTATGTGGCGGACTGGCCCTGTGTATGCCGCTGAGTGTACGGGCTATCGCTTTGCAGGAAGTGGAACGAGGACATACATTAACCCTGGTGGCTCCCACCGGGTACGCAGCCTATCAATGGCAGGTATCAACCAATGGGGGAAAAAGTTATCTGGACATACCCGGCGGCAGCGTGCGCGAATTGTCGGTTAAGGTAAATGTTCCGGCAACCTATCGGGTTGTGGGATTCATGAATAACGGACAGCATGTGTATGCGGATTCCCTGCAGGTGGCGCTGACTGCACAGACATATTCTGCCGTGGCTTCGGCGGCTTCGGCAGCACAGGGATATGTGGAGTCGAGAGACGGCAAGCCCGGGGTGGGAGGCATTACGATTCCCGAAGCTCCGCGCGACGCCAACAATCTGCCTACTTTTGAACGCCAGCTGACCAACTGGACCTCGACCGAAGCCATGGCGGTATATTACTTCTGGCACCCTCAGGCCGTGGTGGATACGCGTATGGTGATGACGGCGGCATTGGGTCAGCAGGTTAATTTTAAGGTGACGATATGGAATCCGCAGGATTTGTCGGAGCCGCTGGGCTGTGCCTATCTGACTACGGTGGGTACGGGGCGCCCCGATACCGTTATGCTTTCCGGATTCAACGTTCCGGCAATGGGATATTATCGCTATCAGTTGGAGTGTCTGAACGGATGTCAGAATATACGCAATATTGACCGTTTCCTGTTTGCTTCGACCGCAGAGCAGAAAAGTTATGTGGCTTCATACCTGACTTCGCCGTCCGTGCATCTGTATGACTGGCGCTCCACGCAGTCGGGCGCTCCCACGGGCGATGCCTACGATTGGTGTTACCAGGAGGTGATGCTGCCGGCCTCGGCCGACGTGATAGGTACGTATGTCATGTCGCTGGGCGTGTTGAGCGGCTATATGGGCATTCAGATGAACGGATACGACGAGCAGGGCAAGTCGCTCCATGAAGTCCTCTTTTCGATGTGGGACGACGGCAATACGGAGGAAGACCCCAACCTGCCCGAATATTTGCGTGCTGGGGCTGTGGACTGGGCCGACTATACCACCGTCAAGCGGTTTGGCGGGGAGGGAACAGGCATACAGACTTTTGTTCACGGGCATCAGTGGGAGTGCGGCCGCTACGTGCAGTTCCTGACCAATTGCCGCCCCGAAATAGCAACCTATACGGTAGTGGAAAACGGCGTGGAGCAAGTGCGGCAGCAGGAAAACCGTCTGGTTTCGGCCTGGTATAATGCTCTTGACGGGCGCGGCTGGCAATATATCTCAACCGTGCGTCTGCCCAACAGCAGCAAGTATTTCAACAGCTGGTACTCGTTTCTCGAAAACTATAATTTCCCGACAGGACAGGCCGTGCGCGAGGCTTACTATCGCAACGGCTATGCCCGCAGCCGGTATGACGGCAAATGGTATCATTTTAATCAGGTAAGTTTTTCGCATACCGACGGCGGCGTGGCCGAGGGAGCGCGCAACGACTGGGGACAAGGCGCCTCGGACAAGGAAACGGGGGCTTTTTTCATGCGCAACGGAGGTTATCTGCCTACCGATATGCGCGAGAGCATGGTGCCGCTCAATGCGCAGCATACGCCGGTGGACACGATTGCACTGGAGCCGCTCCTGCAGCGGGTGGACCAGGGCGTGGCCAACGAGCAGGAACGCATCCGGCAGGATGAAGCGTTTGAGCAGAATCTGCTGAACAAGTCCGGTTGGGAAGTGCTGAGCTTTTCGAGCGAGGAAACGGCCGGCGAGCCCAACGGAAACGGACTGGCCAAATGGGTGATTGACGGTAATAACGATACATACTGGCATTCACGCTGGACCAGTTCGACGGCAGCTTATCCGCATACGTTTGTCATTGACATGAAGCAGGTGTATGACATTTCGGCTTTCCGGATAACCATGAGCGGAGGTTCCAACCGTTATATTCAGGCTTTTGATGTGTATGGCAGCCTGGACAGTGAAAACTGGACACTGGTGTATTCTACCGACGAGGCACCTGACGAGGAATCGTTCCGTTTTTCACTAACCCGTTCGGCACAGATGCGCTATTTCAAGCTGGTGGTACGTAGCGGCCGGGCTACCGACGGGCCCTTTGTGCGTATCAATGAAATTGACGTCAGCGGCAGCATTCCCGAAGGTATCGGGCAGGTGACAGCCGCCGTCAGCAACAGCTGGCAGGTAGTGGCCCGCGGACGGACGGTGGAATGGACAGCGCCGTTTGCTGCCGAAAAAGCTGTGCTGACCTTGTATTCGGCTGCCGGACAGACGATGTGGCGCCAGACGTACCCTGCTTTGCATAAGGGGAAAACCTGCACTACGCAGTTGCCGAAACTGGCTCCGGGAGTGTATGTGCTGGCCATCCGAAAGGGAAACGAAGTGTATGCCCGTCATATCCGGCTTTTCTGATTTTTTTTGAAACAACCATCATTTATGACCATGAAAAAACAAATTCTCATTATTTCTACCAGTCCGCGCCGGGGCGGCAATTCCGACCGCCTGGCCGACGAGTTTGCCCGGGGAGCCGGTGAGGCCGGCCACCGGGTGGAAAAAATCAATCTGGCTGACCGCCGGATTGCCTTTTGCCGGGGTTGTCTGGCCTGTCAGCAGACGGGACAATGTGTCATACACGACGATGCGGTGGAGATTACTCGTCTGATGGGGCAGGCCGATGTCATTGTGTGGGCTACGCCGGTGTATTATTACAGTATCAGCGGACAGATGGAGACCATGATCGACCGGGCCAATTCGCTCTTTGCTTCCGACTACCGTTTCCGCGATGTGTATTTGCTGGCTTCAGCAGCCGAAACCGGGCATGCCGTAGTAGAAGGGGCCGAAACGGCTGTACGCGGCTGGGTGGCCTGTTTTGAACAGGCCCGGCTGGCTGGCGTGATACTGGCTGACGGGGTGACCGAGCGCGGTGAGGTTGAAGGTCATGCGGCTTTGGCCGAGGCTTACCGTATGGGAAAGAATGTGGAATGAGGCATGCAGAGGCTTTTCCGATTTTTTTTCATGAAAAGATTCTGGCTAACCGGGTTGCTGTTATTGTGGGGCGTCATGACTTGGGCGCAACAATCTTATTCGGCTTATTACTATCAGCGTGTCAGTCTGTTTGAGATGTTGCCGGTAAGTCCTGGAGACATCGTGTTTTTGGGAAACAGCATTACGGACGGTTGTGAGTGGAACGAACTGCTAGGCCGGACGGATGTGCGTAACCGGGGTATCAGTGGCGACACATCAATGGGAGTGTATGACCGTTTGGGGTCTATTGTGCAGGGGCATCCGGCTAAAGTTTTCCTGATGATTGGAATCAACGATCTGGCAGCCGGTATTGATTTGGATGTCGTGGAGCTGCATGTGAAAATGATCGTGAAACGCATAAAGTCGGATTCGCCTTCTACACGCTTGTATTTACAAAGTGTGTTACCCGTAAATACGGCCTTTACGGCCTTTCCTGCCCATAAGGCCCGTAAGACGGATGTGGTTGAACTGAACCGGCGCTATAAGGCATTGGCCCTCCGGTTGGGAGTAACATATATAGACCTTTATACGCCGATGGTTGACCCTGACACACAGGAGCTGGACATCCGTTATACCAACGATGGCCTGCATCTGTTGGGGGCAGGCTATCGTCGGTGGGCAGAGGTGATACGCCCTTATTTGGCTGAATAGTGGCGGAATCCTTCTGCTCGGATAAAAAGCATGAAGTTATTTACCTGTATTTTTTGAATTCGTTGATTATGAGAATTTTGAATCTTATTTGGGCGCTTTTGTTAATGACTCATGTAACGGTTGCGGCCAAAGTGATTAAGGTGGCTTGTGTAGGCAACAGCATTACGTATGGAGCAAATATCCTCAATCGGGAACAAAACAGCTACCCGGCGCAGCTTCAGGCTTATTTGGGCGGAGAGTATGAGGTGCGCAATTACGGTGTGTCGGGGACGACATTGCTTTCAAAAGGCGATTATCCTTATACCGCTACACCGGCATACCGGCAGGCCTTGGATTTTCAGCCGGATATAGTATTGATTAAGTTGGGTACGAATGATACGAAACCGCAGAACTGGCGGTTTCATCATGAGTTTGAAGCGGATTATCAGAAACTGATAGAACAGTTCAGGAATCTGGATTCGCACCCGAGAATTATTCTGCTGGTTCCGGTGCGCTGCTTCCTGACCGACGAAACGTCAATCAGTCCGCTTCGCATCAGTCAGTCGGTCCGGCCTGCGGTGGAGCAGATAGCCTGGAAGAACGGTTTGGAAATACTGAATCTTTACAGCCTGTTCGGAGATAATTGGGAACCGCATCTTATGCCCGACCGCCTGCATCCGTCAGCTATTGGAGCCGGACGGATGGCGCAGGTCATTGGGGCTTATCTCAAACAGGCGTATGCGACATGCCACACGCAGGATATGCCTTTTCTGAAAGATGCTGCAACATTTAATTTTCATGGTTATTGCGGATATGATTTTCGGTTTGAAGGCGCAAACTGCAAGATAGTAAAGCCTTATGGTGAGGCTCCCGGAAAACCGTGGGTCATCCGGGCACGTTTCTGGGGGCATGAACCGCAAACGGATATCGCACTGCTGGAACATGGTTTTCATATTATGTATTGTGACGTGGCCGACATGTATGGTAGTCCTGAAGCCGTAAAGCGCTGGAACCGCTTTTATAAAATGATGGTGAAACAGGGTTTCCGGCGTCAGGTCGTGTTGGAAGGGATGAGCCGCGGAGGGCTGATTGTTTATAATTGGGCGGCAGAAAATCCGAATAAGGTGGCGTGTATATATGCCGATGCGCCGGTAATGGACATAAAGAGCTGGCCCATGGGGTGTGGAAAGGGGCAGGAATCAGCTGATGATACAAAACGTATGCTGTCGGCCTATGGTTTTGCTGATGAAGAGGAGGCCAGGGCATGGTCGCATAATCCGCTGGACAGGGCAAAGGTGATTGCGCGGGCTAAGATTCCCTGTCTGCACGTGGTGGGCGATGCGGATACGGTAGTTCCGGTTGATGAAAATACGACGCCGTTTGTTACGGCCATGCAAAAATATGGCGGACAGATAAAGGTCGTTCATAAGCCGGGCATAGGCCATCATCCTCATTCGCTGGCTAATCCGAGGACTATTGTTGATTTCATTTTGAGGGCTACCGGACTGTATGTCAATGAGTGTACGCATGCCGTGCCGGGCAATGAATATCGCGAGGGAGCAGGATGGAAACCGGGGACGGAGTGGCATGCTCAGGCTGAGGATATCCGACAAACGCTCAAAGGGCGGCACTTGAAACTGTTGTGGCTGGGCAATTCGATTTCGCAAGGATGGGGCGGCCGGCGCGCGGCGGTAACCTATAAGCCCGGGCTGGAGGTCATGGATAGTACGGCGTGGGAAACGGCCGGAATATCCGGTGACGGTACGCAACATTTGCTCTGGCGGTTGCAGCATGATGATTATAACGTTTGCCGGCCGGAAAATGTAGTGATAGCTATTGGGGTGAACAACCTGATTGGAGGATATGACGAGCCGGAAGACGTGGCTGAAGGCATCATAAAGGTAACGGAAGAGGCGGAAAGGCAGTTCCCGCAGGCACGTATTTGGGTGCTTGGCCTCCTGCCGGCCGGCAAGGATGCGGAGAGCCGGCTGAGGATGCAGGCGAATGCGGTTCATGAACTCTTGCAGAAACATGAATTCGGCCGCGCCAGATATGTGAATCCTTCTGCTTGGTTCTTGACCGAAGATGGGAAAGCCCGGAGCGATTATTACACGGGCGACTATATTCATCTTTCAACAGAAGGATACAGGCGATGGGCTGAAGAGGTAAAAAAGATGACGGGGATGTAATCTCTTCGTTTTTTTCGACGGTTCCGGTTATTTTGAATAACTTTGCATGAGGCCTTGTAAGCTATGATACAGGCTTCATGCATTTTTTTGAAGAAGGATTGCTATGCAGGAAATATTATTTTTGTTGTTGGGGATGATGCTGGGAGGTGTAGCCATGTGGCTGTACTGCCGGGGCCAGATGTCGCGCCATGAGGCAGCGGTAGAGGCCCGTATGCGTGAGGAAATGACCCGGCGTGAAAATTCCGAACGGGCCAATGCTGAGGCGTTGCGTCATGAGTTGCGGGCTATCAGTGCCGAAATGTTGGCTTCACAAAGCAGCCGGTTGCGGCAGGCACATATGGAGCAACTCGAAACGCTGCTCTCGCCTTTGGAGAAAGACCTCTCGCGCTTCCGACAGCAGTTTACGGAAACCAATGCTTCAATGAAGCAGCAGGTGGAGGATTTGTTTAAGGAGACCATGACACTCGGGCACAAGGCCGAGGCCCTGGCCAAGGCCATGACAACCGATTCCAAACGGCAGGGAGATTGGGGCGAAGCCGTGTTGCGTAATATCCTGGAGGCTTCGGGACTGACGGAAGGCCGTGATTTTGAACTGCAGGTGCATACACGCAACGAAGACGGCAGTATGCTCATACCTGACGTGGTTGTACATCTGCCCGAAGGACGTAATGTGATTATTGACTCGAAAGTGTCACTCACTGCCTTTACGCGCTATGCCGGAACAACGGATAAACTGGAAGCGGAAGCACAACTCAAGGAGCATCTGCGCTCGGTGAGGGCTCACGTACGCGAATTGAGCCGTAAGGATTACAGCCGGGTTGTGGAAGGCAGCATCGGTTATGTGCTGATGTTCATTCCCAACGAATCCGCTTATGTGGCGGCCGTGAATGCCGACCCGACACTGACCACCGATGCTTACCGCGAGCATGTGATTGTATTGAATCCTACCAATTTGCTGATGGCTTTGCAGTTGGCTTATAACTTGTGGCAGACACAGTTGCGTGAAGCCGGTGTGAAGGACATTTATAATTCAGCTGAACGGCTGTACAAGAAATTTACGCTGTTTGCCGGTAATTTTGTTAAAGTGGGAGAGCAGATAGAGCGGCTTTCAGCAACTTACGAGCAGTCGCGCAGGCAGTTGTGTCAGGGACGTGACAATATAGTCAGTCAGTTGGAACGGTGGCGTGAAAAAGGGCTGATGCCCAAGGAGCGTATTCCCGACAGTTTGACGGACGATTGTACGGAAACCGAATCAATAACGCCATGAACAGTATTGCTGAGACATGCATGCATGCTTTTGTGTGGTGCTGCCGGGTGCGTCATCGGCGGGGCTATGGCGTGCATTCGCCGTATGCTTATAATTTGATTAAGCAGGTGTTTTTTGAAACGGAAACTTTTTATGCATACGAAGAGTTGCAGCATACGGTAGGGCGCGGACGCAGTTTCTGGCAGACCAAAACCGACCGTCTGATGTTGCGCCTGGCCAACGAGGTGCAGCCCCAGCGTATTTGGGTATGCGGGCCGCAACTTGACGCGCCGGCCTGCTATGCCTCAGCCGGATGTCGCAGAGCCAAGCGTATCGATTGGTCGGAACAGACAGCTGTATGGCCTGATAATTTGCAGTTGCAGCAACCTTTGGTCGACTTTTGGATGTGGGAGGCAAAAACACTTGATCTGAACAGGTTTGAGAAAATGGCAGCAACAGTGGCCGAACCTTCGGTGGCGGTAGTGTTTGACATACATCGTTCACGAAGTGCTTTGCGCTTGTGGAAAAATATTGAGCACCATCCGCTTTCGGTTGTTACCTTTGATTTATATGATGTAGGAGTGGTGTTTTTCAACCGTCAGTATAATAAACAGTCGTACAAGGTTTGTTTTTGAAGTCATCGATGTATATTATAAAGGAATGAAACAGTCCAAACTTATTTATACCCGCCGGGGAGACGGTGGAATGACCGATTGTCCCGGCAAGGGGCGGGTGAGGAAAGATGCGGCATGGATAGCCGTATTTGGAGATATTGATGAATTGAACGCGCATATAGGACTGTTGGCTGCCCGGTTGAACGGTTCTCCCGAAATCCGGGAACAGTTGCAGGATTGTCAGCGGATGCTTTTTGAGTTGGGGCATGTGTTGCAGACCCAACATGATGATGGCATACTGACTGCAGCTACATTGCGGCTTGAGCATTGGATTGACGGTATGACCGGGAAGTTGCCTGAGTTGCATCATTTTGTGCTGCCCGGGGGTAATCTGTCCGCTGCGCAGGCTCATGTATGCCGGACGGTATGCCGAAGACTTGAGCGTACCTGGGTACATGTTATGGGAGAAACGAGCGGCACGGACATTGGCGGCGCTTATTCGTTTTTGAACCGCTTGTCAGATTATTTGTTTGTATTGGCACGTATGCTCAATGCGGAATAAATAAGGCCATTGCACCAGTTCGCCTTTAGCTAGGAACAAGAAAGGCTCTTTCGGGTAAAATTTTTTTATGTGCCTTAAAGCCGTGAGAATAAGGCGCATAGCATAATTTTCGGCTTAGCCTCCGAAAATTTTTCAAAAATTTCTTCCTGAAAAATTTGGTCAGTTCGCATAAACCGTGTAATTTTGCACTCGCTTTCGGGAACGAAAC
>ERZ773200.2691-NODE-2691-length-12676-cov-28.439268_pt1 | contig 12676 bp, 10 predicted proteins | sample MGYA00581008_ERZ773200 | MGnify/ENA primary metagenome ERZ773200 (study PRJEB29015, sample SAMEA2737770) | human gut metagenome | biome: human gut; feature: human-associated habitat; material: faeces | place: China | collected 2012 ... | reverse complement strand
CCAAGGCTTCGTCCTTACGCCAACTGTCCTCATGGTCGTAGTCCTCATGATCCCCGTGATGCTCGTGCGCGTGGTCGTGGTGGTCGTGTGCGGAATGATGGCCCGATCCGCCCAGTCTCTTTTTCAGAAAGTGCGCTATCACGCCCGTGTATATAAAATCGAGTAGTCCCATATTCTTTCCCCTTTATGTTTTCTTTTTGTGATGCACCGTTCGGCACAAACTTGAGTGCAAAGTTATGATTGGCTTGTGCAGCCTACCTGCAGCGCGGTTCCTCTATTCTGATATCTTTGTTTTCAGTACCGCTTTTTGTGTTGGTCGGTTGGTACTGGAGTTTCACTTAAGTGGTACTGAAGTGTCAGCATGCTTAAACTTCGGTGACACTTAAGTTGAACTGGTCAGGCATTCCAGTTGACAAGTTCCTCGTATTTGTCGAAGTCCATTTTGGAGTCTGCTCCCACCTTTTCAAGCATCAGTCTTACCACTTCCTGCTCCTCGGGAGGAAGCAGAATGTCGCCACGTCTACGCTTGAAATATTGGTTGCGTCCGAAGTGGAGGATGAGGGTGGTCATAAACTTATTATATTGTTGAGGGTACATTCGCTTTTGAAAGTTGGTGAATCCTTTGGCGAATAGGACCGGCTTTTTATCCCGATAGTAAGTGCAGGTCTTGTCTTTGCCGCATCTGGTGGGATTGATCAGACGCAGATACTCTTCGTGCTGCTCCATGAGGATGGAGTAGGCTATCTGGTGCAAACAGGTAGTCGCCATGGGGCAGCAGCTATGCTCACACACTGGATAGTCGGTTGGTAACGATGTATATTCTTTTTTAGGCATAATCTTCTTGATACTACCGAGCAAGAACTTTTGTTGTTTTCCCGTTCTCGTCTCGCATGATATAAATCTGCCCTGGTGTCATAGCTTTTACTTTGCGTCCCTCAATAGTGTAAATAGCTTTTGCACCATTTGGCGTTACAAATATTCCTTCTACACCTGTGCCTTGATTCATCTTGGCGGAAGATATGCCTCCCGATGCTTCATAGCTGAGCCAAATCATATCTCGCTTGATATCTATCTGCACCTGAATTGGCCACGGATTAGCCAGTCCACTGTTGTAGATTGTGTAAGCATCCCATTGGTTTTCCCCATCGAAGCGTACAAGACCTATATCAGATACTGCCATCCATAGGGCATCATGCTTGTCTATTGCAATATCCACGATGCAGTTGCCGCCTATGTTGGAGTTATATTGGTTATAGATTTTCCAATTCGTGCCATCGTAGCAAACCAATCCACCACCATAATCTTTACCCATTACAGGCATTCCATTCCTACTATATCTACTATTCATCCATACTCTGTTATGCGAATCAACAGCGATACAGTCAACATAATTATATGGAATAGGGGAATTTATCGTATCATGACACACCCAATTATGCCCGTCAAAAGAGCACACTCCAAGGTCCGCGATTCCAACCCATAGCCTGTCGCTCTTATCAAAAGCGAGGGATGTTATCATGTCGCCTGGCATTGGCGAATTTGAAGAGTTGTATTGAAACCATTGTACGCCGTCGTATTTATATAAGCCATTTGATGCTCCAACCCATAAATGGTTTTTGCTATCGAATTCCAGTTGTTTTAACTGCCCTGTTTGAAATGGCGTGTTATCTCGTTTGAAAACAGTTGTATCGGCATTTTCTATAACAGCCAGTATGGTATCGCTATTATTGGGTGCAACCCACAAACGTCCTCGCTTATCGTATGCAGCTGCGTTAATAGCAGGGTAATAGTCCTTTGCATTAGGAAACAGGTGTTTCCATTCCCCTTTCTCTGTGTATTGGGCAAGATAATCATTGGATGCAAAGCACACGTTGCCTTTCTCGTCGACTGTGGAAACCTCGTGCATCAGGTTCTGCGTCAATACATTCTTCTCCAGTTCTGTCTGTTCAAACGTGCCGTCATAGAATCTGAGCAATCCATGAAATCGTGTTGCTACCCATACATCGTTACCATCGGGTGCAATGTCGCATATCCAGTCGTTGCTGTAGTTTGAAGGAAGCGGGTAAGAGGAGAATTGTTTTCCGTCATATTTGACAAGTACGTTCCAATTTCCCATCCATAAATTACGATTCGTGTCGAAGGCTAATCCGTTAACATTGTTACTTGACAGTTGTCCGCCTGAAGTGTTGTACGAAGTGAAAGATGTGCCGTCATACTTGATTAACCCTCTGTTAGTAGCCAACCATTTGTTGTCTTTATCGTCGATTATTATATTGTTAACTTCACTTGCGCCACAGTTTAGAAGCGTGGTATTTCCATTGGAGGAAAGGAAACCAAACGTAAAGCCACCAAACCACAGTGTACCGTTTTTATCAAGAACAAGAGATTGGATAGCAGGATAGGAATGTATGTCTGCTTTGGGGTCAGGAGTGTAAACCGTATAGTAATTATCTTTCAAGATATAGATATCGTGTATTGCTCCAATATACACCTTATCTAATGCATCATCAAAGGCGAAACAGCTTTGAAGTGCAAAAGGGAACTGCCAATTCTGAAATGAGTTTTCATCATAAATGCTCATGCCTGTGTATTTGCCACCTATCCACCACTTGCCATTGTGGTGAGCCAGTCCAACGATATTGTTGTCTGCCAATCCATTTGTTCTATCAAGGAATTGGCATCGACCAGTGTTTTTGTCGTAAATAGCCAGACCGCCATCCGTTCCCAGATAAAGTTTGTCGCCATCTACAACAATGTTTCTGACCCATGCCTTTGAAAGATAATTCTTCCAATCGTTCACCTGTGCGTGACATACAGAAGCAGAAATCTGTATGCCGAGCAACATAAGGAAAATGACCATCTTTCTCATACGGAAATTATTGTCGTCCAACATTGCTTTACGAAGGTCTATTCTGTTCATCGTTTCTCTATGTTTTTATTCCAATATGCAAATATAAGACTATTTTTTGAAAAAGTGGATGGATTTCGTAAAAAACTTATATCGTTACAAACGCCTCCGACATATTGCCGTAGGACGTCACCTCTTGCATGATATAGCCTTCTCTGTGCATGGTCTTTTCTGTATGGAAGATAAGGGCCTTCCCCGGGCCAGACTTCTTCGAATCGTTGCCGACCTACCAAACTCCATTGCCCGACACTTGATGTTTCAGCTTTCCACCTCGTCGAGGTGCTTTTGCTGTGGCTCCTTTCCCTCGGCACCGCATCGGGGACACGTCCCCATCGTTGTACGCCGATTAGCTAGATTTCCAGGCGCGAGCCGACATTCGTGTTCGCATTCGAGGCATCGTTGTTCGCATTCGCAAACGAGACACCGCCATTCGCGTTCGCATTGTTGTACCCGCGATAGACCACGCGGCCTATGGGAAACTCTACCAGGCTGCAAAGTTACTCATTCTCGGTGTAAAAAATGGCCGGGCGCTACACAATGAGCCAAAATGACATCGCAATGATGCCCCCGAGCACTGTGCAGGCCCAGTCTATCCAGTCCCATTGACAGCCGTGGAGCTTGTCTTTGAGTTCGAGACATGAGGCTGCGATGATGGCAGAATAGATGGCTGCCCATGGCGACAATGCACACAGACCGACCAGCAAACCGCCGATTAGATGCTTGTAGCAGTTGCTTTTCTTCAGAAATGAGAAAATTTTGTTCATCGTTGAAAATTTTGAATGAAACGTTATACCTTTGCATCTAAAAAAGATGACAGTACTACATGATACAGAAGGCTGGAATGGCTTTGTTCAAGAGCTGTTTGAAGCCAAAGAGAAAGTGGAGCTTCAGCATGAATCGTTAATACGCCATCAGTCAGGCATAGCCGCAACTTTAATAGGCATAATCGCTGTTTTTGGCGATATGTCACAAGGGAGTATTCTTCTTCGCTGCTTGACAGTAGCGAGTGTGTTATTTCTGTTACTGACTGTCCTTGCGGGTGTGTTGTATTGCTTTTTGCAGTACAAACTAAAGTTGAGAGCACTCTCGAATTGCTTACGGCAATATCAAGAAGACTCTTTGGATGTTGTGGGACAGGTTTCCTCACCTATCGCTTCATGGCTTGCCAGAATCTTCCCGTGGTTGTTGTGCATTGGGATTTTACTTCTATCGGCAAGCGCAGTATGTGCTCTACTGCGGCATTGAGATTGTTCTTTTTTTATCATCATGTATTTTTTCTTCCATAACTTGATGTGTTTTGAAAATTTGTTATTACCTTTGCAGCAAAGCATTGATGGAATGGCCGAACTGCGTAACAAGCTAAGAGGTCGCCTGAGATGCTTTTATTCATTTATATTGTTGATGGAATAGCAAATGTATTTCACAATAATACGCCCATCGTTCCTTCTGTGCGTTTCTCGCCCGATATTCAACCTTACGCTTTGTCCATCTGCAGTCGTAGCCTTGAAATAGTAGAAGTAATCAAATGGATTGTTGTGTGTCGGGTAGTGTGCTGCTTCATCCAAATATGTGGCATTATCAAGCATGATGTCTATGTCTTTTAATTCATCGGCACTCACACGGCGAGTTCTGGCCATTGTATCAGAATACAAATGCTTGTTTCCTTTCTTGTCAAATCCGATTTTTATATTGTTTCCATTCGGTAATCGTTTTTGGAATTTTTTATCAAGCAGTGGAGCCATTTCTTTATCTATATAATGTTTACGTAAGATTGCAGCTTGTGTCTTTTCACGATTGCCAACGCATTCATGAAGAAAACTACAAGCGGCACATAACTCATTGTCCGGCACGAAGGTCAGTTTCAACTTTCCCTTAGCGACATCGCAGTCACGGCAACGACGAATCGTATAAGGATTGTAGTCGGGTACGGTTTTATTCTGTTTTCCTGGATTGAAATGGAAGATACCCTTTGTGTCGCGCTGCAGAGCTTCCTCGCCCAGTGCCATCGCCTCCTCATGGGCTGTGGCAGGGTATTTAGACTTGCGAACCTGCACTACGGTGCAACGGCAGTTCCATCCGTTGGGTGGATAGTATTCCTCCCAGAACGGGTCTGACGGCGGAAGCGTCACGCCATTAAGCGCAGCGTGTTCCGGACGCACCTTGCCATCGTTTGCCGTGCGGTACTGGAGGTTGTAGCGGTCGCCGTCCTCCGAGAACCGTTCCCACTTGGCTGCCATCTCCGCAGACGACTGTACGAAGTTGTACTCCGCACGGAGATAGTTGGAGTTGTAGGTCTTGTCGATCTTTCGAACATCATTCAAAAAGGCTTCGAACGTCTTTCTGTTGCCATTAGAATCCAGCAAGGACGGGAACGCCTCGTTGAGTTCGTGGAACGTTTTCATGCCAGAGAAGATATAGTCAGACCGTTGGAGGCGCTTGCGCATGACATCAGACATTTCCACTTGCTTGAAAGAGGAATCCAAAGCGCCGGCATGGGCGTTGATGAACTCCTGAACCTTCGGTTCTGCCAACACCTCAATGCGGAACTCCGAACCGTTCTGGGAATAGAGCGTGTGCATCATGCCGTCGGACAGTTCAGAGAGCTGCTTGCGTACCTGCTCCTGCTCTTTCGACAGCGACAAGGTTTGTGGAGTATCGCCTAACAGACGGGCATAGCGTTGGTGCAGCCCCAGGTAATCACTGGGGCTCAATCGAAAAAACTGCCGTGCGTGTTTTGCTGCTGTTTCTTCTCGTCGTCTTGCGGCTCGCTGTTACCATCGTCTCCCTCATCGTTATTATCCCCTCCTGTCGGTAACATGGGCTGGTTCGCCTACAGGCATACTGTATTTCTCTGCAAAGTAGGACGGGTCCACTTCGTAGCGGTCGGCAACCATGGTCTCGTATGCCACCTGCTGCTCTGGTGTGTAATCGACAGCATCATCCCATTTGAAGCGCATTCCCTTGATAGGGAAGCCGTGCTTTACCATGCGCGGGATAAGCTGGTTGTTCACGATGTCGCGCAGCATGGTGCAGTCGCTTTCAACCAGGTTCTCGAACACCTCGAGGTGTGTTTTTGATTGTGAGAGGCTGCTGCCGTCCTCGATGGTCATCGTCTGTCCGATGATGAGCTTTTACAGTTCCGAGTTGGCGCGATCGATGCGTTTGTCATAGACATTGAAGGTACTCTCCTGTTGTTTATCATCTTGTTCCTACATCAAACCACAACACGAAGCACGCGGTCAAACGCCTCCGACATGTTGTTTATCATCTTGTTCCTACATCAAACCACAACAGAAGCGAAGCGGGCGCGCTGGAGCATCTGTTGTTTATCATCTTGTTCCTACATCAAACCACAACCATAAACGCGTTATAGTCCGATTCCGTGGGGTTGTTTATCATCTTGTTCCTACATCAAACCACAACCTTGGAGAGTTATAAACAGAGCCTTACTAAGTTGTTTATCATCTTGTTCCTACATCAAACCACAACTGCCCGTGAGCAAAACCGTTGGAATCTCGGTTGTTTATCATCTTGTTCCTACATCAAACCACAACGTGCTGGTATCAACCCGTATATGGCTATTGGTTGTTTATCATCTTGTTCCTACATCAAACCACAACTGCTGGGGTGCATAGCTGAAAGTTACAAATGTTGTTTATCATCTTGTTCCTACATCAAACCACAACTTTCCGCCGTGCATTCACTTTCCCGTATTGTTGTTTATCATCTTGTTCCTACATCAAACCACAACTATATGGCTATTGGTCAAGTCAATAGCGGTGTTGTTTATCATCTTGTTCCTACATCAAACCACAACCTCGAAGTCGATTGTAAGGCTATCCGTCATGTTGTTTATCATCTTGTTCCTACATCAAACCACAACGTACGGTGAAGTTGACGAGTTTTCTCGGAGGTTGTTTATCATCTTGTTCCTACATCAAACCACAACGCTTGTGATAATCTTAATCCGTTCATTTTGTTGTTTATCATCTTGTTCCTACATCAAACCACAACATAGTTGGTACTTCCCCCGCTGCTGCTTTCGTTGTTTATCATCTTGTTCCTACATCAAACCACAACACGGATAGTGAAGTCACCAGCAAGGAAATGTTGTTTATCATCTTGTTCCTACATCAAACCACAACACCATCTTGCTAAATAATTAAAAGATCAATGTTGTTTATCATCTTGTTCCTACATCAAACCACAACTGTAGGTTGGGATAAGTCTCAGCGTAAGCGTTGTTTATCATCTTGTTCCTACATCAAACCACAACTATCGGCTGCTTAGTACTCAGCTCTCGCAGTTGTTTATCATCTTGTTCCTACATCAAACCACAACAGTACCGTACTAAGGTTGATAAGGTTTTCGGTTGTTTATCATCTTGTTCCTACATCAAACCACAACCAACGCCCTTTGCAACGAACTTGGCAAGGAGTTGTTTATCATCTTGTTCCTACATCAAACCACAACATTCTGACCAACGGTATTAGCTTGAATGAGTTGTTTATCATCTTGTTCCTACATCAAACCACAACACAAAGGGCGGCAGCTGCGTATTAAAGGCGTTGTTTATCATCTTGTTCCTACATCAAACCACAACAGGAAAGCGACGTTAGCCATTTCCGCGGACGTTGTTTATCATCTTGTTCCTACATCAAACCACAACAATATTCTGACCAACAGTGTTAGCATAAATGTTGTTTATCATCTTGTTCCTACATCAAACCACAACCAGCTCAGGCACCTCCAGGAAACGGCGTAGTTGTTTATCATCTTGTTCCTACATCAAACCACAACCTATAGTCGTAAATCTACTGGTAATCAGTAAGATACTTCGTTTTGGGCTTCTAAGAAATGGCCGTGCAGGACGATTCCTACTGCAAATATATTAAAAAAATTCTAATTGGATAGGCTCACTGATGACTTTATTGTGGATTTTACTTTGATTGGCGTTTTTTGGTTTCCCCCAAAAGTTGTAGATGTCTCCAAATTGTTTGTCAGTTACGGACAAGATGGAGACTTTGCCAGTCGCGGGAAGCAAGGACCTGACACGCTTAAGGTGAACCGCAAGGCTCTCTCGCGACGCGCAATGGCGGATATAGACAGAAAACTGCATCATGGAGAATCCATCTTTCTCCAAGTTCTTACGAAAGAGCGCAGCGGCTTTTCTCTCTTTTTTTGTTGTGACGGGTAAGTCGAAAAATACAAACATCCACATTATATGGTAGGCATTGAGACGGTATTCGGTCATGTCATGATAGGAAGAGTTAGTTTTTTGATTTTTCCAGCATACAGTTTGGCCAAAGAAGCAGTGGTGAAAGTCAAGGCAATTTGTAGGGGACGCGTGACTTTTCCCATGTCCACGTCGTACGTCAACAAGTGGAGTATGGCGGATTTAGACTCTTTGTTGAGCTCGTAAACTCCACCTTCGTAAAGCGAATAGACAATTTCGTCCACATAAGGACGATAGGGTTCCATCACGTCGTCGGCCAATGGAAAGGCGTTGTATCTGCTTTTGTGGAAGATACCCAAGTTGGGTAGCAGTCCTGAGCCTATTAATGCACGGGTGGTTGCCGCTCGCAAAATGGCGTAGCCATAATTGAGCAAGTCGTTGGGGGAACCTCCTTCCCGATCCCGTCTGAAGCATCCACCGAACAGTTCTGTCCAATACTGTTTGGCCGCAAGACCCTCGCGGTTGTCCGTGTCGCCACTCTTCACGTTTTTATAATATGGTGTTAGTAGCTCACTCCGTTTTCCGTAGTGCCGAAGTACAACTGCCTGATTCTTGATTTTAGCCTCGACGATTTGCTTCCAAGCCTGTTTCTTTGTTGCTTCTCCGACGGCCAGTTGATATTTGAGGCTTTCCGCTTGTGTCGTATTTCCGTCCAAACATTGAAGCATGGCCGTCGGCATCTGCTTGTTGTCGCACAGGACGACGGCCACGTTGTTTTTCACCAGTTCGTTCAAGAGCGGCAAGGTGACGCTAATTTGTTGGTTTTCCAACACGACGCATCCCATGTCCTCTATGGGGCGCGTCACCTTGTCTGCTCTGTCTTTCCAGGAAATGACCATTTGGTAGTTCTTTAAGGAAAGCGACACTGGCGTGGAGAAGAAGAGGGTCTGCTTAATCATACCGCGCAAGCCATTTGATCTCACCTAACTCGTTGATACGGAAGTGAACGCCTTGTACCGCCGCTTTTATCTGGGTGTGAAGCATTCTAATGACAGGACGCAGCTCCTCACCAGTTTGATAGGCACCGTTCTTGCCTTTCAAGTCCTTGCTTTGTCGGGCTTCCGTGTGGTATTTCATTACAATCACCCCGTAGCTGCGAGTGCCCACGGTCATGGAAGAAAGCCCTGTCACCTTATACAGACGCCTGTTCAGTTCTGTTTGAGAGGCTTCGTAAAGCTCGGCAGGTGAGTTCTCGTAAAGCAAGAGCATCGTGCCGATCTTCAATGTATAGGCCAACGGATAGTCATGGCTACTCTTGACGGGGACTATCGGATCGCCAGAGCCTGTCCTATCGTTGCTCGTCCGGTAGTATTTGGCCGCCTGGAGGTTGTTGACCAACTCAAAGTCTCGTTTCTCTTTTCCTTTCTTGTCAGCCCCTATATAGATGGCGAGGAGATAGTTTTTGTCATTTACCACATGATATTTGCGCTTGTACTCTTTGTCAGAGACATCCCGCTGGTAGCGGATATGAAGTGGTTGGGTGACTTGGGGCGTATAGCAGCGTACCTTTTTGATGGGTATCTGCTTCTCCTCGTTCATCCAAATGGTGGAAGCCATGGCTTCTGTGAAGCCCAAGCGATCGACGGCCTCTTGGACGATTTGCCTCACGGTGTCATCCACGATATACTTGATGTTCTTTTCTTCCAGTTGTGACAGCTCTACACGTTTCACATATTTGACCTCACCTTCGCGCTCTATTGCGCCATAGTAAGTCTCCTTGTGGAGTGAGCCACGCACGGCGTCTCCCTTTGCCAGGACCTTTTTCCCATTGATGATGATTCTGCGATGGCCCTGCTTGGCCATGTTGTCGGGAGTGTGGTGATAAACGAGCAGTTCGTTTTGCATCCGCCTCACGTCCTCGACGAATGTCGGCCAGGGCTTGGCAAAAGTGGCTTTGGACGCACCGTACCACTCATGCTTTTCCTCATCGTGATAGTACTCGGCCAGTTTGCCATATTCGTCCAGTCCGATACAGGCTACGACGATGGCGTCTATGCAATGGTGGACATGGTTCACGCGCTCCTTGGCGCTGTAAATGTCCTGAAGTCCCCATATCTTTCGGAAATCAGATGTGGCGAGGCCCTTTACAGGATACACTCGCTTGAAGACCGACTTCAGATAGAGCCGGGCGTATTTTGAGATGATGCCGATATCCACACCCTGTCGCCTGTTGAATCCTTCGGGCACGCTTTCCATCGTGAAACGTTCATGTTTTCCGCGCAAATAGTCACGCTGGAGTTCCAGGTAATGGCGGTAGCTGATGGCTTTGTCTTTTTGCTCCTTGGTTGTCGCAGCCTGTGATTTGCGTTTCTGTTTGCGAATCTGTTGGCTCAGCTCCTCGTATTTTTCCTGCCATATAGCTATGCGGGCCATGATTTCATCGTGGTTGGCAAGTTCGGTAGGCAGATGTGTCTTTTTCACATCGCGGTTGAAGCGGCTGTCACAAAGAGTCAGGTTCATCTTGGTGCTGTCTCCGCCTCTGCTTCGGGGCAAGGTGTGCTCGATGTCAAATTTCGGATTGGGTCCGATAAAATCAGATATGCGAATCTGCTGACCTGTGTATAAGCAAATATGCTGCTGCTCTTCCCATAGTTCATATTTCAAAATGTCCGTGGGTGTCGGTTCTATTGCTTTGCCTGTTTCTGCCTTGTAATCCTCGACGATGTGCTTTCGGGCTGTGTCGTGTGCCTTTTGGTTGTCCCTGCCATACCGCTTGAGGGCGCTCCGCTTGTTGGCATCGTTCAGCTCACGCGAAAACTCGATGTGAATCTCCGTCTCTTGGTCTATCTTTCCCTCTTTCAAGAGACGGTTGACGAGCTTGCGAAGGCAGAAAAGGGATCGCATGGCCATCGGGTTGCGAACGCTGTCGGTGCGTGGAGATCCGAGTTGATATATTCCGTCTTGACCAGGGCGCACACGAGGGTAAGTCTCTAACATCGAGGGATGGTAGAGCTTTTTGAGATTTTCGTCTGAGACATGATACCTTTCTTTTAGATACTCTTTGATGCACGTCTCTAGAGTGCGTCCGTCTGTTTTGGGGTCATAGCTGTTTATCTCTTTGATGACGCAGTCAATGGCAGCTTGGCGCATTTCCTCGATTCCCCATTCATAGGCAGGCATCACTTCGCAAAGATTGCCTAAAAAAACCGCATGGGAATAGACAAGTCCTCTTCTGAGGTAGGGGAGGATCTTGCAAATTGCCTTGAGGCTTAGCGAAGCATAGGCGGAGGGAAGGTTGATGTTGCTGAAGGCCTGGGCTTGTTCGTCGTCAAGCTGTAGGCGCACCTTGGCAAACTCAGCCAGCTTGTCTTGGTCGGAATAGAAGAAAAGTGCATGCCAGATGTCGTTGAGGATCTCAAGCCGGCTTTTACCATCGGCCAGCGTATAGACCTCGCAGATGGAGTCGAGCCAATCGTCACCGAAAATATCTTGTAGCGCCGCTGTGACGGGACAACCAGAGACGGAAGTATCCATCGGATAGTTGAAGAGATACGGCATTTCCGTATCAGCGGCCTTCTTGTAGAATCCGTAGAGCTTTTTAGGAGCCAACTTCTTGGCAATATCCTCGAAATTAAAGGTTTTCTTGGTCTTCCTAAAGAAAAGCGGAAGAATCTTCTCGCGCTCCTCGTGGTTCAACGGTCGGAGCTCATCTTCCTTTGGTGTTTTTATTTTGATATGGTTGATGAAAGACAACATTCTAAACTCCTCGTACAAGGGGTGGGAGGCAGGACATTTGGCTTTGTTTTTCTCAAATACGCACTTGCCCACTTGTCTTTTTTGAGATTTCAAAGGCCGCTGGGTAAAGATGGCCTTCTCCAACTCCGACACGAGCGTGGCGTCCAATTGCTGCTTTTCGCAGATGGCATGAAATTCTTTGAGGTAGTGTTCGTTGCGTGCGGTGTAGTGTTTGCGTATCTTTTTGCCTTTCTCATAGAGCTGGTAGAAATAATCGCCAAGGTATTCGCATCCCGCTTCCCGCATTTCTTCGGAGAGGGAACTGATACCGTCCTTCACGACGCCCACGTCCTCACCACTCTGATCCTTGCGGTTGCTGAGAAAGCCACGGCGCTGGGCAAAGTGATAGAAAACGCGACCGAGGATGTAGCGGTTCGCAACCTGGGTCAAATCCAGTTTCTCATGCAGGCATAGATGTCGATAGGCGTATGGGTTTTGCCCTTTTTCCTCGTCCGTGCGCTGCCATTGCATGAACAACTCATCGGTTGGGTATATGCTCTTTAGTCGCCATTGGCGTAGCTCCCAGGAGGTGAGTGGGGGACAAAGGTGGTGCTGTGTCAAGATGTGCAGCAACCTGATTTTGCGTAGCTTTATGCGATAGTAGCGTACTCGGATAGCACGGTAGCCCGTCCTTTCTGCCGCTTTGGAAGATTCGTTGTCCTTGTCGATGTTGACTCCCTCTTGGAAAATATTCACTCCCTTATCAAGCAGGCAGTATTGCTCTGCCTTCTTTTCTACGATAGCTGGCGAAAACGGAGCATTCCCACCCACTCGGAATGGTTGTATCCACTCACTTT
>ERZ773200.2637-NODE-2637-length-12871-cov-2.454198_pt1 | contig 12871 bp, 8 predicted proteins | sample MGYA00581008_ERZ773200 | MGnify/ENA primary metagenome ERZ773200 (study PRJEB29015, sample SAMEA2737770) | human gut metagenome | biome: human gut; feature: human-associated habitat; material: faeces | place: China | collected 2012 ... | reverse complement strand
TCTTTCACGTTTCCAACTCTCATTTTTTCTTTCCCCTTTCGTTTTTTCTTTGATCCCGCTTTTTGAACTCCATGTAAAATTTATTTGCTGCTTTGAGCATACTATATCTACATGCTCTTTTCTATATCTCTTTTTCCATTACCGTTCACTGCTCTTAATCTGACAATAACCCTCACAATCCTCTTTTCCAGTTTTGTTTTACAAAAGTACGCCTGCATCATTTTTCCGTTTTACTTTATTTTTTCTTTCTTGCCGATAGTATTTTTTCTCAATTTTTGCTATACTGAAAATGTATGCGTATCAAACTCCGGCATTGCTCTTTCAAGCTGCCGACACATACATAAAATTCATAAAAGGGGGTATCTTTTTCATGGATACGTATGTCATTTTAAAAGACCTGGCAATCATTATCGTATTCGCAAAATTGTTTGGTATTCTTGCCAGAAAATGCAAGGCTCCGCAGGTTGTGGGCGAGCTGATTGCCGGTATTGTCCTTGGACCCAGTGTGCTGGGACTCGTTCAGCAGTCTGACTTTCTCGCACAAATGGCGGAGATCGGTGTCATTTTGCTGATGTTCTCCGCAGGTCTTGGCACCAGCCTGAAGGATCTGCTCCGCACCGGAGTGAAATCCCTGCTGATCGCCTGTGCCGGTGTTTTTGTTCCTCTCGTTCTTGGAGCCATCTTATACATGAGCTTTTATGGCTTCTCTGCTGTCGGAACGGAAGAATTTTACCACGCTGTTTTTATCGGTGTTATTCTGACTGCGACATCGGTCAGCATCACCGTACAGGCCTTGAAAGAACTCGGCAAGCTGAAAACAGAGGTTGGAACAACCATCTTAAATGCAGCCATCATCGACGATGTCATTGGTATCATTGTGCTGACTGTTGTCATCGGTTTTAAAGATCCGACATCCAATCCGCTGAAAGTAGCAGCCTCCACCATTCTGTTTTTTGCCCTTGCGATTGTGCTCGGTTTTCTCTGCTTTAAGCTGTTCAACCGCATGAACTCCGTATTTCCGCACACCCGCCGTCTTCCGATTCTGGGTCTTGCGCTCTGCTTCGGACTGTCCTACATTTCCGAAAAATATTTCGGCATCGCCGATATTACCGGTGCATACGTTGCGGGCGTTATCCTGTGTTCCCTCGATTCTTCCGATTACATCGAAGAAAAAATGGATATCAGCTCCTATATGATTTTCGGACCGATTTTCTTTGCAAGTATCGGACTCAAAACAACGCTCAGCGGCATGAACGAGAAATTCGTACTCTTTGCCATCTGTTTCGTCATCGTCGGCCTTGCCGCAAAAATTATCGGCTGTGGCCTGATGTCAAAGGGATGCGGCTTTACCTGGGGCGACAGCCTGAAAATCGGTGTCGGTATGATGACCCGTGGTGAAGTCTGTCTGATCGTCGCGCAAAAGGGTCTGAATGCAGGCTTTTTATCCGGCGATTTCTTCAGTGCCGTGATTCTGCTGATTCTCTTCTCGAGTATTGCAACACCGATTATGCTGAAAATCTTATACGAGAAAATGCCGACGGCAAAAGATTCTGCAAAGGCATCCTGACTTTCCTTTTACCAAAACAGGGCGCTGTGCCATTTCCTGCACAGCGCCCTGTTTTTTTCGTATCAACCGGTAAGTTCTGATTTCTTCTACCACAGAATCTTCTCTGCCTCAGCTCCATCCGCAAACGGTCCCGGCATTGCTGCCACGCCGCGGTGCTCGACAAGATAGTCCTGATCGAAGATAATCGTGCTTCCGTCCGGATCTTCGAATCTCTGCTCCGGCTCGAAGGCGTATCCTAAAATATCACTGTTGATAATTCCCGTCCGGAAATCCTTCAGGAACTCATACACGTTCGTCTTGATGGAATAGTGGCCGTCTTTTTCCACAAGTTCCACCTTAACCTGGTTCTCGTTATCCATAAGATTCTCTTTTTCATTCACACACGCCTTTGCTCCGTTAAAGTAAGCGTTTCCGTTTACCCAAACCGGCAGATGGCACTTGTTGTGATACGGCTCCAGCTTGCTCATGTCGGCCGGTTTATCCAGCTCAAAGTGACTGATCCACTCGTCATAGGTCGGATACTCGTCGAACACATGCGTTCCGACCTCCTGGTTATCCTCCATCTTGAAGCCCATGTCCTCAACCGTTTCTGTTTCCTCAACCGGGTAATTCTGGATAAAGATGTTGTTGTAGAACCGGTCATCGCCATGCAGGAATGTCATGAATCCGGCAACCTCGGTACGGTGACGGATGTGATACGGCGTGTAACGGTCTCCTGTTCCGCCGCCAACTGCAGTTAATGAGCCAAGCATCAGATTGTGTACGCAGGCAATACCATCGGTCGCCATACGAACGCTGACCGGTGAGAGCATAATATTGTTATCGATCAGTGTCGGACCATGGCCAACCTCGATGAAAATATCCTGACTCATCATTGCACCCTCTGCCTTTGGTGTTCCCTCCGGCGGGCAGTTGTCGTGCAGCAGATTCTGGGTCAGGCGTGTTCCCTGTGCCTCCCAGTCGCACCAGATGCCCATCGTACAATGATGAATGTGATTTCTTCTCATCACAACATCGATCGCTGCATGCATCTTGATACCGGAAATCTCGGCTCCGCCAAGCTGCTGCATATTGTTGATGTTGTGAATGTGGTTGTCCTCGATAATACTGAACACACCGCCCATCCGTCCGACAATACCGGTCTGCTCACAGTGATGGATGTGGCAGCGGCGGATGATATGGCTTCCGATGTTCTCCTTCGTCCATCCATGATACTGGCCGCGGCAGACAGCATCACGCTCCATCTGGGTCGGGCTTTTTACGTGTTTTCTGGTAAAGTAATGGTCGTTCTCCGGATCGTAATATTTTCCGAGCGAAATACCGCAGCACTTGCTGTTGCTGACCTCACAGTCCTCAATAATCCATCCCTTCGACCAGTGCGGACCGATCATACCGTCCTGATAAGCAGCCGGCGGCGCCCATGTCGTTGCTGCCTTGCTGACATCAAATCCACTGAACGTAATGTAATTTACGCCTGTTTTCGATGGCATAAAGCAGTTCCGGCGCACGTTGATTTCTACTTTTTCCTCCGTCGGGTTTTTACCCTGGAAGTTTGCGTAGATGACCGTCTGATTTTTCTCTTTGTCCTGCTCGGTATACCATTTGTAAACCGACCACTCCGGCTCCCAGGACGGCGCATAAACCTCGCCTTTGATACACTCCTCGAGCGTCTCTGCCTCGTATAACTGGCGGTCATTCAGATAAACCGCGCCGGTATGGCGTACCACCGGTGCAAAATACCAGTCACCGCCGACCATTGTCGTGTATGGGTTAATTGCCAAAAACTCCGTTGTCTACACGGCATACCCACGCATTATCTTTGTAATGCTCCCAGTCATTCATCGTTTCCGCACCGGTGATCTTTGCGCCGAGCGGCTTCTCACTCTTATAGACGATTCTCGCATCCTCGGTTCCGCCGTTGATCGGATCGACATATTCGTGGTAGATACCAGGTGCAACCAGAACTTCATCTCCTGCCTTTGCAATTTTTGCCGCATCGTTGATGAACTTGAACGGCATCTCTTTTGTTCCATTTCCATTCTTCGGAGCGGAATTATTGACATAGTAAATCATTTCTCTATACTCCTTTTTGTTATAGTAAAACCTGAAAACACTGCAAAAAAGGCTGTGACGCAATCATTCACTCTCTGCGGCGCTGAATTTTTTACGCTATTTTTTTGCGGGTCTATAGAATTTCTTTATGATAATGCTTCTTCCGCAGCCTCTTTTGATGCAAACGGTCCCGGCAGCGGATGAATGCCCTGACGGTTTCCGAAGTAGTCATATCGGAACACGATCGGCGTTCCATCCGGATTCTCATATTTCTGTTCCGGCTCAAATGCCATGCCAAGCGTCTCCGTTGAGATCACTGCACAGGCATTCTGCGGCAGATAATCGTAAACATTGGTCTCCAGTTTCCATTTTCCGTTCTCTTCTTTTACACCGATGGTGATTTCATGCTCGGTATCCACTACAGCGTCCTGTTCCTGCTCTGCCGGCTTCGCCCCATTGAAGTAAACGTTGCCGCCAAGCCATACCGGCAGCTTCTCGTAATACAGATCCGGTGACTTTCCGGAGCCCATTCCGCAGTAGCCCTCAAATCTTGCCACGTACTCCTCCAATGTCGGATATCCGCTGTACGGTGCGGTTCCTGCTGTCAGATTTCCGTCATCCCACTCATTATCTCCGGTCAGTTTACGGATTTCTTCCATTCCCGCACGAACCGGCTTCTGGATGAAGATATTATTGTAGAACCGGCAGTCACCGTGAAGAACTGTCATAAATCCGTTGATCTCCGTGCGATGCGGCACATGGTACGGTGTGTAGCGCGGCGACGGCAGCTTGTCGGAGCCATTGTTGACACCGCGGCCGACAGCAGTAAACGATCCCGCGATCAGGTTATGTACTACCGCAACACCCTGCGTTGCCAGCTTCATCGCGCGGTCCGAAAGCAGTACGTTATTGTCCACCAGTGTCGGTCCGTGGGAAATTTCAATAAAGATATCCTCGCCGATACCGTCCATACCTTCTGGATTTGCATTTTCCTCGTTCGGCAGCGTATTGTCATGGAACAGGTTCTGCGTAACACGTGTGCCCTGTGCCTGCCAGTCGAGCCAGAGGCCTCTCGTACAGTGATGGAAATGGTTTCTTCGAATGATCACATCGATTGCTGCATGCATCTTGATGCCGCCGATCTCCGCACCCGCAAGGTTCTGTTTATTATTGATATGGTGAATGTGGTTATCCTCAATGATCGAGAACACACCACCTAAGTGGCCTACAATACCCGTCTGTCCACAGTCATGGATGTTGCACCGGCGGATGATGTGGCTTCCGATGTTTTCCTTTGTCCATCCCTCCCGCTGCGCCTGGCAGATACAGTCACGCTCCGTCTGTGTACCATCTTTGAATTTCCATTTGAGCCATTTATTGTCATTGTTCGGCTGTCTGTATTTTCCAAGTGAAATGCCCGAGCACTTCGAATCTGAAATCTCACAATCCTCGATGATCCATCCCTTTGACCAGTGCGGGCCGACCATTCCTTCCTGATATGCCGTCGGCGGAGCCCACTGGGTTGCCGCCTGTTTTACAACAAAGCCGGACAGCATGATATAACCGATGCCCTCCTTCGATGGATAAAAGCAATTCTCGCGCACATTAATTTCCACCGTTTCCTCATTCGGGTTTTTCCCCTGGAAATTCACATAGAAAACGGTCTCATTCTTCTCTTCGTCCTGCTCCACATACCAGGTGTAAACCGTGAATGCCTGATCCCAGGATTTTTTATAGATCTCCGGCTTTTTCACCTTGTCCAGGCTTGTCACCTCATACATGGATTTTCCATTCAGATACACTTCTCCGGTGTGCGCCGTGTAGGATGCGATAAACCAGTCGCCGCTGACCAGAGTTGTGTATGGATTGTAATCCCCAAACAATCCGTTCGAAACGCGCGCTGTCCACACATCACCTTCCAAATGCTCCCAGTTATCCACAATTTCCGCACCGGTAATCACAGCTTTTCCCGGTTCCACAGAACGGTACACAATTCTTGCATCCTCACATCCCGCATTCGCCGGATCTACATATTCCCGATATACGCCAGACGCTACAAGCACCTCGTCGCCGGGCCTTGCAATTTTTGCCGCCTCGGAAATCGTCTGAAATGGATATTCCTTCTGCCCATTTCCGCTTCGTACAGCATTTCCATCTACATAAATCTGCATTTTTCGCTTACCTCCCACTTCTTCACTTTTCATAAACTTTTATTATATTTTTGTGAATTTTCGCCAAAACCACATCACTCTTTTTCCGATTTCTGCCGTTCTTCACAATTTTCATATCTTAACCATAATACAGATCCTCGTAAAACACTACTTATATATTGCCGATCATTGCCCAGATGTTTCGATTTTTTCTATATTTTTTCTCTCTTCTGTTGTATAATACCGTTTATCAGATACGGAGGATTCTTTTGCCATGAAAAACGATTCGACTTCTTTTTTCGAAAACAATCATTTTGCTAACAGCTATGTTTACGATATCTCTATTTCGCATGTCCCCGCCTATTTCGGTCTGCACTGGCATCACTATATTGAAATTGTGCTTGCACAGGATGACGGCATTATCTATGAAGTAAATGGAGAAACCTTTCCGCTAAAGCCCGGTGATCTTCTTTTTATCTGGCCCGGCGAGCTGCACGCTGTTTCCACAACCAACAGAGAACATCGCCTGATCATGCTTCAGCTCGATGCAGATTTTCTGGAAAAACGCGTGGATTTCCAGTCTGTTGCTTATCTTTTTTATCAGATCCGTCTTCTGAATCAGAACAACTTCCCGGAAATAGAAAAGCTCCGCGGATTTCTGACAGAGCTTCGCAGGCTATCCCTCTCCGGTATCAGTTTTTCCGAGCTGCGCGGATGCGTTCTGCTGTATCAGTTTTTTATTCTGCTCGGCGAAAATCTCTCCGTGCCGACCGAAACTGCCGCACCGCAAAAAACAGGCCATTCCGCACAGGTACACCGCCAGATGATTGCTGCATGTACCTGGATCTCGAGTCACTGCACCGAACCGGTTTCTCTGGAAGAAGCATCAAAGGTCGCCGGATTCTCCCGCTGTCATTTTTCCAAGCTGTTCCGCGCATACACCGGCCTCTCCTTCACGGATTTCGTCACCAGGGAACGGCTCCATATCGCCGAAAACCTGTTAAAAAAACCGGATCTCACGATCACCGAAGTGTCGCTCGAATCCGGTTTTAACAGTATTTCTACGTTTAACAGAGTCTTTTTGAAATCAAAAAATGTAAGCCCTACCGACTTCCGTCAGATGTACCTGCAATCCTATCAGAAATAGGCTATGAATTCGGCATGGCCTCCGGTCTTTCGCAGGTGGATGGAACCTTCTCAAATGCACCCGTTTCCGCACTCTTCATAATCTGATCGATCGTATCGAGTACGTGATATGCCATTTTGGCACTCGCACGGTTTGGTCTGCCCTCGGCAATTGCTTCTGCCATCTCAGACGGGCCAAGACCACGGCTGTTTTCGCTGTAATCAAAGCCATAATGTAAAACTTCCGGAACAGCCTGCTGTGTCCAGTCTTTTACACCCGGAATATAGACAACATCGCCGCCGAAATTGTTCGGATCAACAAGCTTTAAGATACCTTTTTTACCGTAAATGGTGAATACCGCCTGATCATTGATGACGCTGTCACCATTGACGCAGAATGTACCGGTCACACCGTTTTTCATTTCCAGAATGGTAAAGACCTGACTTTCGTTTGTATAGTCAAATTCCTGTCCGTATTCCGGGCTGCCCGGAATGATGTTCACACGCTTCGCCGCAAGGTTTCGCACGGACGATACAACGCGATCCACCGGACCAAAAAGACTCACAATTGCCGTCAGATAATAAACACCGAAATCGTAGCAGATACCGCCGCCCGGCATCCGCAGAAAACGGAAGATGCTCGCCAGCAAATCAAGATCGCGGTTTGCGCATGCTTCGAAAGATGTCACCTCGCCGATCAGCCCGTCGTCGATCGCTTTTCTTGCGGTCTGCAGTGCCGATCCAAGGAAGGTGTCCGGTGCGGAACCGAGATAGAGATGTTTCTCCTCTGCCAGCTCGATCAGTTTCGCTGCCGTTTCCGGTGCGAGGGTCATTGTTTTTTCAGTGTAAACGTGTTTTCCGGCTTCCAGTGCCTGACGGATCAGCCCCTCGTGGGTCGGTGCCGGTGTCAGAATGACTACCATTTCAATCGACGGATCTGCCAGAATTTCCTCGTAGGTACAGCCCTTGATGCCATACTGCTCTGCTTTCTTTTTCGCATGTTCAAGATGGCCTGCGCAGCATGCTGCTACCTCAAGATTCTCAAAGTTATGAATCATGTTCGTCAGATAAATATCACTGATCGCTCCGCAGCCGACAACGCCGACTCTCATTTTTTTCGTTTCTGTTGTTCCCATTTGTAAAAATCCCCTTTACTCTTTGTTTTTTGATTCTGTTCTGATAAAAACCCTTATTTTTTTTATACAACGAAATGTCTGAAAAAACAAGCATTCCGGCTCATATTTCACTTTCAAAATGAAAAAACCGCCCACGGTTTCTGCAGATTCTCTGCATCACCGCGGACGGCCTTTTTCTGTTGTTTACTCCACGCTTTTCAGCGATTCAATCATATCAATTTTTCTTAACCGGTAGAACATCATAAAATTGACGAACAGAGCAAACGCCAGGGTAATCAGGGCGCTCCAGCCGTAGCTCCGCGGGAACACGTTTCGTCCGAACATCATCATATCGACCTCGACGGTCTGAATTACGCAATGATGTAAAAACGTTCCAATTCCCATGCCCGCGATAACGCCGAACAGTGTCAGCACCATGTTTTCCCGGTACACGTACGATGCCACCTCGCCGTCGAAGAAGCCGAGCACTTTCAGCGTTGCCAGCTCTCTCTGTCGTTCGGTGATGTTGATGTTGTTCAGGTTGTACAGCACCACAAACGCCAACAGGCCCGCCGATACGATCAGCACCACGATGACGATGTCGAGGGAACGAAGCATGTTGTCAATCTGATCAATCAGGTCGGATGTGAACGAGATTGCCGCTACACCGTCGTACGTCATGATTTTTTCTCCGAGTGCTGTCTCATAATTGCCCGACATGTCCTGATATTTCATCAGAAGCTGGTTGTAGTCCGGCGCTCCGCCGAACAGCTCCTCGTAGAGATCCGGGGCCAGATACAGGTAATGGCGCACGTAGTTTTCGACGATGATCGAAATCTTTACGTCCACAATATCATCGCCTTTTTTCAGCTGAACCGTGTCGCCTGCTTTTACGCCGAGCATCGTTGCTGTCTTTTCGCTGATGGCTGCGCCGCCGTCGGTCGGGAATTCGTAAACTTCTCCGCTTTTCCGGTCTCGGAAGGCATAGAAGTCATTGAAATTCGTCAGTTCTTTCGGCACTTCAAGCACTGCATCCACGGTCTTTTTGTCGGTCTGCAGTTCGATGTTCTGGCAGTACATTTCCAGCAGCTCATCGATGCCGCTGTAGTTTTCCAGATCGGTCTGCAATGCTTCTTTTTCGGATTCATCCACATCTGAATTCAGCACAGCATTCGCCTGATAGGTGAAGAGGCTGACGAACTGGTTTTTCGCAATCGCGGTGATGGAATCCTGAAGGCCGAAACCGACGAGGATCAGACCCATGCATCCGCCGATTCCGATAACGGTCATGAAGAATCGTTTTTTATACCGCACCAGATTCCGCACGGTTGATTTCTGCGTAAAGTTCAGATGTTTCCAGAGTACGCCGATGCGTTCCAGGAAAATCCGTTTGCCGTTTTTCGGTGCTTCCGGCCGCATCAGCTCTGCCGGACCTGCGGCGAGTTCTTTGTAGCATGCCGCGATCGTCGCCACGCCGGTGCAGGCTGCACTCGCCAGAATCGCAAGGCCTCCCTGCTCCCAGTTCAGCGGGGTCATGTAATACGGGAGTCCGGTATACAGCATGCCGTAGGCATTCATAATAACCCAGGGCAGGATTTTTTCTCCAACCACCACGCCCGCGAGAGCGCCGGATACGGTGGAGAGCATCGCGTATGCGAAATATTTAAAGGCGATCACGCCGTCGGAATAGCCGAGGGCTTTTAACGTTCCGATCTGCTGACGCTGTTCCTCGATCATTCGTGTCATCGTCGTCAGGCTGACGAGAGCAGCCACGAGGAAGAAGATAACCGGGAAGAATTTTCCGATATTCGAGATACGGCCGGCATCCTGACCGAAGCTCTCAGTTGACGTTACCTTATTCCGTCCCCAGACGTACCACGTTGGTTTTTTCAGGTCTGCGAGTGTTTTCTCACCGTCCGCAATTTCCTGCTTCGCATCCGCGATTTCTGGTTCGGCGTCGGCTTTTGCTTTTTCATATTCGGCTTTGCCGTCCTCAAGTTCCTTTTCTTTATCGGCAATTTCCTGTTTCGCATCCGCAAGGGAGATTTTTCCGTCGGCGATTTCCTGTTTCGCGTCGGCCAGCTGGGTTTCTCCGTCGGCAATCGTCTGCTTGGCTTCGGCGAGCTGACTTTCTCCACTGGAAATTGTCTGCTTTGCAGCGGCAAGCTGGGCCTCACCCGACTGAATCGTCTGTCGGTACGATGCAATCTGCTGTTCCCCATCAGCAAGCTGGGCTCTGGCAGCCGCAAGCTGAGTTTCTCCGTCTTTTAATTTACTGCGGTTCGTCTCAATCTGAGCTTCTCCGTCGGCAATCGCTGCTTTGGCGGATGCAAGCTGGGCTTCGCCATCCTCAATCTGTTTCTGATAAGCTTCTGCCTGTGCTTCTCCATCCTGAAGCTGGGCAAGAGCCTCTGTAATCTGAGCTTCGCCGCTTTCCAGTTCTTCTTTTGCAGAAGCAATCTGTGCCTCGCCTGCGGCGCATTCCTGCTCTTTTTCTGTTAATTGTGCATCTGCAGCGGCAAGCTGACTTTCTGCGTCGGTAATCTGAGCTTCTGCAGCCGCAAGCCGGGCTTCCGCATCAGCGCTTGCTGCTTCAAACGCTGCGATGTTTTGTTCCAGAAATGTTTTCTGCTCCTGCATCGTGAAAAGCTGCTGTGCTAACTCTGTCTGCTTTGCTTCCAGCGCAGTTTTCTGTTCCAACAGGGATACATATGCTTCATCTTCCTCCGTCAGTCCGTCAAGCTGAGCCTCAATCACCTCGATCTGACCAGTCACTTCTGTCTGCGCAGCCTCCACCATCGGAAGCTGCCTGGAAATCTGGGCTAACTGATCCTTGGCTGTCTCATACTGACTCTTCTGTTCTTCATACGCTGCCTTCTGCGCTTCATACTGTGTGCGTCCTGCAGCGGTTTCTGCTTTCTTGTTGTCCAGTTCCTCGCGTGCAGCGGAAAGCTGCTCCTTTGCAATATTCAATTCCGTTTCTTTTTCGGAAAGCTGCTCTTTTGCAGTATTCAGCTCCGTCTGCTTCCGAGTCAGTTCGGTTTTTGCCGCCGAAAGCTGCGTCATTTTTTCCTCTAACTCTTTTTTGCCGGATGCCAGTTCTGTTTCTTTCTCTGCAAGCTGTGCTTTTCCGTCGGAAAGTTCTTTCGCTTTTGCCTCAAGTGTGGTTTTTCCACTTGCAAGTTCATCGGCTTTCTGATTCAGCTCCGCTTTTCCGCTTTCCAGCTCTGCCGCCTTTGCTTCCAGCGTCGCTTTTCCGCTCGCAAGTTCCGCCTCTTTATCTTTCAGCGTTGCCTTGCCGGATGCCAGTTCCTGCTCTTTATCGGCGATGGTTGCTTTCGCACTGAGAAGTTCCTGCTCTTTGTCTGCAATGGTCTGTTTTCCGTCAAGGAGTTCCTGTTCTTTCTCAGCAATCGTCTGCTTTCCGTCAAGAAGCTCCTGTTCTTTGTCCTTTAACGTCTGTTCGCCGTCGAGAAGTTCCTGCTCTTTGTCCGCAATCGTCACTTTCGCGTCGGCAAGCTGCTGTGCACCGTCATCCAGCTCTGTTTTTGCGTCCGCTAATTTCTGCTCTGCATCAGCGACCTGCTGTTTTGCATCATCAATCTTTTCCTGTCCTTCGGTTTTGACTGCCGTATACCGCCGGTCGCACGCCGCATCCTCGAGCGCTTCAATCTTCGTCTGTACAGCCTTCACCGTCTCATCATACGCATCGCTGTAGCTCGCCTCTTCCTGTGCGCCGTCCGCCTGGACGTAAATCTCTGTATAGAGATCCGAGGTAAATGTCTCCGGAAGCAGCAGTGCAAAACTGTTGATGCTTCCGTTTCCAATCGAGCCCGTTCCCCGGTTCAGATCCATATAATAAGGGAGCGTCGCCGAACCAACAATCGTAAACGTGTCCCCGGTCAGCGAATCTGAGAGCGGATCCTCCGTTCCGGAAGTGAACGTTACCTGATCTCCGATCTCACAGCCGGAACTTTTCAGAAACTGCGTATCAACAAGAATTTCATCCTCTTTCTCCGGCATCCGTCCCTCGACCACGCGCGGCTCATTCACACCGTCCGTCAGCGCAATCAGCTTCACAACCTGCTCGCTCTCGCCGATGTCATGCAGCACTTCCACCGTTTTTCCGCCGTAGACCGCTTTCACGCCATCCGTCTTCGCAATATCCGCCAGATCATCGTCTGTCAGCCCCAGCGTTCCAAGGACTTTCAAATCCATATAATTTACTTCATCATAATACCGGTCCGCCGAAACCTTCATATCTCCTTCCGCCGACCGAATGCCCGAGAAAAACGCCGCGCCAAGAAGCACGATGAAAAAGACTGACAGAAACCGCCCCTTGTTCTTTGTGATTTCCCGGATAAAGTCTTTTCGAAATGCTCTCATCGTCCACCTACCATTCTATCTCTTCCACCGGCGTCGGGTTCTCATTTGTTTTCATGCCCGCCACTTTTCCGTTTCGGATTTTAATCACGCGGTCCGCCATCGGTGTCAGCGCCGAGTTGTGAGTGATGACAATGACCGTCATTCCCTTCGCCCGGCAGGTATCCTGCAGCAGCTTTAAGATCGCTTTTCCCGTCACATAATCGAGCGCGCCGGTCGGCTCATCGCAGAGCAGCAGTTTCGGATTCTTCGCCAGCGCACGCGCAATCGCCACACGCTGCTGCTCTCCGCCCGAAAGCTGCGCCGGGAAGTTATTCATTCTCTCTTCCAGCCCAACCTCCGCAAGCACCTCCGACGCATCCAGCGGATGCCGGCAGATCTGCATCGCCAGCTCCACGTTTTCAAGTGCCGTCAGGTTCTGCATCAGATTATAAAACTGAAAAACAAATCCAATATCATCCCTGCGGTAGCTGGTGAGC
>ERZ773200.2633-NODE-2633-length-12876-cov-6.366898_pt1 | contig 12876 bp, 10 predicted proteins | sample MGYA00581008_ERZ773200 | MGnify/ENA primary metagenome ERZ773200 (study PRJEB29015, sample SAMEA2737770) | human gut metagenome | biome: human gut; feature: human-associated habitat; material: faeces | place: China | collected 2012 ... | reverse complement strand
AGGACGGCGAGAACGCAGAAATGATCTGCGAGCAGCTGTACGATCTGGCAAAGCTCCAGCATGCACCCTTGTCCGCCGACGCCATGACCAAGTTCGTGGCAAGAAGCAATGACATTATGATGCTGTTGACCAAATAAAAATGACGGATTAAAAACAAAGGGAATCACAATCTGGGAACGGTTTGTGGTTCCTTTTTTGGGCTACACGGTGGCTCGGGGACAGATGCAGACCGGTACCGGAATTAGTATTTAGTGAATGCATATCACCCGTCTGTTAATCAAGTAGATGTATGATGAAGACAAAACGGATAGAAGTTAGTCTACTTAGTATATGGGAACATGCACATATTTTTCTGACTTTGCATATTCTGTAAGGAACATTTGTTGCCTGACCGGATCAAGACAGACAAAACGGCATAGGCAGAAAGGACCTCTGTCCATGGACACTACTTATATAGGAACACTTCAGATCAGCGTTGTCTCCGCTCTGGGGATGACACCGATACCCGGCGCGACCGTCACCGTCTCCTATACCGGGGATCCGGATTCCCCGCTGGAGACGATGACTACTGACGAATCCGGGCAAACCCCTACGATAACACTGGATGCGCCGCCGAGAGAGCTTTCTTTATCTCCGGATATTACGGCACAGCCCTATTCGGAGTACAACATTCAGGTGACTGCAGAAGGCTTTGAACCGGTACTGGTATCTGGTTCCGAAATTCTGGCAGGCGAATTTTCCCTACAACCGATCCGCATGAATCCGCTGAATGTAACAGAGGAGGAAGAAAAAGTAGTAGTAATACCTGCACATACGCTTTTCGGAGAGTATCCTCCGAAGATTCCGGAAGAAGAAATCAAACCTATGAACGAGACCGGGGAGATCGTACTGAGCCGTGTGGTGATTCCGGAATATGTGATCGTACATGACGGTGTCCCGGAGGATCCCACTGCCCGGAATTACTGGGTGCGCTATAAGGATTACATTAAAAATGTGGCCTCCAGCGAGATTTATTCCACCTGGCCGGAGAGTGCAATTTATGCTAATATTCTGGTCATTCAATCATTTACGTTAAACCGTATATATACGGAGTGGTACAGGGGACGTGGATACGATTTTACGATAACTTCTTCTACGGCGTATGATCAAAAATGGATCTATGGCAGAAATGTGTTCGAAGAGATCGACTATCTGGTAGATTCCATTTTTACCAACTATTTGTCAAGGCCCGGTGTACGACAGCCCATTTTCACATCGTATTGTGACGGTAATCGGACTACCTGCCGGGGGCTGAGCCAGTGGGGCTCCAAGTCATTGGCGGATCAGGGATATTCCGCTATTGATATCATTCATTATTATTACGGCAATGATATGTATATCAATTCCGCAGATATTATTTCGGGAGTGCCTTCTTCCTGGCCGGGGTATGATCTGACTATCGGTTCTTCCGGGGAAAAAGTCCGTCAGCTGCAACAGCAGTTGAACCGGATCGCCAGAAATTATCCGGCGATTCCTACGTTGACACCCGACGGAATCTATGGCTCCGGTACTGCGGAGGCTGTCCGGACGTTCCAGAAGATATTTAATCTTCCTCAGACCGGAATCGTGGATTATCCTACATGGTTTGAAATCTCGGATATTTATGTGGGGGTGACACGTATTTCGGAGCCGGATGCGTAGTAAATGGGAAGTTACGCGAGCAATGAGCCGCGTAACTTCCCATTTACCATGTTGTAACAAGTGTAATTCCAACAATTTTCCCGGACAAGCATAAAATCCGCTTGACAGATAAAAATAAATAACGTATTATTGTATTAAATAAATAATACAGTAAAACAACAAGACAATGAGGGACCCGGGGAGGCATCGATAGAAACGATGCGTGACAGGTAATAAGAAACAGAAAATAAGAAACAAGAAAGGATGATAGGAATGGCGTGGGAATTGGATGCTGACAGACCCATATATGCGCAGCTGGTGGAGCGGATCCAGAAAGAGATCGTGTCCGGCAAATATCAGCCTGGAGAGAAGCTGCCGAGTGTCAGAGATCTTGCGGCCGTGGCGGCGGTGAACCCGAATACGATGCAGAAAGCTTTTGCGGAACTGGAGCGGAGCGGCCTGATCGTGACACAGCGCACCAGCGGCAGAACCGTGACGGAGGACACTGAGCTGATCGGGAATACCAGAGAACAGCTGGCAGCCGGGCATGTCCGGAATTTTATCAACAACATGCAGGAACTGGGATATCAGAGAGAGGAGATCCGGAATCTCTTCGATAAGGTACAGGCCTGACAGGGGTGCAAATTTATGATGAAAATAAAGAAAGGCGGAAATAGAAATGAATAATCTGGTAGAAATTGTAAATCTGACCAAGAAATATGGTGCCAATGTGGCTGTGAACAATCTGACCGTAAGTCTCCCCAAGGGGAAGATCATTGGCCTGTTGGGACCCAACGGCAGCGGTAAGACGACACTGATCAAAATGCTGAACGGTCTGCTGACACCGACGGAAGGCACCATCATGATCGACGGAAATTATGTAGGACCGGCGACCAAGAGCAAGGTAGCTTATCTGCCGGACCGAACGTATCTGACCATGAATCAGACGATCCGGGAGATTCTGTATTTCTTTCAGGACTTTTATACAGACTTTTCCAGGGAACGTGCGGAAGAGATGTTAAAGAGTCTGGGGATCGATCCTGCAGTGAAAATGCGGACATTGTCCAAAGGTACGAAGGAGAAGGTACAGTTGATCTTAGTGATGAGTAGGAATGCCAGCCTGTATATTTTGGATGAGCCGATTGCCGGTGTGGATCCGGCAGCGAGAGATTACATCCTGCGCACCATTATCAACAACTACAATCCGGAAGCAACGGTACTGATCTCTACTCATCTGATCGAAGATGTGGAGCAGGTGCTGGATGAAGTGATCTTCATGCGCTATGGTCAGCTGGTGTTATATACATCCGTTGACAATATCAGAGAAGAGAAAGGTAAGTCTGTAGATGCTTACTTCAGGGAGGTGTTCGCATGTTAGGAAAGTTAATGAAATATGAATGGAAAAATATCTGGAAAGCCGGTACACTGATGCTTCTGGGAATGCTTGTGGTCACCGTGATCGGCTGCGTGGTATTACGCATGCCGGGAGGACTGGTAACGGAGATTGCGGACGGCAATAACATGAATGCGACACAGAGCTGGTTTGTACTCTCTTCCTTTGTGGCAACACTGATCCTGTATGTGATCATGCTGCTGGCGTCCACCTGGGGCATGTTGATCTTTCTGGGCATCCGTTTCTACCGCAGTATGTATACCGATGAAGGCTATCTGTCCCACACCCTGCCGGTAACAGCTAACCAGCTGTTTTTAAGCAAGGTACTGGTCTCCGGTGTCTGGTATCTGTTCATTACGATAGGCATCGGTATCTCTGTGGTGGCACTGATCGTGTCTCTGATGACAGGCCTTTTAAATATCGGTGAACTGAGTAGTGTACTGACACAATATAATGGGAATATCTGGGAATTTCTGGCAGATGCTTTTTATGAACTTGGCAGAACATACGAAGAAGAGATGGGAATCAATCTGCTGCATTATGGGATTACACTACTCTTAACCTATGTGGCAGGACCGTTCATTACCATGGTCACCCTGTTCGGAGCGCTGACCATCGGACAGCTTTCCTCCAAACATAAAGGCCTGATGGGAATCCTGGCATATGCCGGCCTGACGATCCTGTCTTCCATCATCGGCAGCACCGTACAGAGCGTCTTCATGTTCGGTACAAATGTCATGAGCAGTGCCAACGGAATTTCCGTGAGCACCAATTCGGCCTATGATATTAACGTGATCACCAGTCTGCTCATTGCGGCCATCATGTACGGCGTATCTTATTACATCATGAACCGAAAATTAAACCTGGACTAACCGGGTCTACACCTTGCCCTCAACTGGTAAATTTGGTATAATAAATCCAAATGACAACAGGGAACGGGTGAAGGTGCATGCAGGAGATTATTGATAGAATTTTAGGAGGAAACTTCGATTATGAGAACGGTTCTTTGGAATTCTCCTGCGCTAAAATAGAGATTTCCCTGTCACAGGGGACAATATATGAGGGCTCTTTTCACATTCTTTCTGCGTCGGAAGGCTATGTAAAGGGATCCGTGATCTCGGACCATCTTCGGATGGAATGTATGACGGATCAGTTTACCGGCTCCGATGCAGAAATTTTTTACTGCTTCCACGGAGAAGATCTGGAGGAAGGGGATGTGATCAAGGGCTCTTTTTCCGTAGTCAGCAACAGAGGAGAATACAATCTTCCTTTTGTGGTGACGGTGGAGCATGGGATGTTGAATTCTTCCATCGGGGCTATCCGGAATCTGTTCCATTTTGCCAACCTGGCGAAGAACAACTGGAAGGAAGCTGTGCGGCTGTTCTATGATCCGGAATTTCTGCGGCTGTTCCAGGGGAACGATGCCCATTTCTATGACAGTTACCGGATCCTGTCCACTTATGAGGGCAACGAACAGAATGTGGAAGAATTCCTGATCTGTATCAATAAAAAGCAACAGCTGGAATTCCTGACGGAAGAGAAAGAACTGGTGAAAAAACTGCCTCGCAGCGCAGATAATTACGGCGTCACGGAGAACAATCTGACCATCGTGAGGAACGGCTGGGGATATACGAATCTCCAGATCGAGTGTGAGGGTGAATTTGTCTTTACGGAAAAGGAAAACATTACAGACGATGATTTTCTGGGAAACCGTTGCCGCCTGCCGGTCTACATCGACAGCAGCCTGTGCAGACCTGGCAAAAATTTCGGTAAAGTCTACATATATAATGCTTATACTTCACTGGAGATCCCGGTCATGGTACAGCTGGGAGACGGTGTAGTGGCCCGGCATGCGGATCACAGTCATATGCAGTGCATCACCCAGATCATGAAATATTATGAAGAATCGAGACTGAAAAAGATCGGTACGGGAACCTGGCTCGCGGAGACCGGCAAACTGGTGGAGCGCATGGTGACCATGGATGAGAAGGATGTGCCGGCGAGACTGTTCCAGGCACAGCTTCTGATCACAGAGGAACGCTACAATGAAGCCGGATGGATCCTGGATCACGCGGCGGACATGTTGGAAGCCCAGGGAGCTACCGGCGGAGAACAGTGGGCTTACTATCTGTATCTGACCACACTGATCCACAGGGATCCCCAGTATACACTGCAAATGGCGGAGCAGGTGGAACAGATCTACCGCTATGACAGGACCCGCTGGCGTGTGGCATGGCTGCTGTTGTATCTGTCGGAGGAATACAATCGTTCAACCTCCGGGAAATGGATGTTCTTAGAAAAACAGTACCAGTACGGCTGCACCAGTCCGGTAATCTACCTGGAAGCACTGGCCCTTTTGAACGGCAATCCGGCGCTGCTACGTAAATTGAACAGTTTTGAACTGCAGGTGTTGAACTTCGGTGTCCGTCAGGATGCGGTAAACGACAGCCTGATCGAACAGCTGTTGTATCTGTCGGGAAGAGTCAGAGAGTATTCTCCACTACTGGGCAGAATTTTACGAAGACTGTATGAGAAAAAGAAGGATGTGCGGATCCTGCAGGAGGTGTGCAGCCTTCTGATCAAGGGAAGTAAGACGGGACCGGATGCCTTCACGTGGTATCAGATGGGTGTGGAAAGCCATCTGAGGATCACGAATCTCTATGAATATTATATGGCGTCGGTAGATCTGGATGCTGTGCTGGAGCTTCCGAAAGTGATTCTGATGTATTTTTCTTTCCAGAGCAATCTGGATTATGAACATAGTGCGTTCCTGTATGCGTATCTGTTAAAACACCGGAAAGATTATGAGGAACTGTACGAACATTACGAGCCGAGAATGGAGCGGTTCGTCATTGACCAGATCCAGAAGCAGCATATTAACAGACATCTGGCAATACTGTATCAGGAATTCCTGTCTCCGGCCATTGTAACGGAAACTATGGCGAAGCCTCTGTCCCGTCTGTTGTTTGCCCATATGGTAAGAGTGGATGACAGCAGAATGCGTAAGGTGATCGTCAGCCAGCCGGGGAATCTGATACTGTCCGAGACGCCTCTGCAAAACGGCACGGCCTGGGTGGCAGTCTACGGGAATGATTATACCATTGCTTTTGAGGATGCATATGGTAACAGGTTCCTTAAAAATGTGGAATATATCCTGGAAAAACTGCTGGTACCGGGGAAATATCTCAGACTTCTGGAACATTATGTGCCGGATACGGCAGAACTGGATCTGTATTTCATGGAGAACGGCAGAACAGAAGAGACCATATCTTCCACAAAGCTGATGCGGATGGCAAGACTGGTGGAAAGCGATGCCGTGGAGCCGAAGCTGCGTAGTGAGATTGCGGTACAGCTGGTACAGGCCTATTTCGATGCGGATAATTTGCAGGCACTGGATGAATACCTGCAGGAGCTGCGGGGGGACGGCTTTACGGAGGAACAGCGGGAACTGATCCTGCGTTTTCTGGTGCTGCGGGGAAATTATGAGAAGGCATATGCCTGGATCGAAGCATATACCCCTTATTTTGTGGAGGCCAAGATCCTGTTGCGGCTTACGGACGGTGTGATCACGCAGTCGGTCCATGAGGGAGAGGCAGTCCTGTATGCGGCGGCATTGACGGCGTTCCGTAAGGGAAAATACAACGGTGGAATTTTAGAGTATCTGGTGCGTTATGCCACCGGTACCACGAAGGAATTGCGTGACATCTGGAAAGCGGCAAGATCCTTTGAGATAGACTGCTACAGCTTAAGTGAAAAGATATTGCTGCAGATGCTGTTCTCCGGGGCATTTGTGGGAGAGCGGATGGATATTTTCCGTTATTATGTATCCCAGGGAGCCAGACAGGAGATCGAGGAAGCTGTGCTTGTACAGAGCTCTTATGATTATTTCTGCCGGGAGAAGATCACGGAGGAATATGTATTCCGGGAGATCCGTAACTGCTATCTGCGGGGAGAAGAGACCCAGCGGATCTGCAAGCTGGCTTATCTGAAATTCTATGCGGAGAATAAGGACAAGCTGGAGCGGGAAGATGAAACTCTGGTCCGGAATTTCCTGGAGGAAATGATGAAGGACCACATTCATCTGAACTTTTTCAGGGAATATCAGGACTGCCTGCCACAGCTGCAGGAGATGAAGGACAAGACTATCGTGGAGTATCACACAAGAGGCGGCATCCGTGCAAGGATTCATTATGTGATGATGCATGAGAACGGGCAGGCGGAGGATTACCTGTCGGAATATATGCAGGAAGTATACAGCGGTGTATTTTTCAAGGAATTCGTACTGTTTTTCGGGGAGAATCTTCAATATTACATTATGGAAGAATCAGAGAACGAAGAACAGCTGACGGAGAGCGGAAGCCTGCAGAAGAGCGATATTATGAATGAAAGTCCGGACAGCAAATACGAGATCATCAATGATATGATGATCAGCATGACACTGCAGGACGATACGACACTGGATCATCTGATCGAGGAATATTACCGCAGGGAATATCTGGATCACAGATTGTTCACATTGCAGTAAAGATAAAAAAAGACAGCAGGAGAGGAGGCGGAAGAACATGCGACTGCCGGGAAGTGATAAAGTTATAGTGGGTTATGACCTGGGGAAGGATTATGCGCAGATCAGCTGCTATGTCACAGGCAAGGAAGAAGAGATCACCACATTGTCTTCCGTTGCAGGCTCACAGGTCTATACGATTCCCCTGGTCCTGAGCAAGAGACAGGGAGTCAACCAGTGGTTCTATGGAAGTGAAGCCCTCCGGCATGCGGAGGAAGAAGAGGGAATCCTGGTGGAGCATCTTCTGAAGCTGGCAAAAGATGGGGAACCGGTGCAGATCGATGGAACGACTCTGGATCCGGTGGCACTACTGACTCTTTTTCTCAAGCGTAGTCTGGGAATGCTGTCCCAGATGACTTCCACAGAGCGGATCGGGGCCCTGATGATCACCTGCGAGGAACTGGATGCAGGAATGCTGGAGGTGCTGACGCAGGCAGTGGAGGCATTACACCTGAAGACGGATGCTGTCTGTTTTCAGAGCCATCGGGAGAGCTTTTATTATTACAATCTGTATCAGCCGGAAAATCTGTGGAAGCAGGGGAGCGTGCTGTGCGAGTATAGGGACAGTTCCATCCAGACTTATTATATGGAATGCAACCGCCATACGACGCCGGTGGTAACGTACATCGAAGAGCGGGAATTCCCTTTTCCGGTGGAAAAATCGGATGAAAAGTTCCTGGAGATCGCCACACAGCTATGTGAGAACCGGATGGTGTCCTCGGTATATCTGATCGGGGAAGAGTTTTCTCAAGAATGGATGAAAGAATCGCTACGCTATCTGTGCCGTGGACGGAGAGTCTTTCAGGGGAACAACCTGTTCAGCAAGGGTGCCTGCTACAGCATGATGGAGCGACTGCATCCCAGTGAAAACGGACAAAATCATGTCTATCTGGGACAGGATAAATTGAAATCCAATATCGGTATGAAAGTGCGCAGACAGGGAGAGGAATCCTATCAGGCACTGTTAGACGCCGGAATCAACTGGTATGAGGCGCAGAATACCATGGAGTTTTACCTGTTGGAAGGAAGAGCGGTGGAGATCCTGATCACGTCCCTGACGGGAAAGGGCAGCCGGATCGCCAGAATCGTGCCGGAAGAATTGCAGGAAGGAATCACCAGACTGCGGATTCAGGTGGAGATGAAGGATGAAACACATCTGCAGGTGGAACTGGAGGATCTTGGTTTTGGCAGCTTCCGAACAGCTACGCATCATATCTGGAAGGAAGAAATAGAGTTGTAGATCTGCCCGGGGCAGAGAAAATGAGGATGAAAAATGAAGGCAAGTCTGTGTGTAGGAGAATATTGCGAGAATGCCTATAATGTGGAAGGCCTGGATATCCGGGTCTATAGTATGGAAGAGTTGTGCTATTGCCTAAAGGAGAATGCATTCCTGTTAGACCTGTCCATCATGAACGATAAGCTGGTGGACTGGATCGGAGAAGAATGTAAAGTGTGGGAACTGGCAAAACAGCTCTACCCCATGGTACATAAGCAGGGATCTTTAAGTGTGTTCGTGGTGACGATCCTGCAATATGTGGGGATGTACGATCCGGAAGAAATCCTGCAGGTGGAGCAGGTACTGAAGCAAGGAGCCGGACTCAGCAATCTGGAGAAACGCAAGAGCCAGATCGACTATATGGTGGAAAAAAGAAAATATGCGGCAGCCATCCGCGGATATGATATGCTGCTGGAGACCTGGAACCATCTGGAACAGGAAGGCAAGGAACTTCCGGCGGGAAAAGTCCGGGCGGCGATCCTGCACAATAAGGGTGTGGCGCTGACAGGGCTGATGTTTTATGGCAAGGCGGCATATTACTTTAACGAAGCCTGGAAGACCGATCCGGACAGAGAACACCTGGATGCCTATCTGGCGGCAAAGAGAATGGAACTGACGGAGGATGCCTATGTGGCATTTGCAGCGCAGAATCCGGAAAATTATACGGAGTCCCTGGAACTGGAAAAGCGGATCGAGCAATTTGAATGGGAATGGGAACAGCAGCCAGAGTACCGACAGCTACGGCTGCGTGGTGACTGGCGGGTGAACGACAGGGTGAGATACGATGCGGAAAATGAGAGACTGACTCAGGCACTGAAAAACAGTTACCGGACAAGTGTCAGCGTATAGAGAAGACAGCAGGAGAGAATTATGACGTGGTGGAACCGCTTATTTAAGAAAAAAGAACCGATACAGCAGGAAGAGGACTGGGAACAGCTGGTCTATACCCGCAACGGTGTGAATTTTGATGAGGAAGACCAGAGAAAACGTTACATTGTAAATTGCCTGGAGCAGATCGCAGAGGCTTCCAAGGAGATCGACCTCCTGACGGGAGAGTATACGCTGGTGACTTCTTATCTGACGGATACGGATGAGATTGAGGCACTGCCAGCAGAGCAGAGAGAAGAGGTCAACCGGGTGGCCGGCAAGCTGGCCGGGCTGGAACAGGAACGCAGCAGATACCGGGAAAAGAAGAACCGTATGCGGGATGCGGACTTCTATGCGATCCGCAAAAGAGAGAACGAGATTGAAGAAGGCATTCAGAAGATTCGGGACGGCGAGAAATACGGCAATCTGATAAGGCAGGATCTGCACAGACTGGACGGAGAACGACATGCCTACGAATACCGGAGAAATGAGCTGGAGAATCTGATGAACAACCAACGGGGCATGGCTGTCATTTTCCTTACGGCATTGATCGTCTGTGTGATCATGCTGGTGATCCTGCAGTATGCTTTTGAAATGGATGTCTATGTGGGACTTTTTCTGGCAGTAGGTGCAGGAGCTGTAGCCATCTCCTATGTCTGCATCCGGTACATGGATGCAGGACGGGAACTGCAGCGGGTGGAGAAGACCATCAACAAGATCATCCAGCTGCAGAATAAAGTCAAGATCCGCTATGTGAACAACTGTCAGCTGATGGAATATCTGTATCTGAAGTACAATACGGACAGTGCAGCAAAGCTGGAAAAACAGTGGAAAATGTATCAGGACGAAAAGGAAGAGCGGAAGCAGTTCGCAGAGGCGGAAGCTAAGATCGAGTACTACCAGAAGCAGCTGGTACAGCAGCTGGCCGGTTACCGTGTGCAGATGCCGGAGCGCTGGATCAGCCAGACAGCTGCGCTTTTGGACAAGCGGGAAATGGTGGAAATCCGTCACGAACTGATCCAGAGAAGACAGGTGCTCCGTAAACAGATGGACTACAATCAGGAAGTAGCGGAGAGTGCAAGAAACGAAGTAAAAGACATCGCAGCCACCTATCCGAAATATGCCCAGGAGATCCTGGCCATGGTGGAGCGGTACGACCGATAAAGAATTGACAAGACACCTCTCGTTGTGTTACTATGACACCGTGTTAGCAATTTACCATGCTAAAGTATACGACGCGGCCAACAGTGAGTGGCAGAACGGGAGGATGCATTATGAAAAGAGTATTAGTGGCATTACTGGCAATCAGCATGGCAGCAGGTGTTCTTACCGGCTGTGGTTCTAAAGGATCTGAGAAAACATTTACCGTAGGTTTCGATGCGGAATTTCCCCCTTACGGATATCGTGATGACAGTGGAGAATATGTAGGCTTTGACCTGGATCTGGCAGCAGAAGTATGCAAGAGACAGGGTTGGGAGCTGGTAAAGCAGCCTATCGACTGGGATGCCAAGGATATGGAACTTTCTTCCGGAGCCATTGACTGTATCTGGAACGGTTTCACCATGAACGGCAGAGAAGATGCCTACACCTGGACAGAGCCCTATATCGACAACAGTCAGGTATTCGTCGTAGCGTCTGCTTCCGGTGTACAGAACAAGGAAGAACTGGCAGGCAAGGTGGTAGCAGTACAGAAGGATTCCTCTGCGCTGGCTGCTCTGAACGATGAAGAAAATGCAGACAACATTGCACTGCGTGATTCCTTCTCCCAGCTGATCGAATATGCGGACTACAATACCGCTTTCATGGATCTGGAGCAGGGTGCGGTAGATGCCGTAGCCATTGATATCGGTGTGGCACAGTATCAGATTGCGCATAGAGAAGAAGGAAAATTCGTTATGTTGCAGGGCGAGGACAACAAGCTGGCTGTAGAGCAGTATGCAGTAGGTTTCCTGAAGGGTAATGATGAACTGAGAGATACCGTACAGAAGACACTGGACGAAATGGCAGCGGATGGTACCTTCGCACAGATCGCTGAAAAATGGGGACTGACCGACAGCGTATGTCTCGGTAAATAATCAACTAAGGATAGTTAAGGAGTAGAATTCATGAGTTTGCTGACCATGAGTGCCCAGCTGGCAGAGGGCTTTCTGATAACGGTGGAAATATTTGTACTGACCCTTTTGTTTTCCCTTCCTCTGGGGCTGATCGTAGCCTTCGGAAGGATGTCAGGATGTAAGGTGATCCGCATTATCTCCAAAATATACATATCCATCATGAGAGGAACCCCTCTGATGTTACAGATCATCGTGGTGTATTTTGCCCCCTTTTATGTATTCCGCATGCAGGTGGGAACGGGGTATCGTTTCCCGGCGGTGATACTGGCATTCGTGATCAATTATGCGGCATATTTTGCAGAGATCTACCGTGCGGGCATTGAGTCCATACCGGTGGGGCAGTATGAGGCTGCGGAGGTGCTGGGCTACAGCAAGGCACAGACTTTCGTGAAGATCATTCTGCCGCAGGTGGTGAAGCGGGTTCTCCCGCCAGTGACCAATGAGACCATTACGCTGGTCAAAGATACTTCCATGGCATTTACCATTTCCATTGCGGAAATGTTCACGGTGGCAAAGCAGATCGGAGCGGCACAGACCAGTGTGCTTCCCCTGTTGGCAGCAGGTGTGTTCTATTATATCTTCAATCTCGTGGTGGCTTCTTTCATGGAGTATCTGGAGAAGAAGACATCTTATTACAGATAGGAGCAGTGCGGAAATATGGTCCTTTTGGAAATGAATCATGTGAAAAAAAGTTTTGACGGCAACGGGGTGCTGAAGGATATATCCCTGAAAGTTAACGAAGGAGAAGTTGTCTCCATCATCGGCCCCTCCGGTTCCGGCAAATCCACATTGCTTCGCTGTGCAACGCTTCTGGAGAAAATGGACGGTGGTGAGCTGATCTATTTAGGGCAGACGGCAGCTTCGGAGAAAACGGATAAAAACGGCAGAATACAGTGCGAATATGCGTCCAAGGCAGAATTACATAAGATCCGGAAATGTTTCGGACTGGTGTTCCAGAATTTTAACCTTTTTCCCCATTATACGGTGATGAAAAATATCATCGATG
>ERZ773200.2628-NODE-2628-length-12898-cov-2.597913_pt1 | contig 12898 bp, 7 predicted proteins | sample MGYA00581008_ERZ773200 | MGnify/ENA primary metagenome ERZ773200 (study PRJEB29015, sample SAMEA2737770) | human gut metagenome | biome: human gut; feature: human-associated habitat; material: faeces | place: China | collected 2012 ... | reverse complement strand
GAAGATGACGCTCAAGAACCTGTCGCAGGAAGCAAAGACCCTCAAGGTGTTCTCCTTTGCAGAATGGTGCCTCTGGAATGCCGCTACCGATATGGAGAACTTCCAGCGCAACCTGAGCACTGGTGAGGTGGAGATAGAGCAGGGAGAATCCTCTACGGTCATTTACCATAAAACGGAGTACAAGGAGCGCCGTAACCACTATGCTTATTACGCCTTGGCAAATGCACGGGCCGACGGTTTCGATACCGACCGTGAGTCGTTTGTCGGCCTTTACAATGAACTGGCCAATCCCCAGTGCGTCATGGCTGGCAAGCCGTCCGGTTCCGTGGCACACGGTTGGAGTCCGATAGCTTCACATTATATAGAGGTAAGCCTTATGCCGGGCGAACAGAGAGACCTTATCTTCCTGCTTGGCTATGTCGAAAATGCACAAGAAGAGAAATACGCCGACCCACACGCCGACCCTACGCTCATCACTTCGCTTAGCGCCCTCGATCGCACCATCGTGAATAAGGAAAAGGCTCACGCAACAATCGAAAGATTCAGCACAGTTGAGGCTGTGGACAAGGCTTTTGACGAACTGCACGCCATGTGGAACGGACTGCTCGACAAATTCCAGGTTTCTACGGGCGACGACCGTCTTGACCGCATGGTGAACATCTGGAACCAGTACCAGTGCATGATTACGTTCAACTTCTCACGCTCAGCCAGTTTCTTCGAGAGCGGCATTGGCCGTGGGATGGGATTCCGCGACTCCAACCAAGACCTTGTGGGCTTTGTTCACCAAGTGCCGGAGCGCGCCCGCCAGCGCATAATAGACATCGCCTCGACGCAATTCCCAGACGGCGGCTGCTATCACCAATACCAGCCCCTCACCAAGCGTGGCAACAACGACATCGGCGGCGGATTCAATGATGACCCCATGTGGCTTATCTTTGGCACGGTGGCATACGTCAAGGAGACGGGAGATTTCAGCATCTTGGACGAGAAAGTGCCTTGGGACAACAAACCGGGTTCAGAAGTGCCGCTCATGGAGCATCTTCGCATTTCGTTCAACCATGTGGTGGAGAATCTCGGGCCTCATAAGTTGCCTCTTATCGGTCGTGCAGACTGGAACGACTGTCTCAACCTCAACTGCTTTTCCTGGAATCCGAACGAGTCGTTCCAAACCACAGAGAACGTTTCCGAGGGATCAAAGGCGGAGTCGCTTATGATAGCGGGGCTGTTTGTCTTCTGCTGTCGTCAGTATGCCGAGTTGTGCAGTGCCCGTGGTCTGGAGGTTGAGGCTAAACGCGCGACAGGCTGCGTCGATGATATGGTTGAGGCCGTAAAGAAGTACGGATGGGATGGAGAGTGGTATCTCCGTGCCTATGACTTCTACGGCAACAAGATTGGTTCCCATGAAAACGAGGAAGGCAAGATTTTCATCGAGTCGCAAGGTTTCTGCACTATGGCCGGCATAGGAATGGAAGAAGGCATGGTAAGCAAGGCCCTTGACTCCTGCAAGCGTTACCTTGACAGCGAACACGGCATGGTGCTCAACAACCCGGCCTTCACAACTTATCACGTAGAGATGGGCGAAATCTCGTCATACCCGGCAGGTTACAAGGAGAATGCCGGCATCTTCTGCCACAACAACCCGTGGGTTATAATCGGCGAGACTGTGGCCGGGCGCGGCGATGACGCTTGGGAACACTACACTAAGATATGCCCGGCGTGGATAAAGGACCAGACGCTTCACAAGGTAGAACCGTACGTCTATTGCCAGATGGTGGCAGGCAAGGATGCCGCACGTCCGGGAGAGGGTAAAAACTCGTGGCTCACGGGTACAGCCGCATGGAACTGGCTCGCCATTACCCAGTATATACTTGGCATACGCCCTACCTATGACGGACTGGAGATAGACCCCTGCCTGCCTAAGACGATGAAGGAGTACACCGTAAGGCGCAAACTGCGTAACAGCGAGTTTACCATCACCGTGAAGAACCCTAACGGCAAGCAGAAAGGCGTAAGCCGGCTCACTGTTGACGGAAAGCCCGTTGAAGGCAACGTAGTGAAGGCTCTTCCGGGCAAGCATGTTGTAGTGGTGGAGATGTAAAGTAAAAAACGAAGTTCATAGAAATCTGCTTATAATGGCCAGACTGATTGAAAAGATAGGATATGGCATGGGAGACATGGCGTCTTCCATGTTCTGGAAGATATTTTCTTATTATCTTCCCATTTTTTACAGTGATATATTCAACCTGTCACTCACCCATACCGCCACTCTGATGTTTGTGACGCGTGTATGGGACGCTGTGTCCGACCCTATGATGGGTATAATTTGTGACCGTACCAACACCCGATGGCAAGTACCGTCCTTACCTATTGTGGTTCTCGCTGCCCTTTGCTATATGTGGGGTATTGTTGTTCACCACACCCGATTTTGACGAGCATGGACGCCTCATCTATGCTTACATCACATACATTCTGATGATGACGGTCTACACCTGCATTAATGTGCCTTACGCCTCGATGCTTGGCGTGTTGACATCCGACAGCTACGAGAAGACCGTGTTTTCAAGCTACCGCATGTTCTTCGCCTATGGCGGCTCGTTCATTGCCCTGTATGCTTGGGAACCATTGTGCAAGTTATTTTCCGACAATAATCTGTCTTTTCTCTCTGTCGGAGGCCTGGCTGGCGCCTGGCAGGGCGCAATGATTGTCATCGCCTCGGTGTGCTTCCTGCTATTCATCGGCAGTTTCCTGTTGACCCGAGAGCACGTAAAGGGTGTCAAGGGAGACAAGCTGATGAACGATTTTCGCTCTTTGGTGAGGAATTTCCCTTGGTGGATGATTACCTGCACAGCCCTCTGCACTAACCTGTTCAACACGGTGCGTGGCGCTACGGTGGCCTATTACTTCAAATATTACATTGGGGATGACAATATCGTGGACTTTGGTTTCTTCTCATTCATTTTCTTTGCAGGCGTATTTCTTGCCATCGGCGAAGTATGCAACATGATAGGGGTGGTGTGCGCCATGCCTTTGAGCAAGCGGCTGGGCAAGAAAACCACGTTCATAGTCTCTGCCGTGGCAATGGGCGCACTCAGCATTCTGTTTTTCTATATGCCGCTAAGCAACGAAGGATTTATTTGCATATTGTTGCTTCAGGTGCTTATCAGCATCTTCACCGGAGTGGTCAGTCCGCTGGTATGGAGCATGTACGCCGATGTGGCCGACTATTCTTACTACAAACACGGCACGGCTTCTACCGCCCTTATTTTCTCTTCCGGCTCAATGGCCCAGAAGTTCGGGGGTGCCATCGCCGGTTCGGCCGTGCTGCTTTTGTTCAGCTTTTACGGTCTTCAGCCTAATGCCGCCACACAGACACCTGACGCCATCTTCGGCATGAAACTGACGATGAGCTACATTCCGGCATTCATCGCGCTGCTGATAGTGGGCCTGATGGTGCTGTATCCGCTTACCACCAAGCGTATTGAGGAGTTCAAGAGCTCAACTCCGGGAAAGCAATGACAAACTGTTTAAAATAAATTATCATTATGGCAAATAACATCTGCAAATATAGGAGCGGAGGTTTTATTCCTCGCGGAATAGGGTTTGTTTCCAGACGAAAGACATTCATCAAACCTTTATAAATAGGTAATGTACCTTCTCTTGTGAAATTTTTACTTGTTTTGCAACATATTTGAAAATAAAATTAAAATCATCATCATGAAAACGAATTTAAGGATTAGTTGGCTGATGACACTGATGTTTACTGCAATACTGTGTCACGCCCAAATGACAGCCCGGCAATGGAATAGCGAAGTTACTGCCGGATGGAACCTTGGCAACCAGTTTGAATGTTCTGCCCCGGGGCAGGACGGTGAGTCTGTGGCCATCGGCGAACCCGACGGTGCCGACAATGCTGAAACGGCATGGGGGAACCCCGTAGTGACAAAGAAAACTATCAAGGCCGTGCACGATGCCGGATTCAATGCCATACGCATACCTGTGAGATGGCAATGCCACATTACCAACCCTGCGGCCATGAGCATCAGCAAGACGTGGATGGACAGAATAAAGGAGGTGATAGACTGGTGTCTGGAATATGACATGAAAGTCATCGTCAACGTACACCACGAGAAATGGCTTGAGAGTCGTCCCTTTTATGCGGACAAGGAAGAAAACTGCCGGAAGCTGGCTTTGCTGTGGATGAACATTGCCAATGAGCTTGGCAAATATGATTACCGCGTGGCTTTTGCAGGCACCAACGAGGTTCATGTGCCTGACAACTGGGGAAAGCCTACCGCTGAGAACCTTGATGTGCAGAATGCCTACAACCAGACATTCATCGACATTGTGCGGGCCACAGGCGGAAACAACACGAAACGCCACCTGATTGTGCAGACGTATGTGTGCAATGCCGATTTCGGCCTGTACAACGGCGACTTCGTAATCCCTAAAGACATTGAAGGCAACGGTAATGATTACATGAGCGTGGAGCTGCATTATTACAATCCGTGGGAATATGCCGGCAGCGGCGAATGTTACTACTGGGGCAAGCCGTACAAGCAGTATGGAAAAGCGGCACAGAGCGATGAGACGACCATGACTGATTACTTCGACAAACTTGCGAGCGAATGGGGCGCGAAAGGATTGGGCATTGTGATTGGAGAATGGGGCCTCACCGACCATTACAAAGGTTCCGAAGCCGACCGTATGCACGAGAATATGACTTATTACTGCAAGACATTGGTGTCAGAGGCGCGCAAACGCGGATTTTCAACTTTCATCTGGGACAACAACCGGTTCGGCAACGGCGCTGACATGTTCGGCATCTTTGACCGTAATAAAAACATGGAGATAAAAGCAGACTGGATAATCAAAGGCATTAAAGAAGGGATTGCAGAGAGTGCAAAACCCATGTGAACAATAAAATACACGCGTTAGCGGAGTTATTTTGAGCGTTACGGTGAATGTTACGGTTTTAAACAGTGTTCTTTCAGCTTGCAAAACATGGCTTTTCGCCTTTCAAAAGGCTGTCATTCACGCTATGAAAAGATACTTCTTGCAGAAGTGTCGGAAGCATACAAAAACCGTAAGTAAAAACTGCGGAAATGCGACATATCGTAAGCTCTTGCAATTAAGAGGCACAAATTATTCCGTCAACGGATAAAAAGAATACATCCTAAAATTAAATATTATTATGGTAATTAAACGATCTAACTTAGTGTTATGTATGCTTGGGGCGAGCCTTATTGCGCCTGCGCTCATGCCAGCAGCGCCAAGAAGTGCAGACGCAGGCATAGTGGCAGCCCCGACAGGAATTACAGTAAAAGGAAATGTCTCTGATGAGGCAGGACCTTTAATCGGCGTGTCAGTGAAGGTGGTTGGAACCTCCAAGGGAGTCATTTCTGACCTTGACGGTAACTTCACCTTACAGTGCAACGCCGGTGACGAGCTTGAGATTTCCTACGTAGGATACAAATCCGTACGTGTGAAAGCTCAGAACAGTCTGAAAATCAAACTTGAGCAAAACTCGGAGACGCTGGACGAAGTGGTTGTTACCGCACTTGGCATAAAGCGTGACCGCAAGGCTCTCGGCTATGGACTGTCAGAAATAAAAGGTGCCGAACTGACCAAAGCAAAGGAGACCAATGTCATGAACTCGCTCGCCGGCAAGGTTGCCGGTCTTGTTGTCACCAATACGGCCGGTGGCGCTGCCGGTTCAACGAGAGTCATGCTCCGCGGTACGACCGAACTGACGGGCAACAACCAGCCTCTTTACGTAATTGACGGCGTACCCTTGGACAATACCAACTTTGGAAGTGCCGGCGAGCAGGGAGGTTACGACCTTGGTGACGGTATATCTGCCATCAACCCTGACGATATAGAGACGATGACCGTGCTTAAAGGCCCGGCCGCTTCAGCCCTTTACGGTTCACGTGCGTCGCATGGTGTAATCCTCATCACAACTAAAAAGGCGGACAAGGAGAAGATCTCTGTTGAGTATAACGGCTCGCTGACTATCGACACTCAGCTCGCAAAGTGGAACGACGTGCAGGAGATATACGGTATGGGAGATAACGGACAGTACCAGCTTGATGCCTCGTCAGGCACAAACTCGAGCTGGGGCGTGAAGGCCGACATGATAGACAAGACGTATTTTGACGGCTCTGTGCGTCCGTTCCTCATGTATCCGAACAACACATCCTCATTCTTCCGTACAGGTCTTACGGCCCAGAATTCGGCAATATTGAGTGTCAACACAGGCAAGACGGGTATCCGCTTCTCTTTTACCGATATGCGTAACAAGGACATCCTTCCCAACTCACACATGAGTCGTGACAATTTCAACCTGCGCGTTACAACCTCCGTAGGCCCTGTAGATTTCGACTTTACGGCCAACTATGTGCGTGAGAACGTGAAGAACCGTCCCGCACTCTCCAACTCACAAAGCAACGTGGGCAAGAACCTCATGACCCTGGCTGGCACATATAACGTTGAATGGCTTAAGAACTACCAGAATGCAGACGGCACTTATGCCAACTGGAATGGTAACGACCAGTATAACATAAACCCGTACTGGGACCTCTACAAGAACAACAACACGTCAGCGAAGGATGTGTTCCGTTTTACAGTGAAAGCCATTTATAATGTGAACAAGCACTTGAAAATCCAGGGAACGCTTGGTACGGACATCAACAACATGAACTTCGATGAGTTCATCGCCCGCTCTACTCCAGGCGTCCTTCCCGGTAAGCTCACCAATTCGATTTTCAATAACCGTACACTGAATGCTGAGCTCCTCGCCCTCTATAACAACAACTGGGGTAACTTCGACTTCAATGCCACTGTGGGTGGAAACATATTTAAGGTGGATAACAAGACAACCGTCATTACCGGCACTGACCAGCAAATGGACGGTGTGGTTTCAATTATAAATTATGCAGAGCAGAATGTGCAACCGAGCACTTACAAGAAGCAGATAAATTCTCTGTATGCAAGTGCAAGCCTTGGCTATCTCTCGACATACTACCTTGAGGGGACTGTCCGTGGCGACCGTTCATCAACGCTTCCGGCAGCAAACAACACGTATATTTATCCTTCTGTATCAGGTAGCGTCATATTCTCAAACTTCCTGAAGAAACGGAATATCTTAAGTTTTGGTAAGGTCCGCGCCTCATGGGCGAAAGTAGGTTCTGACACTGACCCGTACCAGCTCGGCCTGATCTATTCGACAGGTAAATACAAATACCCGGGTTACACCATAGGCATGATAAATAACAACACACAGCCGAACAGCAACCTTAAGCCGACAATGACCAGCTCTTACGAACTCGGTCTTGAGCTCAAGTTCTTCAACGGGCGCTTGGGAATTGACTTTACATACTATAACCAGATTTCAAAGGATCAGATTATAGCACTTGCTTCGTCTTCGGCTTCCGGGTATGCCAGCCGTCTTGTCAATGCCGGAAAGATACAGAACAAGGGTATCGAGTTGGCAGTCAACGGCCGTGTGCTCCAAATCAAGGATTTTGCTTGGGACGCAGGTATCAACTTCTCAAAGAACTCGAACAAGGTCCTCGGACTTGTAGAAGGCATGGATTATCTTCAGTTGGCTGATGCGAGCTGGGCCGGTGTCTCGGTGGGTGCTGAGGTAGGAAAGAACTACGGCTCTATTCTCGGTACAGATTTCAAGCGCAATGAGAATGGTGACATCCTCATAGACAAGAATACGGGTCTTCCCCTTTATGACGAAAATCTTAAGACCCTCGGCAACTCCACTTGGGACTGGACCGGTGGTTTTTACTCTACGTTCACTTACAAGAACTTCCATCTTACTGCTGCATTCGATGTGAAAATGGGAGCTGATCTCTATTCATTCTCGATGCGTTCAGCCTACCTCACGGGCAAGGCCAAGGGCACGCTCGCAGGACGTGAAGAGTGGTACCGCTCGGAAGAGGCCCGTAAGGCTGCCGGCATGACAGAGGCTGAGTGGCGTGCAGCCGGCAAGTGTGAGGGACTTATTGTAGACGGCGTGATAGACAACGGCGATGGAACATACAGCAAGAACACATACCCCGTGAACCCGCAGAACTATTGGAAGAGCGTTGCCGAAAAGGCTCCTGCATTGTTCATCTACGACAATTCTTACATCAAGTGCCGCGAAATCACGTTCGGATACACTTTCCCTGAAAAGATGTTGGGCAAGTTTGTAAAGTCGCTCTCTGTTTCGTTTGTGGCTCGTAACCCGTTCATCGTATGGAAGAACATCCCGAACATCGATCCTGACTCTAACTATAACACATCAGGCATGGGGCTTGAGTACGGTTCGCTTCCGTCACGCCGTAGCTACGGTTTTAATGTAAATGTGAAATTCTAATAGACATTGTGATTATGAAAAAACATATTTTTAACATAGCATCGCTAATGATGCTTCTGACGTTTGGCGCTGGGCTCTCTTCTTGCTCCGACTCCTACATGGAGGATGTGAACACCGACGACTCGAAGGCGGAAACCATCGACCCGAACGCGCAGCTCACCACTGCCCTGCTGCAGACATACGGAGACTTTTCACTGATGGACACTTACCGCAGTTACATCACCGGCTTTACGCAGTATTATGCCGGAGGATGGAATGTTTCCAACTATGCCGGAGCGGTTTATCCGAAAGATTCGGAAATGGCTTATCCGTGGAACCGTTATTATCAGATAAGCATAAAGAACCTTGTAGATGCCATCCATCGCACTGGAGATATGCCGAACACCAATGCCGCGCTGCGCATCCACCGTGCTTACATGATGGCCGTACTCTCTGACATCTATGGCGACATTCCTTGCACAGAGGCCGGAATGTCGTTCATCAACGGCAATGCCACACCGAAGTATGACACGCAGGAAGAAGTCTACGACTTCATTTTCTCTGAGCTGAAAGCGTGTGCCGCGCAGCTCGGCACGGGCACCGACATCATTTCGGGCGATGTCACTTCGTTAAACAGCGACCCTGAAGCGTGGAAGAGATATGCAAACACTCTTCGCCTGCGTTATGCAATGCGTATTTCCGATGTCGCTCCGGAAAGAGCACGTACCGAATTTGAGTCTGCATTAAATGCCGACGGCGGTATTATCTCATCGGCCGACGAAGATGCTTACATAAAATACATCGACGCTCCCTTCACGCTTTATGACGGCGCCGCCGACCTTGATTTCAGGGCCAACGCACTTAGCGAGATGATATACGGGCAAGACCCGCAGTCGCCTTCGTTTGTCAGCTCCACCTTATTTGATTATATGAAAAAGATGCACGACCCACGTCTTTACCGCATCGCCCGGTGCTATATCCACACCACACGCAGCCAGACCGATACGTCAGGCAACTTTGACGTTACCGACGAGGTGCTGGCTTGGGGCGAGCGCGGCGGTGAAGGTATCGTTCCGTGCAATGTAGGCGACGCCTGGTGGAGCGAGTGGGTGAGTGCCCCTGCAAATAGCGACATTCCCACCTTGGATTCACTTGCAACGCTTTATCCTGACAAAGGATATGACAAGAACAACTATCCGGCCCGTATGATTAGGCCTACCATAGCTGTCGCTTTCTGCAATGCCGACTGTCCCGGCATACTCATAACCTATGCCGAAGTTGAATTCCTACTTGCCGAAGCCGCTTCAAAAGGCTGGAATGTCCCGGGCGACGCAGAAAGTCATTATGAAGCCGGCATTCGTGCATCAATGCAGATGCTTAACAACTACTACGATATTGTCTCAAAAATCTCCGACGAAGAGATAAATGAATACATTGCGGAAAACCCGTTGGGCGACAATCCCCGCGAGTCAATCAACACCCAGGCATGGATTCTCCATCTTACAAACCCCAACGAAGGCTGGGCTAACCTCCGCCGTTCAGACTATCCTGCGCTGGCCGACCGCACCTTGCTTCCTGTCCGCGGCGACTTCCCTCACGAAGACCCTAACATGCAAACGCCTGTACGCCTGCGCTATCCGCTGCTTGAGGCCAGGTACAACAGCGTAAATTACGAGGAAGCGGTGGACCGTTTGGGTGGAACAGACGATTGGCACCACTGTGTATGGTGGGATGTCAACGAACAGAATTTCATGGACATTGAAAAGTTTAGTGAATCAATAGAATAACAGATTAACAGATTGAATGAAAATGAAAAAGACATTATATAAATTGGTAACGGCAATGGTTGTCCTCTCCATGGGAATGTTTTGCTCCTGCTCTGAAGACAACGAAGGGTTCATCACGGCCACCGAGGATGATTTTCCGCAAATACTCCTTCCGTGGTTCGGCGATTGGGAAAACGGTGAACCGGCCGTTTACAAGACCATTTCACGCGATGCGGAATTGGTTGATTCAGCCGTAGTGACCCCTGCCCTCTACACCACTGTAGAGTGGCTCATCGACGACGAGAAAGTCTGTGAAGACACTAAAATTCAGCTTGCGCCACTTTATGCCGGAGAATATATCTTGAAGATTGTCGCTACTACGACAAAGGGAAAACAAACGTCCCGAACGGGCAAACTTGTTGTTTTGCCGCTTGATGGCGACCCGACTCCCAGTGATGGTACAAGCGATCGTAAGGTTGTTCCGGGAATGACGGCGAAATTACATGGCACCAATATGGACAAAGTGGTGAAAATAACCATCGGTGATAAGGAGGCGGCTGCCACTTTTGTTCCCAATAACGGCTATGACTATGTGGAATACACTGTACCAAGCGACCTTGCTCTCGGCACATACCGCATAACTCTTACTGATAGCGATGGCAATGTTTATGGCGGCGATAAGATTGAAGTCTGCGAAGAACTTCCTGTCTCGGAAGAAACGCTTTGGGAAGGCTCGTTCAATGTAACATGGGATACACCGTTCACTCTTCTCCAGACGCAGTTTAAAGATTTGGTAAAGAGCGGCGATATAGTCCGTGCGTATGTTACCGGTGAGGGACAGGGCACCATGTCTACCGCCTGGTGGAACAATATCCTTACAGGAAAAGGTGATCCCGAGCGTGGTGATATTGCGATTAGTGGATCTATGGTTCTGGAGTTTGCGCTTACCGACTACTCTATAGAGCTCATGAACGAACAGGATGGAGCCATTTTTGTTGGCGACGGCTACACGATTACAAAGATTACTAAAGAGTAACATCACGTTATTTTAGATTTGTCATATTCTATGTGTGAATACAAGCCGTTGCCAATTATAAAGTGCAACGGCTTGCTTTTCTGGCTTATGTTGACAACAAATTGAAAATCATGAAAAAAATTCTTTTCCTTTTTTTTATGTTTGGTGCGCTGACCTTAAGTGCTGCCGACAACGATGATATTGAGTCAATGGTGGAAACGCTTTTGAACAAGATGACCCTTGAAGAGAAAATTCGCCTGAGTTATGCACAATCAAAATTCTCAAGTCCGGGTGTGGCGCGTTTAGGCGTCCCTGAACTTTATTGCAGCGACGGGCCTCATGGTGTCAGGATGGAAATATGCTGGAATAGCTGGGACCATGCCGGATGGACCAATGATTCGTGTACGGCTTTTCCCGCCCTGACCTGCCTTGCTGCCACATGGCAACCGGAGCTGGCTTACCTTTATGGACGAATGGTAGGTGAAGAGGCCCGTTATCGCAAAAAGAATGTTTTGCTGGGCCCCGGCGTCAATCTGTACCGCACGCCACTTAATGGTCGCAACTTTGAATATATGGGAGAGGATCCGTATCTTGTTTCGCGGATGTGCGTACCTTATATTCAAGGGCTTCAATCTAATGGCGTGGCATGCTGTCTGAAACACTACGCGCTTAACGAACAGGAAACATTCCGCGACCACGTGGACGTGCGGGTTTCCGACCGCGCCTTGTACGAACTTTATCTGCGCCCATTCCATGCGGCTGTAGTCGAAGGAGGCGCATGGAGCGTAATGGGCAGTTACAATCAATATCTTAATCAACATGCGACTCATAACGCCCGTTTGATTAACGATATTCTGAAGAAAGAGTGGGGATTTGACGGAGCCGTGATTACTGACTGGGGGGCCGCACATAACACGGATGAGGCCATTTTTAACGGCCTTGACCTTGAAATGGGCAGCTTCACTGACGGTCTTTCTGCAGAAGCACCTATAAATTCGTATGATGACTACTATCTCGGAAGGGCCTATCTTGAGAAATGCCGCAGAGGCGAGGTTCCTGACTCTGTTGTCAATGACAAGGCAAGGCGCATGCTCCGCCTTATAGTGCGCACGGCCATGTCCGGCAATCACGGCTTTGGTTCAATGAATTCCCCCGAACACGTCGCTGCTGCGCGTAAGATAGCTCAGGAAGGCATAGTACTGTTGAAAAACAATGGTATTCTTCCTCTTGATCTTAAAGACAATATGAAAATTTTAGTGGTGGGCGAAAATGCAACCCGCAGCTTATGTGCGGGCGGAGGCTCAAGCGAACTAAAGCCTCGCGATGAAGTGTCGCCACTGCGTGGCATTAAGGAGCGGTTCGGATACAAATGTACCATAGAGTATGTGAAAGGCTATGTTTCAGGACGCGCGATGTATGGTAAAGTAGATGCTTTGTCGCAATCCCTTTATGATTCGCTCCGCAATGAAGCCGTTGAAAAAGCAAAAACGGCCGATTATGTCATCTATATCGGTGGGCTGAATAAAAATCATAATCAAGACTGCGAGGGCGGTGACCGCGAATCTTACCAACTTCCTTTCGGACAAGACCGGCTTATAACCGAACTGCTTGCCGCCAACAGCAACACGGTATTGGTGATTGTGAGCGGAAACGCATACGATATGCCTTGGCTCGACAAGGCGCAGGCTCTGGTGCAGTCGTGGTATCTCGGAAGCGAGGCCGGACATGCTTTGGCTGATATTATTTCCGGAGACGTGTGTCCATCCG
>ERZ773200.2625-NODE-2625-length-12909-cov-3.584176_pt1 | contig 12909 bp, 9 predicted proteins | sample MGYA00581008_ERZ773200 | MGnify/ENA primary metagenome ERZ773200 (study PRJEB29015, sample SAMEA2737770) | human gut metagenome | biome: human gut; feature: human-associated habitat; material: faeces | place: China | collected 2012 ... | reverse complement strand
CTATTTTAAAAAAAATATTGAGATTATGGCCAACATATTTTGCTTCAATTACTTTAACAATGGTAATCTTGCGTTTTTTGCAACTTCCTGGTCGTACATGTGGAGTTAGTGATTATTTATTAAACTGCTTGTTCTTGAATGGATTTATTGGAATCCCTTATGTTGATGGAGCACATTGGTATATTACAACTTTGATTTCGATTATTATAATAAATGGTTTTTTTAATGCCTTTAATATTTCAGATAAAGAGTTTCCTTATTTAATATGGATGATATTAGCATTTTTAATGACTAAAATAGTTAAATGTCTAGTAATTACACAGGTGTTGGGTGGAAGTTATGTTGGGATAGCATGTATGGGGGCATCAATTCGTAATTTTGATAAAAACACTAAATCTTGGAAAGCCATGCTATTTTTGGCATTAATATATTCCTGCATAATGCTTGGAATAAAATATGTAATTATTTTAATTTTTGTGACTCCTATTATTATTGCAGCTATAAAAGAGAAAATGGAATTTCTAGAAAGTAAAACTTTAAATATGATAGGCGCCATTTCATATCCGTTATATCTTATTCATCAAAATGTTGGAATGGCAATAGAATATAACATGATGGTTACGTTTGGTAAATATTCTTTATGGTATGTAATCATTGCAATCGTTTTAGTGATAGCATTGGCAATAGTTCTTTATACGATGGTTGAAAAACCATCACAAAAAATTTTGAATAATTGTTGGCGAGAAATTCAGTCGGGTTGAATCTTATGATAAGCTTCGAGCTTAAGAAAGTTTAGCTGTTGTTCAATATATTTATAACTGAAAAAGAGGGAAAAAATGTCTATTACACTAAATGAACAGGATCTTCAGATAATAAAAAGCGCAGAATTAAGAATAGTGAATGAGATAAATCAAATATGTCTTAGAAATAACATTAAGTATTCCATGATAGGAGGAACCCTTATTGGAGCTGTTCGACATCATGGTTTTATACCTTGGGACGATGATATAGATCTTATGATGGAACGGAGTGAATATAAAAGGTTCCTAAATATAGCAGAGAAAGAACTTTCAGAGGAGTTTTATATAGCTGACTATGAACATACACCTTCTATTGGTGAGCCGTTTACAAAGATAATGATGAAAAATACAGTTATGAAAGAAAGTTTTACTGGTTCTTCGAATGCACCTGCAGGCATATTCGTTGACATTTTCCCTGTTGATAATGCGCCACAGTCCAAATTGTTTAAAACTATTCAAAGATACAAAAATTATATCCTACGAAAGAAAATATTGATCAAGAGTAATTATTGTTTTGGAAAAACTGGTGTAAAAAAATTTATCTATGATACATTGGAAAGGCTTACATTTGAATCTAAATCGGATTTGGTAAGAAAGTATCGAAATAATCAAATAAAATATAACTATCGTAATACAACAGAATATGTTTCTTTATGTGGGGCATATGACTATAATAGGGAAACTTTACCAAAACGATGGCTTTCAGAATATACATTTTTAGAGTTTGAGGGTCAAAAATTAATGGCATTTAAAGAATATGATAAGATATTAAGACACTATTTTGGAGACTATATGAAACTTCCTCCAGAGAATGAGCGGATATGTAGACATGCAGTAGCTGAATTAGATTTGAGACAAATAGGTGGAAGAAAAGCATAGTGATTTATACTTATGTTGTTCAAAGAGTAGAGGGGACGTTGTAAAGGAAAGTTTCAAGAAAATGTTAGAAAAAGGCATGTACAAGGCTGATTTATTTGCAGACTTGTGATATATTGAGAGCAGATAGCTCCCTACGCTGCTCGAATAATATCACATACCTCACTGTGGTGGACAGATGGCAACGCTGATAAAGCGGCTAAGATGTGAAAACAATTAAAATTGGTAACATTGATACGACAAACGCTTTTGAAAACTTAGAAGATGCCTTTAGAATTGGATTGATATGTGGTTTGGTAGAAAGTAAAATTGGTGTTAATGTATACAAAAAAGCAGTGGAGTTAATAGGAGGGCAATCATAGAATAAGTCAACTTTAGAAATTGTGTGCACATCCTCACAGTGCTATACTTAAATCGCTATAAAAGGAAATAGGCTATCAACGATGTTCAGAACGAAATTTAGAACGGAAAGCAGCAAAAACTGTCTCAAACCCAATGAATAGCTATCTAAAATAACGGAAAAACAATTCTAGATCATAAACCTTATCATCGAAACTGAATCTATCTAGAAAGTGTTTGAGGAACAGAAGAACACTCTGCAAGAAAAGAAAGCTGTACTGAAGAAAATGAGAAGACGAGATAGTATTTTTGAGTTCAGTATTCCAACAACCAGTCAATCACATTCACAACCTTTATTCCATCATAATTCCCAAGTGAAAAGCGATCCAGAGTCAGGACAACTTTCTCATAATTATCCGGGATGCTTCTCAGTGGTCTCATTTCTCTTTCAAAGGTTTCTTCAGCTGTCATATCTGCAGTTACCTGATAGTAGGTAAGTACACCTTCTTTTTGTACGACAAAGTCTACTTCTGTGGTACCATATTTTCCGATATTGATCTTGTATCCTCTTCTCATAAGCTCGAGAAATACTATGTTTTCAATAGTAAAACCAAGATCGTAACGCTTTCTTGGGAGAATGTGATTTCGAATTCCCATATCTACCATATACAGCTTATTATTGATCTTTAGGAGCTTCTTACCGACAATGTCAAAGCGCTCTACGGAATAAAATATAAACGATTCTTTTAAAGCGTCTACATAATCGCTGACGGTGTTTTGTGAAATTTTTCTTCCGGACGAGGTCAGGTAATTGGTTATGCTTTTCATGGATACGGGGCTGCCAATTACGCTCGCTAAATATCGTGCGATATTTTTTAACAATGCGATATCTGTGATTTTTCGTGTATTGCCTTCTTTTTCTTTTCTTAACTGTCGCTGCTCAATATCTTTTACAATAACTGTGTTGTAGATTCCCTCCAGGTACTGATCTACTTTCTCGTCTGTTCGGTTCATCGCTGCTACATATGGGATTCCCCCTGTTTTCATAAACTCTGCAAAGGCTTCCTCTTTTGGCAATCCGGTCTGTGCAATGTATTCACGGAATGAAAATGGTAACATTTTTATTTCCGTATAACGACCCGACAACAATGTTGCAAGTTCACTTGACAGCATATAAGCATTCGAGCCGGTGATATATATGTCTACCTGATCTTTGATGGAAAGGCTGTCAACGACTTTTTCAAACGCTGGAACTTCCTGAACCTCATCCAGAAAGATATAGGTCATCTTATCGGTACACAGCCGTTCTTTGAGATAACGATATAATTCCATATAGTCTTTTAGTGGTTCATAATCCAGATTTTCGAAATTAATGGAAATAATCTGCTCAGGTGCAACGCCTTCTGCTAATAGTTTCTGTTGATACTGTTCCAGAAGTACAGATTTTCCACAGCGGCGAATTCCGGTCACTACTTTAATCTGCTGTTCATCCTTCCATGCCCAAAGCTGATCAAGGTATTCTTTTCGTTCAACCATATCTTCATTCCTCCTTTTTCCTAATATAGCATATTATATGCGAAAAATCAAAATAGTTTCCCATTTTGGAAACTTTTTGCGATTTTCAACCATTGCAATACACTTTTTGTAATGCTATACTTTAACCAAAGTGTTGAATTTGGGAGCCGTGTGGGATCACGATCTGGGATACCACGCGGCTTTTTGAATTTACGCATACCAGGGAGGAGTGAACGCAGTATGTTAGATAGAACACCACGGGTATTTATATCGTATTCATGGACATCGACGGAGTTTCAGCAGCGTGTCAGAGAGCTGGCGGAGAGTCTGCGTCAGGACGGCATCGATGTCAAACTGGATCTATGGGATCTGAGGGACGGACAGGACAAGTATGCTTTTATGGAGCAGTGTGTGACGGATCCGGATATCGACAAGGTTTTGATCATCTGTGACAGCGGCTATGCGGCGAAAGCGGACAGGCGGCAGGGTGGCGTCGGAGATGAAACAACGATCATATCGGCGGAGGTATATGGACACACAGCGCAAGAAAAGTTTGTGCCGGTTATTATGGAGCGGGATGAACACGGGGAGCCGTATATGCCTGCGTATCTGAAAAGCCGGATGTACCGTGATCTGTCGGGAGACCGATATCCGGAGGAATATCAGGCGCTTGTCAGAAATATTTATGAGAAGCCGTCTTACCGGAAGCCGGAGCTTGGAACAAGACCGGGCTGGCTGGATGAGGAGGAATCCAGTGAGCTGTTTTCTGTGAAGAAAGCGGGAAAGGCGGCAGCGGGCGTGAAGCAGAATCTGTTGAATCCGGTGACAGAGCGGGATTTTATTGATGTTTATCTGGAAGCGCTGAAATCCTTTTACCGGCCGCAGGTTACAGCGGAAGAGTATATGCGGGATTTTGGAGCGATGAAGGAGTACCGGGATGCGTTTCTGGATTATGTTAAGAGGATCAGCACAACGACGGAGCATGTTGGGACATTTCTGGCAGATGCGTTTGAGAAAATGTACAATACCCTTAATAATGCAGAGACATTTTCCTCTGAAATATATGGGGGAGGTAGGAGAAGCTTTGATATTTTCTGTGTGCATCTGTGGGAATTATTTATCTGCACGACGGCATATTTTCTGCAGATCGAAGCATATGAAAGTCTGAATGAGCTGCTGGTACATACTTATTTCCTGCGTATGTCTCCACATGACAGCAGGGTGAAGCCGTCCAGCTATGAAAGGCTGTGTTACCGCTCGGAGATGCTGGAGGATGTGATAAAGCCGACGCTTCCGGGCGATCTTAGCCGCAAATATACTTTGGCGGGGCATTATCTTTGCGAACAACGGGATTATCTGCCGGCGTTTACAGGGAAACGGATCGCGGAGGCAGATCTGTTCCTTTATCAGGTATTTCGGGGGCTTGATCTGGGCGAACTGGGACTGCAGGCGTATGTATGGTTTCCAATCTGCTATATTTATGCGGACAATAATGATTCGATCTGGAAGAAACTGCAGTCAAGACGATTTTGTGAAAAGATCATGCCGTTATTCGGTGTGAGTACGATGGAAGCGTTAAAAGAACGGCTTTCCCGCTGTATTTCGGACAGAGAGGTGCGTTACAATGGAAACTGTTGGGAAAGTGCGTCGGCGATCTTAGATATTGTAAAGCTTGATGAGGTGGGGGTTTTGCCGTAAGGATGAGCAAAGAAAGTGGTGACGATACGTTTCTCTGAATGGATCGGATGAGATGCGAATCTAACTTGCTATTTTCCCGTGTCAATGGTAAAATCGAGACACTTGATAGAGTTTATACAATTCCCGAAGGGAGTGAGTGCATGGGGATATTTGTGAATCCGGACAATTCGGCATTTCAGGTGGCGCTGAATTCTGAAATTTATGTAGATAAAACGGGGTTGTTGGAATATACCAATAAAGTGATGAATACGCTGCAGGGATATATCTGCAACAGCAGACCCCGGAGATTCGGTAAATCGATTACGGCAAATATGCTTACAGCCTATTACAGCAGAGGTTGTCATTCCGAAGAAATGTTTTCCGGGCTGGCAATCAGTAAGTCTGCCGATTTTAAAAAGCATTTAAACCGGTATGATGTCATTCATCTTGACATTCAATGGTGCATGGAGCCGGCGGGGGGATCGGAGCAGGTTGTCTCTTATATTTCGGAAAAGACAATTGCGGAGTTGAGAGAAATATATAGTGATGTGTTACCGGACGGAATTGAATCGCTGCCGGAAGCGTTATCGGAGATTAATCAGGCAACGGGCAGAAAGTTTATTGTTATTATTGATGAATGGGATGTGTTGATTCGTGATGAATCAGCGAATCTTAAAGTGCAGGAGGACTATATTAGTTTTCTTCGCGGCATGTTTAAAGGAACGGAACCGACGAAATATATTCAATTGGCATATCTGACAGGAATTTTGCCGATCAAGAAGGAAAAAACGCAGTCTGCGTTAAATAATTTTAAAGATTATTCTATGTTAAATGCCGGTGCAATAGCGCCTTTTGTTGGATTTACGGAGTCAGAGGTTCAGAGCCTGTGTAAACAATACGGACAGAATTTTGAAGAAGTCAGAAGATGGTATGATGGTTATCAGCTTGGTCAATATCATGTATACAATCCGAATGCGGTGGTCAATCTGATGCTGGAGGGGGATTTTCAAAGTTATTGGTCCGGAACCGCTTCCTATGAATCCATCGTTCCGTTGATCAATATGGATTTTGATGGTCTTAAGGGAGCTGTTATTGAGATGCTTTCCGGAGATCAGGTTGTTGTGGATGTTACTTCTTTTCAAAATGATACGACCAGCTTTGTTAACAAAGATGATGTTCTTACTTATTTGATTCATCTGGGATATCTTGGCTATGAACAGAAATTTAAAACAGCATTTGTTCCCAATGAGGAGATCAGACAGGAGCTGATCCGGGCAACAAAGAGGAGAAAATGGAATGAGCTGATCGCATTTCAGAGGGAATCAGAAAAGCTTTTGAATGCGACGCTGGATATGGATGAAACAGCCGTTGCCAGAGAGATTGAGAAGATTCATACGGAATATGTATCAGCGATTCAATATAATAATGAAAATTCTCTTAGCAGTGTGCTTTCTGTTGCATATTTGAGTGCGATGCAATATTATTTTAAGCCGGTTCGCGAACTTCCGACAGGACGTGGATTTGCGGATTTTGTGTTTCTTCCGAAACCGGAATATGAAAATGATTATCCGGCACTCGTTGTAGAACTGAAATGGAATAAAGATGCAAAGACAGCTCTGCAGCAGATCCGCGACAAAAAGTATACGGATTCCGTTTCGCAGTATACAGGAAATATTTTGCTTGTAGGGATCAATTATAATAAGATGACAAAGGCACATGAATGCATCATTGAAAAATATGAAAAAAAATAAGTGGCATGGAGGCGAAGGCTTTGGAAGGTCGGAATGAGTGGAAACCTTGCCTTCAACTTGCTATTTTCCCGTGTCAATGGTAAAATCATTGTTATATATGTGGTAAGAACCCCATATATAATGGAAAACAGAACATATTATGATGATTGTGATTAAGAAGAGGAGATTAAAATATGTGTGGTATTGTAGGTTATATCGGGAGTAAACAGGCAGCACCGATCCTGTTGGACGGTCTGTCAAAGCTTGAGTACAGAGGTTATGATTCTGCCGGCATTGCTGTGCGGGATGGTGCAGATAAGTTTAAGGTAGTTAAGGCAAAGGGACGTCTGAAAGGTCTGATCGAGAAGACCGATGAGGGGCGTGCAGTGCCCGGTACCTGTGGTATTGGTCATACGAGATGGGCAACACACGGCGAGCCGTCCGAGCTCAATGCACATCCGCATATCAGCGATGATGGCAATGTGGTTGGCGTCCACAATGGTATTATTGAGAATTATCAGGAGTTAAAGGTGAAGCTTTTGAAGAAGGGATATGAGTTTTATTCTTCTACCGATACCGAGGTGGCTGTGAAGCTGGTGGATTATTACTATAAGAAGTATGAGCATACACCGGTGGATGCGATCAATCATGCAATGGTTCGTATCCGTGGCTCTTATGCACTGGCTTTGATGTTTGCGGAGTATCCGGAGGAGGTCTATGTGGCACGTAAGGACAGTCCGATGATCATCGGTGTGTCTGAGGGCAACTGCTATGTGGCTTCGGATGTACCGGCAATCCTGAATTATACAAGAAATGTTTATTATATCGGTAATCTGGAGATCGGACGTCTTGCAGCAGGGAAGGCAACCTTCTATAATCTGGATGGCGATGAGATTGAGAAGGAACTGGTTGAGATCAAATGGGATGCAGAGGCTGCCGAGAAGGGCGGCTATGAGCATTTCATGATGAAGGAGATCCATGAGCAGCCAAAGGCAATCATGGACACGATGAATTCGAAGTTAAAGGATGGTCGGATCGATCTGTCTGATGTGGGTCTTTCTGAGGAGGATATTAAGAGTATTGCGCAGATTTATATTGTTGCGTGCGGTTCTGCGTACCATACGGGTGTTGTGACACAGTATGTGATGGAGGATCTGGCAAGAGTTCCGGTACGCGTGGAGCTGGCGTCTGAGTTCCGTTACCGTAACCCGATCCTGAATAAAGATGATCTTGTGATCGTGGTGAGCCAGTCCGGTGAGACGGCAGATACCCTTGCCGGTCTTCGGCTGGCGAAGGAGCAGGGCGTGAAGACGCTTGGTATCGTAAACGTGGTAGGTTCTTCGATCGCAAGAGAGGCGGATAATGTATTCTATACGATGGCAGGTCCGGAGATCTCGGTTGCTACCACAAAGGCATACAGTGCACAGCTGATCGCAGGATATATGCTTTCGGTTGAGTTTGCGAGAGTGCGCGGTACGATCAACGAGGAGCAGTATCAGGGCTATATTGCAGAGATGCAGACGCTTCCGGAGAAGATTGATAAGATCATTGAGGATAAGGAGCGCATCCAGTGGTTTGCGGCAAAGCAGGCAAATGCAAAGGATATTTTCTTTGTGGGTCGTGGCATTGATTATGCAATCTGTATGGAGGGAAGCTTAAAGCTCAAGGAGATCAGTTATATTCACTCTGAGGCATATGCTGCCGGAGAGTTAAAGCATGGAACGATCAGTCTGATCGAGGATGGTATCCTTGTGATCGGTTCTCTGACGCAGGATTCCCTGTATGAAAAGACGATCAGCAACATGGTAGAGTGCAAGAGCCGTGGAGCTTCTCTGATGGGGCTGACGAATTTTGGCAATTATTCGATCGAGGATACGGCGGACTTTGTTGTTTATGTTCCAAAGACAGATCCTCATTTCGCAGCAAGTCTGGCGGTTGTTCCGCTGCAGCTTCTGGGATATTATGTATCCGTGGCAAGAGGTCTGGATGTTGATAAGCCGAGAAATCTGGCAAAGAGTGTAACAGTAGAGTAGTATTACAAAGGATTATTTTGAGGGCAAAACGCTGGTTTTGCCCTTTTTTTGAAAAAATAGTAATTCTTCGTCAGAATGCGAATCACGATTCATCGCATAGGGGAGTACTGCATACAATACATAGACGATATTTTCGATGTAGGAAACCATATTATGGAAAATGATGAAAAACTGGATTCGGAATTTCGGTTTGCACTGGATCTGTCGGAGCGTGAACGGGAGCAGAGCAGTACATTGAACACGGGCTTTGATGAGGCGACGGCAACATGGCGGGTGATCGTTCGATATTATGGAGATCTGTATGAGGTGGAGCGGCAGCTTCCGGGAGTGCAGGTGATCCCGTTATATCATCAGTATGGGATCGTGCGGGTGCCACAGGAGCAGTTAGAGGCGTTGGCGGCGATTCCGCAGATACAATATATGGAGAAACCAAAGGAGGTTTACTTCTCTCTGGAAGCAGGAAGAAGTGCCTCCTGTATTAATTTAGTCCAGGAAAGTGGCCTTACCGGAAATGGTGTGATCGTTGGCATTGCGGATTCAGGTATTGATCTGACACATCCGGCGTTTCGAAGAAGTGACGGCAGTACAAGGATTTTAAAGCTGTGGGATCAGACCGTTCAGCCGGAGGCAGGGACGGATCAGAGAGCACCGGAACATTACCGGCATGGTGTGGAGTGGAACCGGGAGCAGATCAATGCAGCCTTACAGGGGTCGCAGGAATATGGCAGGCTTCCGGGTGATACCGGCTCGGCGCACGGAACTGCGGTGGCTGGTGTGGCGGCGGGCAACGGCTCCGGTTCGGCAGGACGGCGTTACCGGGGAATTGCGGTGGACAGTCCGATCATTTTCGTAAAGCTGGCATCGGGCGGGGAAGGCTTTTCCAGGACCACGGAGGTGATGGAGGCACTTGATTATATTGTGCGGGAAGCGCAGAAGGCGGATATGCCGGCAGCCATAAATTTAAGCTATGGCAACAACAATGGCGCGCATGACGGGAACAGTTTGTTTGAGGGCTATATCACACAGCTTGCCGGGGTATGGAAAAATGTTATATCTATTGCATCGGGCAATGAGGGGGATTCCAGACATCATGCCAGAGTGAAGCTTGCAAGCGAACCGCAGCGGGTACAGTTTGTGATCGGTCCGGGGGAGAGCAGTCTGAGTCTGCAGTTATGGAAACAGTATACGGATGACTTCTCAATCTTTCTGGAATCTCCGGATGGAAGCCGGGTGCTTGTGGAGGATACAAGAGAAGTCAGAAGATATGAACTGCAGAATGCGCCGGTTTATGTGTATTATGGCGAGCCAACGCCGGCGCAGATCAAGCAGGAGATATATCTGGAGTGGATTCTGCCGGAGAATACAGCAGGCAGTCTGCCGGAAGGAATTTGGGGTTTATGGCTGATCCCGGAAAAAATTGTTGGAGGGGTGGTTGATCTATGGCTTCCGTCCACAGAGCGGATCGGGTTTTCCTCAGGATTTCCGGAGCCGGAGCCGGATACGACGTTGACGATTCCATCCACGGCGAATGGAATCATTGCGGTGGGAGCGTATGACGTGGCAAGGGATGCGGTGGCTTCCTTTTCGGGAAGGGGGGATACCGCGGATGGGCGAAAGGCACCAACGCTTGTGGCACCGGGAGTTGGTGTTGTGACGGCGGCACCGGGAGGTGGCTATACAGTACGAACCGGAACCTCGATCGCCGTACCGTTTGTAACCGGATCGGCGGCACTTATGATGGAATGGGGAATTGTGCAGGGAAATGATCCGTATCTGTACGGAGAGAAGGTGAAAGCGTATCTGATCAAAGGGGCAAGAAGGCTTCCGGGGCAGGAAAAGGTTCCCGACAAAAAGGCAGGCTGGGGAGCATTATGCTTATCCGACAGCCTGCCTTAGGTGCGAATTTGTGATTTAATCATTCCAAAATCCAGATGCTTCGCATCTGTCGCGCGTTGCGCTTTAAGAATTTGTGACTTTATAAGCGTCCGTCCCTGATGAAGCCGGCGAGTTCCTGCGCGAAATAGGTAAGATATATATCGGCACCTGCGCGCTTTGCCGCAATCGCGGTTTCACAGATGATCGCATCCTCGTCGATCAGTCCGAGACTGGCGGCACCTTTGATCATTGCATATTCGCCGCTGACGCTGTAGGCGGCCATCGGAACATTTGTCCGGTCTTTGATCTCGCGGATCAGATCGCCGTAGATCATTGCCGGTTTGACCATAATGATATCGGCACCCTCATCAATATCGGCAAGAGCTTCCTTCATGGCTTCGCGGCGGTTGTGGAAGTCCATCTGATAAGTGCGTCGGTTGCCAAACTGTGGTGCAGAATCTGCGGCATCACGGAATGGACCGTAATAGGCAGATGCAAATTTGACGGCGTAGGACATGATCGGTGTATTGACGTAACCGTGCTCATCGAGACACTGACGGATCGCAGCAATTCTGCCGTCCATCATATCGGAAGGGGCAACCATATCGGCACCTGCCTCCACCTGGGAAAGCGCGATCTTCGCCAGATAGGAGAGTGTGGCGTCATTGTCCACATCATGGTCATGGATAATACCGCAGTGACCGTGAGAGGTGTATTCACACATGCAGACATCGCCGATCAGATACATTTCCGGATAATGCTTTTTGGCTTCGCGGAAGGCTCTTTGGACAATGCCGTTGTTGTCATATGCCTGGCTGCCGGTCTCATCCTTATGCTCCGGAATGCCAAAGAGCATGATCTTATTGACTCCGGCATCAAGTAACTGCTCCAGCTTCTCGCCCATGCGGTCGACGGTATAACGGTTCTGACCGTACATGGATGGGATTTCCTCGATCCGATTCTGACCATCCATAACAAACATCGGATAGATAAGCTCAGAGCAGTTCATATGTGTTTCCTGTACCATCCGGCGGAGACGTTCGTCAGTGCGCAGTCTTCTGCCTCTCATAAATTCTGTCATAATTATTCAGACTTCCTTTCTAATACTTGTGTTGTGAATCCATAACAAAGGGCAAAACCAGCGTTTTGCCCTTGATTTCCTCCTCGTTACGAGCATTTTCCTATGCCATAACAAAAGGAAAGCATGCTTCCCTATGAGTGGAAAACATGCTTTTTCAGTGCCTCAAAGCTTTCTTTGCTGATAACGTGTTCCATGCGGCACGCATCCTCTGTGGCGATCTCCTCCGGGACACCAAGCTTTACAAGCCAGCTTGATATCAGTTGATGTCTCTCATAGATCATCTCAGCGATCTCGCGACCAGAGTCTGTTAAATATATGTATCCGGCATCAGTTACAGTAATATGCTGCTTCTGACGAAGATTCTTCATTGCAATGCTGACACTGGATTTCTTAAAAGATAATGTAATGAAAGATATGAGCGAGAAGAAACAGGTACGTACGATGCAGATGATGGTTGTGTTCTTTATTGTATTGTCGGTAGTGATCGCAATGGATCCGCCTACATTCATCGCACAGCTGATGGGAATTTCCTGGGGAGCACTTGCCGGAGCGTTCCTGGCACCATTCATGTATGGTCTCTACTGGAAAGGCGTGACAAGAGCCGCTGTATGGGCCAGCTTTGCGGCAGGTGTCGGGATTACGGTTCTGAATCTGTTCTTCCACTTTATTGCATCACCGATCAATGCAGGAGCAGTTGCAATGGTAGCAGGACTGATCGTAGTACCGGTAGTGAGTGTGCTTACCCCAAAGCTTAAGAAGGACAGAGTGGATGATCTTTGCCTGCTATGATGAAAAGGTTACGATCACCAAGAAACGTTCGTTGGAACAGAATTAGTGTAAATAATCTGAAAAATCAGATATATTAAAAAACATCAAGGGAAGTGATTAAAATTATCACTTCCCTTTTGCGTGGGGATATGTTAGGATATAAAAGTATTAAAAATGAACAACAAAGTTGATGAATATTATTGCTAATTTGGCAA
>ERZ773200.2624-NODE-2624-length-12909-cov-8.716275_pt1 | contig 12909 bp, 10 predicted proteins | sample MGYA00581008_ERZ773200 | MGnify/ENA primary metagenome ERZ773200 (study PRJEB29015, sample SAMEA2737770) | human gut metagenome | biome: human gut; feature: human-associated habitat; material: faeces | place: China | collected 2012 ... | reverse complement strand
CTCATCTGAAGGCTACCCATATTAACGATAATTACGGTATCAAGGACGAGCATTTCTCACCGTTTAACGGAACGATTCCCTGGAAAGAGGTAGTGCAGGCTCTGCGGGATATTGATTATCAGGAATGTTTTGCTTTTGAAACACACCATCTTACCAGTATGTATCCCAAGGAGGTACAGCCGTATCTGGTAGATTTCTCTTATGCGCTGGGAGAATATCTTCTGAAGCTGTAATTATGTTATTTGTAATAAGGAAAGTGCTGTAAAACAGCAGATATTTTAAAGGATAACGAAGGCCGGTACAGTCCGCGACAGGTGACTATGCCGGCCTTTCTTATATGGAAGTATGAAAGGAGAAATACATATGCAGAACTTTGCGAATTATTTTGCTGAATTTACGAATGGAGCCATAGCTTTGCGGCTGCTGCTGGCGGCTGTATTGGGTTGTGTGATCGGACTGGAGAGAGCGACGAAGCATCATCCGGCAGGAATGCGGACCTTCGCATTGGTATGTATCGGAGCGGCGGCTTCCGCTGTCGTCAATATCTACCTTGGGACAGCCCTGGGCGTTGGAAGTACAGATATGGGACGTATTCCCGCCGGCGTGGTCAGCGGTATCGGTTTCCTGGGGGTGGGAACCATCATTATTACCGGGAAAAATCAGGTCAGAGGATTGACAACGGCTGCCGGATTGTGGACAACGGCAACCCTTGGAATTATGTTGGGATCCGGAATGCTGGAGGTCAGTCTGATGATGTTTGCACTGATCATTGTCACAATGTTCGGAATTGCCAGAGTCAGTCGTGTGCAGGAGCAGTACAATCGTTACATTGGTCTGTATATGGAAATTGATAAGTCAATGACAAGGGGAGTCTATGACTATATCAATGAGTGTGGATATGAGCTGAGTTCTGTGGAGAAAAAGAGAGATAAGACCTTAAAGGGATCCGATATTGTCCTTACAATGATGCTGGATCTGAAGAAAAGAAGAAATCATGCAGAGGTTTTGTCGGAAGTGAGTCAGATAGAGGGTATTCATTATCTGGAAGAAGTATAATTTGAAGTATATTTGTATGGTTTTAATGCAGAAAAAAGGCAATTTTCCTATTATGTCACTAAATATTACAGACATTTATAGCATAAATTTTAAAATATGTATTGACATATTGCATGCATAAGCATATTATATAGACATAAGTTACAACATAAAAGGTGAACGAAATGTCAGAGAACAGAAAAGTTAAAAAAGCTGAATATGATGTTGTAGTAATCGGTGGTGGAATGGCTGGCATCTGTGCGGCACTTGCATCTGCAAGACACGGAGCCAGGACAGCGTTGGTGCATGACAGACATGTACTGGGAGGAAATGCATCCAGTGAAATCCGAATGCATATCTGCGGAGCATCCGAGAATCTTGCGAAACCGGAGCTTGAAGAAAGCGGAATTCTCCATGAAATCATGCTTGACAACAAGAGCAGAAATGATTATTTTAATTATTCGATCTGGGATATGGTATTATTTACCGCAGTGAAGAGTCAGCCACATCTGACAGTGTATCTGAGTACCGCGATGGAGGATTGCCGGATGGAAGGCAATGAGATCCGTGAAATCGACGCATACCAGCTCACGACAGAGACACATTGGCAGATCAGAGGGAACATATTTATTGACTGTACCGGCAATGCGACCCTGGGATATTATGCAGGAGCGGAATATCGTACCGGCAGCGAGGGAAGGGCAGAATTCAATGAACCGGATGCGCCGGAACAGGCCAACAATGACCGTATGGGAAATACGCTGTTATTCAAGGCGGTGGACAGAGGACATTCGGTGAATTTTAAACGACCGAAGATCGCCAGACATTTTACGGAAGAGGAACTCAAATACAGAACACACTCTGCCGTGCACGAAGCTAAGACAAAGGGAGATGTGGATAAGGCATACTTACGTATGACCTCCTACAGTACCTCCTCTGTGGACTATGGATACTGGTGGATCGAGCTTCCCGGCAAGACAGAAGATATCATAGATGAGTATGAAGAAATCCGTGATGAGTTGGTGTCTTGTATCTATGGGGTATGGGATCATCTGAAAAACGGTGGTGACCATGGAGCCGAGAACTATGATCTGGAATGGGTCGGTATGCTGCCCGGTGTCAGAGAGAGCAGGCGTCTGGTAGGAGATTATATATTAAATGAAAATGATGTCTTATCCAACAGGGTATTCGAGGATGCTGTAGCATACGGCGGCTGGGCGATGGATATCCATACTCCCGGAGGTCTATATGATTTTGATGAACTTCCTTCCAGAGTTGTCAGCTTTGACGGAGCCTATACGATTCCGTACCGGTCATATTGCTCCAGAAATATTCCCAATATGATGATGGCGGGACGAAATATCAGTGCTACCAAAATGGCAATGGGATCCACAAGAGTTATGGGAACCTGTGCCATAGGAGGACAGGCAGCGGGAACCGCAGCGGCACTTTGCATCAAATATCACTGCGGGCCGAAAGATATGCCGGAGCACATGGAGGAATTGCAACAGCTTCTGCTGAAGGATGACTGTTATATTCCGGGTTATCGCAATACCGATCCGCAGGATCTGGCGAGAACCGCGCAGATCAGTGCGACTTCTGCCAGAGAAGGGTTCACTCCGGAGAAAGTGATCAACGGAGTGTCCAGAGATGAAAACGGAATTCGAAATATGTGGAGCTCCGATGGCATAAGCCCGGAAGGAGAGACGTTAACCTTAAAGCTTGCCTCGGTGAAAAAAGTATCCCAGGTCAGACTGACGTTTGATTCCAACTTTAATTATCCGATCAAGATTACTTTATCGAAGAAACGTCAGCTCCAGCAGAGGATAGGAGTACCTCCCGAATTGGTAAAAGATTACACTGTGACACTCTGGCGGGGAGAACAGAAGATGGCAGAACAGAAAGTGACAGAAAATGACCAGAGACAGAACGTTGTAACCTTTGAGCCTACGGAATGTGATAAAGTAACCATTACGATTCATACCACCAATGGGGAAAAAGACGTACATATTTATGAAGTAAGGGTGTATTCCTGAGAAAAACTCAGGTTAACCATAGAAAACTAAAATGTAGGAGGATTACAATTATGAAGAGGAAAATTGCACTTGCATTGACAATGGCAATGTTAGGTACCTGTCTGGCAGGATGTGGACAAGCAGATACAGACACAAATGCATCTACAGAAGCAAAAGATACTACAGCAGCCGCAGGAACCGCAGCCGCAGAAACCACAGAAGCCGAGAAGGAATGGTATGGCACGGAAGACGGAAAAACGATCACGCTTCATTTCTGGGGTGGTGTTCAGCCGGAGTACGGATATGATGATCTGTGTGCCAACTTCAATGAGGAGTACAAAGACAAAGGACTTCAGGTAGAATATGTAAGATATGTAAATGATGATAACGGTAACCTTCAGTTGGAGACCTACTTAATGGGCGGTGGTGATGTCGATCTGTTCATTGGCTATGGCGGACGTGCCAAAATGGACAAGCGTGTAGACTCCAACCTGCTGCTGGATATGTCCGGTATGCTCAATGATATCGGATTCAATCTGGATGATGAGCTGGGTGTGGCAAATATGGCAGAGTATCACTACGATGATGGTGCCGTATATGGATTCCCTACCAAATACGAGAACTCAAGATGGATTCTGATCAATGAAGATATGTTTAAGGAAGCAGGACTGGATATTCCTTATGATGGATGGACCTATTCCGAATTCCTTGCGGATGCCGAGAAGCTGACACATGGCGAGGACCAGGATAAGGTATACGGAGTATGCTGGGCACGTAAGCAGAGCGGTAATAGTATTCTGAATGCATTAGACGCTGTACTGGGTGCAAATCAGATTTACAAGAATGAAGAAGGTACAGAGGTAAACTTCGATAATGATGTATATCGTGCAGGTCTTAACCTTGTAAAAGAGACGCTGGATAAGGGTTATGCGATTCCCATCGAAGATGAATTCTCCGAGGATCTCAGCGTTGCCAATACGTTCCTTCAGGGTAAATGTGCCATCATGCTTGGTGTAGCACAGATGAGACTGTGTATGGATCAGGAGAATTATCCTCATGATTTCATGACTGCACTGGTACCGGCACCCGTTCCCGATGATGAGAAATACAACACCGAATTTTATCGTAAGCAGATCGGTACTACCGGTGCAGGAGACCTGCTGAGCATTTCAGCAAATACAAAGTATCCGGAAGCAAGCTTTGAGTTTGCAATGTGGTATTTAAAGGGTGGTATGTCCCCTCTGGTACAGGGCGGAAGAATCCCTCTGTGGAATGGTGTTAATAAGGATGAAGTATTGAGCGTGCTGAAGGAGAAGGCACAGGGCTCCATTGATATGGATTCCATGGAGAACTATCTGTCTCTCGATACTACGCAGGGTGTTGCCGCTATTAAAGGACATGCTTCCTCTGAAATCAGTTCTGCCTGGTTCGAAGAGTTTGATGCTATGTGCTATGGAAAACAGTCTGTAGATCAGACCGTTCAGAACATGGAGAAGAGAGGTAACGAACTGATCCAGACCGAATTAAGCAGTCAGAAGTAAAAAAATAAAAACAGCAGTGGGAAGGGGCGGTCGTTTTCACAGGCGAACCGTCCCCTGCTCTGAAACGAACAAAAGAGGGATAAAGCAAATGAAGAGCAAGAAAAAGAAGACTAAAGGAGAAAGACGAAAAATATTGCATCAGAACCTGGTTGCATATTCCTTTTTGGCACCGAGTCTGATAGGTGTAATATGTTTCAGTCTGATTCCGCTGATAATTTCTTTATATGTAAGTCTGACTGACTGGAATTTCTCTCAAGGACTCGGCAACTGGAATTTCATCGGACTGACAAACTTTATCAATCTGTGGAAGGATGAATGGTTCGTTGCATCTTTGAAAAATACATTGATCTTCACCGTCGTAACCGTGCCCATCGGACTTTTCCTGGCAATTATAATGGCGGTACTGATTGATGAATTTTGTCATAAGAAAATAGCGGGTGTGGTACGTGTCGCTATGTATATGCCGCATATCTGTAATATTGTGGCAATTTCCGTTGTATGGATGGCGTTGTATTCTAAATACGGACCCTTTACACAATTGATGAGGGCTCTCGGATGGCAGGATCCTCCCCGATTCCTGGCAAGCTATGAATGGGCACTTCCCGCGATCATGCTGGTCGTAATCTGGGCAAGCCTGGGATACCGCGTATTTATGTACAGCGCCGCAATCACCGGACTTCCGAGAGATTTGTATGAGGCTGCTGAGATTGACGGAGCGAATTCTATTCAGAAATTTTTCAAATTAACGGTTCCGCTGTTGAAGCCTACGACCTTTTTCCTGACAATTACAGGTATTATATCCAGCTTTAAAGTATTTGGATATACGAACGTTATGACAGGCGGTGGTCCCGGAAGCTCTACCTACACACTGGTTTATTATATTTATACATCAGCATTTAAGTATTATAAGATGGGTTATGCTTCGGCAATTGCCGTAATTCTGTTTGTGATGCTGCTTATTGTGACCATTATCCAGTGGGTACATAACAATAAAGAAGAGAAAGGCTAGGGATTAAGATGAGGAAGAATGTACCTGTTTCCAAAAAGGTAGCCAGAGTATTGATTACCATTGTAATTATTCTGGTTACATTGGTTATGATTGTTCCTTTTGTCTGGATGATCTCAGCATCTTTCAAGACAGAAGCGGATGTTATGAAGATCCCTATTGAGTGGATCCCGAAGTATTTTTACCCGGATAACTATAAGAGAGTATTAAGCATAGGAACGACCAGCTCCACAAATTATCATTTCGGTCTGGCCTATTTTAACTCTATCAAGGTAGCTGTAATCAGTACGGTAGTGGCAATTACTTCCGCAACACTTGCCGGATATGCATTTGCCAAGTTGAAATTCAAGGGCTCCAATGTATTGTTCATTGTATATCTGGCGCAGATGATGGTGCCTTCACAGCTGACACTGATTCCCAGATTCATAATGTTTATGCAGTTGGGATGGATGAATACCCATTTGTCATTGATCGTACCGAAGATCATAGCGGTATCTTCCACCTTTATGCTCAGGCAGTCCTTCTTAAGTACTCCGGATGAACTGCGGGAAGCTGCCAGAATTGATGGAGCCGGTGAATACAGAGCCTTTGCACAGGTTATGCTGCCACTTGTCAAGCCGACGATAGCGGCGACGGCGACAGTACAGTTCCTGGATGCATGGAACAGCTACCTGGATCCTCTGGTATTTATCTCCAACTGGAAGAAATGGACGATTCCTCTGGCTTTGAACCAGTTTGTCGGTACAGAGGTAACACAGTATAACCTGACCATGGCGGCCTGCTGTATGGCGGTTGTACCGGTATTTATCGTATTCCTGTTCGGACAGAAGTTCTTCCTGAAAGGCTTGTCCGTAGGTGCGGTTAAGGGATAATAAATTGAAAATGGCAGATGCAGTGTGGCAGGACAGGAGAAGACTCTGTGCCTGCTATATTGCTATAAGGGAGAAAATAAAGAGAACAATATGTCAATTCACAGTGAAACCAGAAAATATGAAGTTGTAGTAGTGGGAGGCGGCCTGGCCGGTGTCTGTGCGGCAATAGCAGCTGCCAGAAAAGGAGCCAGAACAGCCATCATACAGAATCGCTCTATGTTTGGTGGCAACGCCAGCTCGGAGATCCGTATGCACATTGTGGGAGCCAACTCCCACGGTGCCAAAAAAAATCTTGGAGAGACAGGAATCCTGCTGGAGATTCTGCTGGCAAACAAACGCAGAAATCCCTATGCATCTTTTCCGGTATTTGATTCCGTCATCTGGGAAAAAGTGCATTTTCAGGAAAATCTGGAATCCTTTCTGAATACGAATATGGATGACGTGATCCTGGAAGGGAAAAAAATAAAGGCCGTAGTCTGTCATCAGAACAGTACGGAAACCGAGTATACCATCTACGGAGACATCTTTGTCGATGCCACAGGGCACGGTACCTTAGCTACCATGTGCGGTGCGACGGGGCGTATGGGCAGTGAAGGAAGAGACGAATTTAAGGAACCCGATGCTCCGGAAGAACCGAACAGCGATACGATGGGAAACACTTTGTTGTTTTCCGCTGTGGACCGTGGAGAGCCGGTAAAATTTGTGTGTCCTGAATGGGCAAACCATTACACGGAGGAAGATTTGAAATACCGGGAACATGCGAACAGTATTGCCTCCCATATGGAAGGCGGTAAGCTGACCAAATTCGAAGAAGGAAGCGGGAGACTGCCACACTTTTCCAATGTGGACTCCGGATATTGGTGGATTGAACTGGGTGGTGAGGATGAAGATATTATCCGTGACGGTGAGAAAATCCGTGATGAATTGTTGAAATGTGTGTACGGCGTATGGGATCATCTGAAAAATGTGGGAAACCACGGTGTGGAAAATTTGGAGCTGGATTGGGTTGGATTCGTGCCGGGATATCGTGAAAGCAGAAGAATCGAAGGAGACTATCTGTTGAATGAAAAGGATGTACTAGCCAACAGGATATTCCCGGACGCAGTAGCTTATGGTGGCTGGCAGATGGATCAGCATGTGCGCAGGGGACTTCTGGATACGGATAAGATTCCTTCACAGATCCTGAATTTCAACGGTTGTTATACAATACCATGGAGATGCTATTATGCAAAGGATCTGGAAAATGTAATGCTGGCGGGACGTGATATCAGTACTACAAAAATGGCATTTGGATCAACGAGAGTTATGGGAACCTGCGCTGTGGGAGGACAGGCGGTAGGCACGGCAGCAGCAATGGCTGTCAGATATGGCTGTACCCCCAGACAGATCGGGGAACATATGGAAGAACTACAACAGGAGCTTTTGCGGGATGACTGTTATATTCCGGGAGTCCGTAACCGGGATCCGGCCGATTATGCAAAGTCAGCTAAGGTAGCTGCATCCGGATATACACATGGAAATGAACCATGGAAAGTATTGAACGGAATTGCCAGACAGGAGCAGGAAGAAAGTAACTGCTGGGAGGCACCGATAGGAGAACAGGGTGCCGAAATAACGCTTACCTATGACGGGAAACTGGTGCTACATCAGATTCAGCTGACATTTGATACGAACCTGACAAAAGAGATCATGCCATCTCTTACAAGAAATGTACGGAACCGACAGGTAAAAGGACTGCCGGATGAACTTGTACGGGATTATGATGTGCGTGCTTTCAGAGAAGGAAAAGAAGTATTTTGCAAGGAAATACATGACAATTATCAGCGATTGAACAGAATTCCGCTGGGAAATGTAATTTGTGATACCATAAAGGTGACGGTTCACCGTGCTTACGGTATCCATTTTGCAAGAATTTTTGAAATTCGTACATATTAGTACGCTCGATTATTGACATTAAATTCCCAAATTCGCTATACTGTTAGTAATATGTAATATCATAATGAGATTGGATAACAAAAACACAGAAAACGAAAAGGAAAGTGTTAATAGGGGGAAATATGGCAGCCAGATATTCAGAGATTGAAGAATATATCATGAACAAGATTCATACGGGAGAATGGCCGATCGGTTATAAAATTCCGAAAGAAGTGGAGCTTTGTGAACAATTTGGTGTCAGTCGTTCCACAGTGCGTACGGCAATGCTGCGGATGGTGCAGGATGGACATCTGAAAAGAGTTAAGAGAAAAGGTACCTTTGTTACAGCACCACGCGTATTGGAGGATACGACGGTATTTATTGAGAGCTTTTTTAATGAAATGTTTCGCCGGGGCATTGAGGTAGAGACGGAAGTGCTGGAATTCCGTTATATGGAGATGACGGAGGAACTGGCGAAAAAGTTCGAAAACGGTGACAGCAGAGTCATTAAACTGAGCCGTCTCAGATACGTAAAGGATTCTTTTGACAAAGGACCGATTGTATTGACAACGTCCTATATGCCGGAGAGTGATGCATTTTTGTTTGACTATGATTTTACGAAGGCATCTCTGACGAAGGCGCTCAATGATCATTCCAAGAATCGATTCAGCCTGGAAAAAGAAATGACGGCCCGTCCGCTGGAGAGCAGAGAGAGTCATCTGATGGGAATGAAGGAAAATGCTCTTGCGATGCTGATTTCTTCTGTTACCAGGAATGAAGAGGGACAGATTATTGAAATATCGGAAAGTATTTATCCTTTGGAGAGAAACAAGTTTGTATGGAAACTGAAGCTGTAACGCTTCGGATACGAGGAAGAATATGAATGAAAAATTGAATAATGTAGAATGGAGTTTCACGCAGGAAACAGGATGCCTGACGATTACAGGGACCGGAAAGATGCAGAACTGGGCGGAACATCAAGAGAGACCATGGGAAGAAATCAGAGATGAAATCCGCCGGGTCAGAATTTGTGTGGGAATGGAGAGCGTGGGAGATTGTGCTTTTCAGAATTGTACTTCACTGAAGGAAGTAGAACTGCCGGAGACGCTTGTCTATCTCGGGGTGTATAGCTTCCGCGGATGTACCGCATTAAGGGATGTAAAATTGCCGGAAGGAATATGCATTATCTGTGCGAAGGCGTTTCATAATTGTTCGGCACTGGAGAAGGTGGAATTGCCTGTCAGCCTGAAAAATATTGATATGAGAGCGTTTGCGAAAGATGAGGCTCTTCATACGGTTATTTATCATGGAACGGAGGCACAGTGGGAGAAAATTCTGATCAGTGGAACCGCATCCGATAATCAATATCTTCTGGCAGCGGAACGAAGATGCCTGAAGGAAGAACCTGCAGGATACCAAAAGACTAATGATAATTCGGTTGCAGATCACTATGAAGAGATGGTTTATTGTGTAAAAAAAGCGTTGTCTTACGGCGGAGACGGTAATCTGTATTTTCTCACACCGGATCTGACAGAGGCGGGAATCCGGGCAAAATGCGGAGATTGTACGCTTGTGGTATTCCCGAATGGCAAAACAATGATGATAGATGCCGGTTACATTGCCTGCAGTGCGCATATTATTTCATTGTTGGATGATCTGGGACTGCATCATCTGGATTATTTTGTATTGTCTCATGCGCATGATGATCATGCAGGAGGAGCCCTGGCTGTGGCACAATATCTGTATGAGCATGGAGGAGGGATTGATGCCTGTTATCGAAGCTCCTATATAGCATCCAGTAAGCAGGAGCCCTTATTTGAGGAATATCTTAAGCAGAAAGGGACACATGTTTATGAAAATGTCCTGGCGGGATATCAGTGGACGGTAGGGGATGTACGTATAACCACATATCATCCGACGACTGAGGATCTGGAGAAATGTGTCGGAAATGATGAGAGCGTGAACAATGTATCTATTTTGATGAAATTTGTCTATGGAAGATCAAAATATCTCACCGGTGGAGACTTGTATATAGAGATGGAAGAAAAACTGGCAGAGCAATATGGTGATCTTCTGAAAGCAGATGTAATGAAATCGAATCATCACGGCACCTATACCTCAAATGGACAAAAGTGGCTGCAAACAGTACAGCCGAATGCCATTATCACGGATGCGGAGGATATTGGAAATGCACTTTTGGCAGAGTATGCTGCAGAGCATGGAATCAAATATTACAGCGCCGGGATACAGGGACTCATTTTACTGCGAATGAGCAGAATAGAATATGAGATACAATGCCAGACAGGAGACTGTCTGTAAAGATTGTAACAAAAGGGGACATTTATAGTGTCTCCTTTTTGGTAGGAAAAAAAGTAAAATATAAGGTTTATATGGTTAGGAAAAATGTGGTAAACTGCACTTTGTAAGGAAGAGTAGTAGATAGAACAGAGGAGAAAATATATATGCAGATCCATGATACAGCATTTATAGCGCCTGGAGCAGTGGTGCTTGGAGATGTGACCATAGGACACGGTGCGATCGTCCATGGCTGTAAGATCGGGAAAAACTGCATCATCGGTGCAGGAGCGCTGGTGACGCAGAATGTGGAGATCCCGGATAATTCCCTGGTCGTTGGCAATCCCGGGAAAGTAAAACGTGCTGTTACCGAAGAAGAGATCCGCTGGAATCTGGAAAATGCACGCATTTACGTAGAGGAAGCACAGAAAGAATTAAGCGACTCTTATCGGCAAAATACAAATGAAATTTAAAAGCAAAAAATTTGAGATATATTACCGATAATGATATAATATTTCCGGTGAGCCGTTTTACGGAGGTTGTGTATGAAATATGTAAATGTAAATGAAATAGCTGCAAAATGGAATTTATCAGAAAGAAGTGTAAGAAATTATTGTGCCCATGGAAAAATTCCGGGTGTAATTCTTGATGGGAAAACATGGAGGATTCCGGAGGATGCCGTAAAGCCGGTCAGAAAGAAACGAGCGGAAAAAATAGCAAATGATATTTTGACCAGATTAAAAATGGAAAAGGAAGCAGGGATACCGGGAGGAATATATCATAAGGTTCAGATCGAACTGACATATAATTCGAATCATATGGAAGGCAGCCGCTTGACCCATGATCAAACCAGATATATTTTTGAAACGAATACGATTGGAATTCAGGATGAAGTTGTGAATGTGGATGACATTGTTGAAACAGCCAATCATTTCCGATGCATTGATCAAATAATAGAGTTGGCAAACTATCCCCTGAGTGAGGCATTTATTAAACAGTTACATTATATTTTGAAATCAGGAACGTCAGATAGCAGAAAAACGTGGTTTGCTGTTGGTGAATATAAACGTTTTGAAAATGAGGTCGGAGGAAGCGCAACAGCAAAGCCCGCCGATGTATCCGGAGAAATGCGGAATTTATTAAAAAGATATAATCTTTCAAAACAAAAGACGTTGAAGGAAATAATACAATTTCATTATGAATTTGAGAAGATACATCCTTTTCAGGATGGAAATGGCCGTGTTGGAAGATTAATTATGTTTAAGGAGTGCCTCCGTAATGGAATTACCCCTTTTATTATCGAGGATGATATAAAGGAATTCTACTATTGGGGGCTGAAGGAATGGAAGAACGAACAGGGATATCTTATGGACACTTGTCTGACTGCCCAGGATAGATTTAAGGTATACATGGATTATTTTGGACTGGAATATAGGGATTAAAAATTATATTTTCTTCGGAATCAGGAATGAATTCAAGTCTTAATTGCATACCGGGTCCCTGATCCAGCTTCTGGACTCATTAGCGGAATATCCTGCAAAGCAGGATATAAAGTGCGATAGCACGAATTCGTGAGCTTATGGTTGATATAAAAGAAGACAGATAAATTGAGGTGAACTATGGATTATCAGGGAGTACTTGGTCGTTTTACATATGATGACGGAACAGATATCCTGAACCGTGTATCGTCAGTAGAAGCTGGTGATTATCGGGAAAATAGGGATATTATCAACGAGATCGTCCTGTGGAAGATGAATCGCAGACCGCAGGTGACAGAGGAATTGATAGATGCCATCTTTTCATTAAAGGAGATCAAAACCCCGTTACAGGTACTAGCGGATAAAAAGACAGAGAGGGTTGTAGAAAAATTACTGCAAACGAAGGGAATGCAACTTCCAATGGCGAGTACGGTATTGCATTTTTATTACCCGGTGATATTCCCCATTATTGATCAGAGGGCGTATCGGGAGCTTTATGCTATGGATTATCCCAAAACGATGACGAAGATCCCCATGCTGACAGAGCTCTATCTCAAGTATATAAAAGATTGTTGGGAGTATCAACAGGAGAAGTGCCCGGAAATTGCATTTTCTCAGATAGATAAAGTCCTGTATCAGTTAGATAAGGAAAAAGGTAATAAAGTAATATATTAATTGAGCAATAGAACGAAAAGGAGAATTATGCATATTATATTACACCAGCCGGAGATCCCGGCAAACACCGGAAATATC
>ERZ773200.2597-NODE-2597-length-12969-cov-3.345516_pt1 | contig 12969 bp, 10 predicted proteins | sample MGYA00581008_ERZ773200 | MGnify/ENA primary metagenome ERZ773200 (study PRJEB29015, sample SAMEA2737770) | human gut metagenome | biome: human gut; feature: human-associated habitat; material: faeces | place: China | collected 2012 ... | reverse complement strand
ATGTTTCCACAGGCAAAAAAAACATATGTTCCCCTGCGTCACGAACTACTTGATCTTGGTCTGACCCCAGAAACTACCTATATGTATATGCGCGGACATGACCTGTTTGACGGCCTCGTAGCCCCGCTGGTGAGCGGAGTGGCCGAAATGCTGCGGCGCGAGCGCGAACGAGAAATCCGCAAACTGGCCGAACACAACACACAGATGCAAAACGAGCTGTCGGCCTATCAGCACGCAGCGGCACCAATTGAGGAAATGCTGCGCAAACACACTTATTATAAGTCCTGCCCGCTGTTCAAAAAAATTCAAAATGACATTCGGGCTTTTCTGGTCAGGATGAAAGCTGCCCAACAGACCAAAACAACTACGGCAGGTGCAATGCCACAAGATGCCTCGCCGGTTTCACAGCCCGCCGCCTCGTCTGTCGGAAATGGGACCTCGGTTCAAGGATCTGCCGTACCCTGCTGACGATACTGCTGCGGTGTCACATCATACACTTTACGGAATGCCAAATAAAAAGCCTGGCGTGAGGCAAAACCGCACGACAGCCCGACCTCTTCGGCCGTATAATCAGCATAACGCGGCGAGCGCAGTTTACGGCAGGCCTCACGCAAGCGGTAGGAATTGATAAACTGACTGAAATTCTGCCCCGTATGCAGCGCCACGACAGCTGAGATATAGCGCGTATTGGTAGACAAATCAGCCGCCAGCTGGGCCGCACTGTAATCGGGGTCAAGATATTTCTTCTCCATCACCACCCGCTGCATCATCTGCATGAACAGCTCGTCGGAACGCGTGGCGCGCAACCGCCGCCGATAGGCCGGTTCCTTACGCGGCTCGCCGGTCATGAGTTGACCTCCGCCTCCAAGCCACTAACCTTGAGCACTGCCTCCAAATCCGGACGGAAATCTCCGCCATTCTCTACCCACAGCGTATGTAGCCCCATGCGATCGCCCTGCTCCACATTCTTCTTGGAATCATCTATAAAAAGGGTTTCTTCGGGCTTCAATTCTCCCTGTTGCAAAGCCTTTCGGAAAATTTCTTCACTGGGCTTCACGCACCCCAGCTCATACGAAGCGTAAATGTGGTCTACATAATGCGTCAGGCCATGCCCGTCGGGACTGAAGCGCGGACTGCGCGCCCAGCCCAGAATAAACGGATTGGTATTACTCAGAATATCAATGCGATATCCCCGCCGGCGCAGCGTCAGCAAATAGTCCAGCTTGTACTGCGGCACATCAGTAATAAAGCCCAGCCAGGCGTCCTCCGCCTCAGCGTACGACACCGGCCGATGGGCCAGTTCTCCCAGACGTTGACAAAAGGTCTGTGCAGAAATCTTACCTTCTTCTACTTCCAAAAAAATGCCGTTCTGTGTGTACGCATCAAGCAACTCGTCTGCCCGCTCCACGCCCAAAGCCTGAAAACGGCGCACACTGTTCTCCCGGCATAACGTCATGAAAATGCCGCCCAAATCAAAAAGTAAGTTCTTTATCATGAATCAGGATTTTTTTAATTTTCATTCTTCTTCCGCGGTCATGCGCACCACCACCGTATGGCGGGTACGCCCCGGCGTCACGGCAAACCGCTGGTCGGTCCGCTCCCCTACGAGCCACACAATATCCTTATCCCGGCAAAGCACGTAAGTCTGCGCCTTGCGCAAGCGACTGTATTTACGGTCTGTCAGATAATCGCTCACCAGGCGCGAGCCCCGCATGCCAAACGGCACGAAGCGGTCGCCGGGAGCCACCGGGCGCAACCACAACGAGTGAGAGGCCAGCAAATCAGCATCTAGACAGGCTACATCAGGATTTTTCAAAATCACGGCACCCGGCTCACACGTAGCGCGCCACACCGTGACCTTTCCGCCTCGCGTCAAGCGCACTTCGCCCGGTATCGGTAAAGCCACCGAAAGTGGCTCTTCCTCCAACTTCCGACGCAGCTGCAGAACCCCGCGGTCACGCCAAAGCTGCCAACCATCACTGCCCTCAAACACAGCGCCCTGTTGCCCAAAGCCCTCCTGCACCATGCGGTTGGTCTGCGCGGCATGAAAGCCGTACGGCGCCAGCAGATGGTGAAGCAGCGTGCGGCCATAGGGCAACTGATGCAGGACATCAACCAAAAGGTCCATCTCTTCCCCATGCCGATGCACAATGACCTCATCGGCCAATAGCTGAAGCCGCTCTTGAAAGAGGGCATAAGCCTCGTCAAGATAGGCAATGGTCTGCTGCAAAGTCTGGTCAACAGCCGGATTCAACTTCCGCAACAGGGGCAACACCTCCAGCCGCACCACGTTGCGCTTGACATCGGGCACGAAGTTGGTGACGTCCGTCACGTAAGACTGCTGCAAGTCCTTCAGATACTGCTCAATATCCTCCCGACTGACATCCAGAAGCGGACGGACAATGCTCCCGTCGCGCCGATAGCGCATGGCCGTCAACCCTTTCAGGCCCGAGCCGCGCACCAGGTTCAGAAGCATGGTTTCCACATTGTCGTCGCGATGGTGTGCCACGGCCGTAACGGCATAATGATGCGCCTTCATCAGACGGGCAAAAAACGCATAGCGCAAGTCACGTGCCACCATCTCCACGCTGACCCGACGCTTCCGGGCCTCTTGCAGGGTCTGAAAGTGGGCTACGTGGAGCGTGACGCCAAGCTGCTCACACAGCTGCCGCACAAACGCCTCATCGTGGTCGGAAGCCTCACCGCGCAGGCCAAAATTACAATGAGCCGCAGCACACGGGTAGCCCAGTTGCAACAGCACGCGCAACAGGGCCACCGAATCGGCTCCGCCGCTCAGCGCCACCAAAGGCCGTTCACCCGGCTTGAGCAACTGATGCTTACGTATGGTTTTGGCCACCCGACTGACAAATGAATTTTCCATTTCGCGCTGTACTTCTTCGGTTTCCTTTTCAGCTTAATAAGAGGCTGAAGCCTTGATTCCGGCCTGCTCCAGCAGCGTCACAATGCGGTCGAGTTCCTCGTGCGTAGCTTTGCGCAAATCATGGTCTGGCGTTTCCCGGTCAATGGTATAAATCATCACTTGCTGCGGCTGTATCTGCCTGACGGCCTCCAGCCACGGCAGCACGTACTGGTCGGACGTATTGTCCACGTCAATCCCCTTAAAGCTTCCCTTCATGAACATGGTCTGCACAATCACGTGCCCTTTGTAGGACTTGAGCGACTCGATAATGGCGTTGACGTCGTAAGCCCCCGTCGGCCGGTTGACCAGCTGAATGTATTCGGGCGAAATAGTGTCGAGCTTCAGGATATTATTGTCCACCTTCATCAGGGCGCGGTGTACGGCCGGCCGCATACTGAGCGTGGCATTGCTGAGCACGCTCACCTTAGCCTGCGGGCAATAAGTGTCGCGCAACCGGATGGTATCGTCAATAATGCCTTCAAAATCAGGGTGAGCCGTCGGCTCGCCGTTTCCGGCAAAGGTCAGTACATCAGGATGTACACCCTCGGCATGCATCTGCTGCAGCTTGGCCGACAAAGCCTCGGCCACTTCCTCGCGAGTAGGACGCCGACTGGACGGACGCCGTTGGGCATTGAAACCGCACTCACAATAAATGCAATCAAAGGTACAGATTTTTCCGTCGGCCGGCATCAGATTGAGACCCAACGAAATGCCCAGGCGCCGGCTGTGAATGGGGCCAAATATGGGTGAAGGATAAATTACGGTTGACATAGCAAAATTATTTTTTAATTGCGGGACCGAAGTATTTTCCGTCCCTTATCGGAAATGACAATGCCGGAAGTTCCGGGTCGAACCCGCCGCCCCTGCACGTCATAAAAAGTTTCATTTTCAGGCGCAGCCGACACATGTGACAGCCCCACGGCCGACGACGTGGTAAAGGTAAGCTGCCGCACGGGATTCCACGGACAGCGCACCCAAAGGGTATATTGTGTGGATGGCTTAAGGTGACGGAACACAACGGTATCCGTCAATGTACAGCCGGGAGCCAAGTTCAGGTAGCGCATCAGGCGCTCGTCGGTATTAAACAAGGTTTGCGTGCCCTCAAAAAGGCTGTACACTACCTCGTTGCCGGCCCATCCGGCTTCTGCGGCATTGCTGACAGGCTGGATGATGACCACACTGTCAGCTGAAGCCTGCACCACCGTATTCCCGAAATCAAGTTGCGCACCCGGTGTGCGCAGCACGTCAGCCGTTTGCCGGAAAATAACGATACTGTCGTCCGGCGTCAGGCTCAGCACGCGCCGCCCCGGTGTCTGAAAGCGGCAGCGCAGCGTTACCCTGGCCGTGACACCTGCCGCCAACCGTACGCCGCCCAATGCCACGCATTCCGCCTGCTCAAAGTCCAAAGTGTCCGCCTCGGCAGCAGAATACAACGCCAGCGGAGTAGTCAAGGCCTGCAGGGAAGTGTTGGTTACTGTCAGCTGTGCCGTAACGTAATCATTCAAATCCGGCTGACGCAGAAAGCAGAGCGAATCCACCCGCAATTCCCGCCCGGTGCGAGCCACTTCGGTCGGCCGGGTGCCTGCCGGTACACTGTCGGGACACAGCAGCAGGGCCTCCTGATTGCAATAGAAGCCCAAATTCTCAGGGTTCGGCTCCTCCACCGGACCAAACGGCCACAATATTTCCCAGGCAAAATAGCCGTCGTAAGCACCGTCATAGCCCCAGTTTACGTGAAACAGACCCGAGGCATCCTGCCCGTCCAACACAAAGGCATGCCCCTGTATCAGCCCCGTATAACCCGCATAAAGCACGGGGCGACCGGCTTCAATTTCTGTGCGCATCATCCGCTCCCAGTCGGCCGGTGTATACCGATAACTATCGGCATAGCGCACATCCTTGTAGCCCAATACGCGGCGGGCAGCAGCTTCCAGCGGGCGAATCTGCGCACCCGAAGCCTCCAGCCCCCAATTCATACCGGCCATCATGCCGCACCAGAGCGAAAGGTCGGCCACGGCACGGGCCTCAGCCTCGCTATATGCTCCTTCAGCATAAATATCGCGTACATGAGCCCAATCAACAGGTGTACCGGCCGGTACACCCTCTACCACATAGTGCGGCGTTTCCATGCGCGCCAGCGAGTCCTGCAACTGCGCCGGCTGGCGGTAATAGGTCAGAATCTGCTCCAATGCCGTAGCTACGCAGCCGGTCAGACAGCGCTGCGTGCTGGTGCCCTCTTCCGTCGTATAATACGGACACGAAAGGTTGTAGGGAGCCGATTGCCCACGCACGCTCTGCAAGAGAGGCGGAACTACGGGATAGGATTCCCGCACCTCAGCTTCGGCAACAACACCATTCAGGTCACCATATTGCATCAAAGCCGTATGCAGCGCCTCCGGCATGGGGCGGAGGCCCGAGCGGCCATACCCCATCACGGCCGCCGTGCGTGCATGAAGCAGGACAAAAGCGCCGTCGCCGCGCTGCATCCGATAAACGGCACGCCAGCGCACGGCGTTTACCCCTTCCTCACCACGGCGTACCACGGGTTGCGGATATTGGACCGAAAGCCATTGCCGCCCGATGCGACAGGCTTCGTCCGTCGTCAGCGACTGCGCCACGGCGGTCAGTTGCAGCAGGCAGGTCGCCAAGGCCACCCACCACGCGCGCCAACCTTTGTGTGGTTTACACATCCTGCCCCTTGTGAGTCATAATATTCAACACGCGACGGTCGGTTTCATTCATGGCATCAGCCCCGATAGACACGAGGTTACGGATGGAACGGTCGACATCGTCGTCAATAATGCCCTCCACAGGCGACACGCAGTTGCCCTGCATGGCTAGCATGGCTGACAACACGGCCGTGCTGACGCCCGTGGTCAGTTTGAGGGCGCAGCTGGGTTTGGCACCGTCGCAAATCATGCCGGTCAGGTTGGCAATCATATTCTTCACAGCGTAGCACACCTCCCGGTAACCACCGCCCATCAAATAGGTAATGCCGCAACTTGAACCGGTAGACGCCACCACGCAGCCACACAAAGCCGACAGGGCGCCCAAATTCTGCTTGACATAAATAGCCGTCAGGTGACTGAGCATCAGTGCCCGTAGCATTTCCTCGTGCGTATTGTGATTCTCCTGCGCAAACACCACCACAGGGTTGGTGGCACAAATGCCCTGGTTACCACTTCCCGAATTGCTCATCACGGGAATTTTGGCTCCGGCCATACGCGCATCACAGGCACAGGCCGTACTGGAAAGGATATGCAGGAAAATGCTGTCGCCCATCATGCCACGTCCCAGCGGACGGCTCAGGGCCTTGCCCAGGCAGTGACCGTAATTGCCTTGCAGCGACTGCTGCGCGGCCGACTCGTTCAGCTGTCGGGCCTCGTCAATAAACGCAATTTCTTCCAGTGGCGCAGTGGTTGCGAAGTCAAAAACTTTTTTCAGGGTCAGCTGCACCTCAGTCTCCAGCTCGTCATCGTCTGACGAAGCCACGCCGTTTTGCGTAGAAACACCGAGCAAATCACTACCATCCTTTTCGAGGCGTTCAAAACGGGTATGTTCATGGGCAATCACGGCCGTCACGCTATGCTGTAGCGTGCTGCACGTCACCTCTACATACAATTTGTCGGGACAGAGATCCTTGAGGCTGATATGGATGTGGTCGCCTTCGACGTATCGTTTACCTGCCTCCACATGCTCTGGCTGCACATCGCGCAGCACCTCCAGCCCATAGGCCGAACGCCCTACCAGGGCACCGAGGGCTATGGCAATCGGCAAACCTACCATCCCCGTTCCGGGAATACCCACGCCCATGGCATTTTTCAGAATATTAGGACTGAGCCACACGTCAATACGCTGCGGACACTCGCCCAACTCCTCCGTAGCACGAGCCACTGCCAGCGCTACACACATAGGCTCCGTACAGCCAATAGCAGGCACCACCCAATGCTTCACCAAAGCAATAATGCGTTCTCTTTCGCTTTTCTCCAACATACTTTGAGTCATTTTTTAATTTCCGTACAAAGATACAGAAAGCATAGTGCAGAAGCAAACAGAAAACGAAGTTTTCAAAGTTTTACGTCTACACATTCTCTACATAAATTATCTATAAGAATGAAACTATTTACAATGAAAAGTTATCAATAATCTAATTCATCATCATATACTTTTTAGTGTAACAGCCTGCCATTATCATTCCATTCACCATACAAGATTCCATTTCGGGTATTTTCTATAAATTTGTCCAAACGTTTTCTGAAAAGTTCCTTGTCTCGTCTTTTTATCTGAATTGTATCAATCCGAACCCGTTTATACAAATCTGGAAAATTACAAAAGTTTTTCCATGCAATAGGATCTGATTGTAATTCATGAAGAATATCCATATCTATTTTAAAACCGACTTCTGACATATCAGGAAATACGCGTCTTCCTGCATCTGTCATTAAGCCTAATCGCTCCATCCTACGACACCTTTCTTTATTCAGTTCTGACCAAACACTTTTCGGTTTTCGTGGACATAACTTTTGAGCGGTCACATTTTCTGAAATTTTCTTAGTCGTACTATCAATCCAACCAAAACACATAGCTTCTTCCACAGCATCTATATACCAAAAAGTTCCATTTTCAACTGGACGCCCCCTCTTTACAATCACCCAACACTCTGTTTCTTTATCATAATTATGAATTAACCATTCCCTTAATTCTCCCCTTGATTTTGCTTTCAACAGATTATGAATTTCCATAATTTACCTCATTCCATATGCTATTTCACCTTTACCATCGTGATGGGCTGATCTTTGCTCACATCAAGCAGAGCAGTCTGATACTTTACTTTGTCAAACCGGATGGACTTCAAATCCAATTTCCGGATAGCACTGTTGCGCATGGTCCGATAATATATGGCCAGATTCTTCATGTCGGTAGCCGATGTCCATTGGGTAGCGCTCGGAATGTCTGCCGGTGTTTCACCTTCGGCAAACTCTATGCCCACCGGAATGTCAAAATTATTCAGAATTTGGAAGCACTGACGCACGGTACCCTCTGCCGTCTGTTGTTTGGGAGCTGTGGCCTGATAAAACGCAGCCCGTACAAAGCGTGACGGAGGAGTTACATCACCCGGAATACCCAGGAAACCGCTGCCGGCACCAAACGAAGCCAGACTCATGCTGTCGAGCGTTTTGGCCTTGGCCGTACCGGGATACAGATTGACGTAGTTATTAAGGTTAGTGAGCTGCCACTCAAAGCCCGGCGAATTGGTCAGCACGCCCAGTTTGTTTTCAAACACATTCACTTTCCCGCCATCCGTAATCTCAATGACAATCTGACGGCCCGAAGGCTCCGTAATACGCCAATGCACCGTAGAGGCACGCGGGTCGATGGCTACTACATGCACCTCCTTCAAGCCCTTAATGACCTCGTCCACGGTGCTGAAATTGCCCAGTATCCACGACACCAGCTGCAGGTCGGCAACACTCGTCTGCCGGTTGGCCTCGGCATAGTCCTCATACCGTCCGTAACCCGGAAAATAGAACAGTCCGGCCGAAAGTCCCTTCTCGTTAAGCCCTTCGGCCACAAATTCCTCCTGCTCCACGGCCAGCCCGACATATCCGTATCGGGCCGTAAACTGCATGCCCTTTTTCTCCCCGCCGGGCACGTATGACTGCTGTGCATATCCGCGCGGCACTATGACATATTTGCTGTTGAGGTCGCTGCCGCCCCACTCTATTGTTCGGGCCGGAATGCTCGTGCCATCGGCACTTTTCAGTGTGATACCCGTACAGGCCCTGGCCTGCTGCGTGGAAGATGCCATCAGGACCGCTGTGGCCAGCATGGCAAATAGTTTAATCTTCATCATGGCTTACCATTTATTAAGTTTTCGTATCGTACAAGTGCGCCTGCCCTCCTTCCGTTCCCAAACGGATTAGAAAAGCTGCCACCAATGTTACCCAAAAATACAAAAAGGCCCGGTAAAAAAGCCCACTAAAGCGGATTTTTTTACCGGACCGTATGTTTTTCTGTTTCCGGGTGTACCGAGCTACGGAATATAGCCCGAAGACTTCCCCTTATGTCAGCCCTCAGTGGCTGGCCCATCCCCCGACGCCGGCTGAGGTGCCCGCGAAAACTTGCGCGGATAGCGCCACCAGATGGCCAGCAGGGCGCACACGCCCATCAGCAACGGATAATAGAGATACGGAATGATTTCGACCGGACTGATACCGGCCAAACCACCAGCCATGAGCAGCTGCGCTCCGTAGGGCAGTACGCCCTGCACAAGACACGAAAACGTGTCAAGCAAGCTGGCACTCTTGCGCGGATCGACACCAAAGCGCTGACTGATTTCGCGGGCCATGCCGCCCACCGACAGAATGGCCACCGTGTTGTTGGCAGTAAACACATTGGTCACGCCCACCAACACACCTATTGACAGCTCAGCGGCGCAGGGGCCCGACACATGGCGCGTCAGGCGACGCATCATATAGTCTATACCGCCCATATAGCGGATTATTTCAAGCATACCGCCGGCCAACATCGAAATGAGCATCAGCTCACCCATACCGCCAATGCCATCGGCCGACGACTGCAGCCAGCCGTCCATGCTGAAACGGCCGCTCCACACGCCCACGATGCCGGTGAGCAGATTGCCCACCACCAGCACGGCCAGCACGTGCACGCCCAAAATGGCCAGCACGAGTACGGCCAGATAAGGCAGCACCAGATAGCTGTGGCTGAAGTTGGGCGCAGCCGACACGAAACTGCTCTGCGAGCCCATGACCAAATAGAGGACAAACGAGAGGATAGCGGCCGGTAGCACAATGCGGAAGTTGACCTTGAACTTATCGCTCAAGCTGCAGCCCTGACTGCGGGTGCTGACCACCGTGGTGTCGGAAATAAACGAGAGGTTGTCGCCAAAAAACGAACCGCCCACTACGGCCGCCGTCATGAGGGGCAGCCCCAGACCGGTTTGCGTGGCAATGCCAGCCGCCACGGGAACCAGCGCCACAATCGTGCCCACCGACGTACCGATGGAGAGCGACACAAAACAGGCTGCAAAAAACAGACCTGGCAACAGCCATTGCCCCGGCAGCAGGGCCAGCGTGAGCTGCACCGTGGCGTCAATAGCCCCCCTGGCCTTGGCCGAGGCGGCAAACGAACCGGCCAACACAAAAATCCAAATCATCAGCATCATCCCAGAGTCGCCCGCACCGCGCGAGAACAGGCGGATGCGTTCGGCCAGCGGCAGACCGCGCGCAATGGCCACCGCATAGACCGAGGCTACGATGAACAACGGTGCCAGCGGCACTTTATAGAAATCGCCCAGCGCTACGCTGCTGCCGAAAAACAGGCCCACAAACACCAGCAGGGGCGTGAGCGCCAAAAAACTGCCCCTGCGCGGGGCTAAGGATTGCTGATTCATGTAATGAGAGAAAAATTTTTTAATCCGTTTATCACTGAGGCCAGACGCGACTTGACCACACAAGGCTCACTCGTCTGAATGCTGAAGGGCATGTCGGCGAGCACACCGCGGACAAAAACCCTTAACCACAAGATTGACACTATCGGGTTCGAACCCTGAAGGCAGACATAAGGGACCTGCAGACATTTGGGGCAGGCAAAACGTACGTCCACATTCTGCACAATAAAAATGGGCATGACCATCACTCAAATGATGAGTGTGCTCGTCAGGGCAAAGTTCATACTTGAGCGAGCCGCTACCGTCTTCAAAAGCATGCACCAGATGGTGCTGCTCAAACAACAGCACAGCCCGAAAGATGGTGGAGCGGTCCACCGTTCCCAACCGTCCTTCAAGATCTGCCAGCGAAACGGGGCCTTTGGATTCCATCAAAGCCTGCAACACCAGCAAGCGCATAGCCGTTGGCCGCACGTTTTTCGTTTTAAGTCGTTCTTCTGCAGTCATTGCGTTAAAGAATTTCAGCCTTTGATTTTGCTATTCTCAAAAAAATGAGAGTAACCGACATTCCGATTGGTCTGTCACCCTGCAAAGTTATAACTAAATGCCGACTTGACACATCTGCAATATGAAAAACGTGCCTTTCGCGAATAACATTACTTATAAAACCGCACCTTCGTATGAGCTCGAAACGATTTTCTGAAAAAAAGGTCGGACATTAATCTCTTAAAGTCCGACCTCATTATATTTCCCTGCCACCTTGTTAGGCGACAATGTCTGTACCCCCAAAACAATCCGACAGGAACCGTAAATGATATCAATGACCGAAACGTGACATATCAACCCCCTTCGTCTCCTTTTGCTTATAGCCGCCAAAACGATAGATAAAGTTCAGCGTGACGGCACGGGTGTAGAAACCGGGGTTCATGTCAAGATGCTGCCCGTTGAAGCGCACCTTCATGCTGGGCATGCTACGATTGAAAATATCGCTGCAGCGCGCCGTGAGCGAACAGCGGTCGTGGGCAAAGTTCCACTTCATGCCGGCTGTGAAATTAAAGGGCGTGGCCAAATCAAAAGTACCCTGAATAAAAGGCGTCTGCCAATTTCCAACCAACTCGAACGAGAGATGGCGCCCCACCTTGAACGTATTGTCCCACACGCCGACAAACATCCATTTCGAGCGATTGAAAGGCAAGTCGAAAAAGTGGTCACACTTTTGCCGGGCCTGCATGCCCACCAGCGTCAGGCGCGACTCATACCATTTGCCCAGGCTGTATGGCACTATGACATTGGCACCCGCCGTGCGCATGTAGTTCCAGTTGGTCTGCTTGTAAATCAGCGCCATCCTGTCGGTGGCCTGATAGGGCACCTGCGCAAAATAGTCGGTCACGTGCGTATAGAACAGGCCGAAAATGTACTTTTGCTTCCAGATGTACATGCCGCTCAGGCTGTAGCTGGTCATGGGGCGCAGGCCCGGTGAGCCCTGCAGTTCGGAATAGCCGTTCAGGTAAGTCACAAACGGCTGCATGGCCCAATAGCTCGGATAGGTCTTGTCCGTCGACAGCGAAAGTTGGAAAATATGTTTCGGATTTTTCATATAGGTCAGCGAGGCCTGCGGAAACACCGACCACTTGCGGTAATGGCCCAGACGGTAGTACTCGCCGGTCACCGAAACAGAGAACGACGGTCCGGTGGCCCACTGCCGGCCCAGCGACACATATACGTCGGCCGTGTGCTCATGGCGCCGGCTCTCGGTGTTTTCAGTATCGAACTCACCAGACACCAGCTGATAGGTCTGGAAATCGTGGTCGCTCACCCAGCGATAGGAGGCGCCGTAGCCCAAGGTCCACTGCTTCGGCCCCAGCCGATGCTGTTGGTCGGCATACAGCGAGTAGCTGCTGATGCGCTGCCCGCCCGTCAGCGTGTAGGACGAGGAGGTGCGCCCGTCGGTCCAGTCCACCTGCATCAGCTGGTCGTTGTCGGCGGTGTAACGCGTAAAATCGCCGCCTACCTTCAGCCCGAAGGGTGCCTCGTACCGAAGCGCCACATTGTGCATGGCCGACTGCATCTGTTTGTAAAGGTCAGACTGCTGGAAATTGCCGTGGGCCAGACTGAGATTGTCGCCGTCGGGGACGAAACTTCCCATATAGGCCACACTGATGCTGCTCTTGGGCCTCAGCTGATAGTTCAGGGAGCCGCGCACCTGATGGGCCCAGTAGCGGGAGCTCAGGCGCTCGTCCTGCCGGATGTCGTACACACCCTCCGGCAGGGTATGAAGTGCGGAAAGCTCGGTATATTCCAGATTTTTTACACAATTGGCACTGTACATGACATCCACCGTCGTGCGGGGCGACGAAAACCGGAAATTGGCATGGGCGCCACCACTGTTAAAATACTGATTCTTATAGTCCGCGCCCACTTCGCCCTGAAAGGACTGCCGCGGCGGACGTTTGGTCACCACATTGAGCACGGCGCCGCGCACGTGCAGTTCGGGCGGTGCGCTGTACATCACCTCCACGCGCTCCACCTGATTCACGGACATGCTCCGCAGCAGCGTCTGCAACTGCTCGGCACTCATGGTGGTGGGCCGGCCGTCGAGCATGAGGGTCAGGCTGCCTGCCCCGGCCAGCGAGAGCTGACC
>ERZ773200.2587-NODE-2587-length-12991-cov-2.428185_pt1 | contig 12991 bp, 8 predicted proteins | sample MGYA00581008_ERZ773200 | MGnify/ENA primary metagenome ERZ773200 (study PRJEB29015, sample SAMEA2737770) | human gut metagenome | biome: human gut; feature: human-associated habitat; material: faeces | place: China | collected 2012 ... | reverse complement strand
TTCTACACCACTTGCCTTGAGTCTTATTGCTCCGCTGGGAGTTAACATTGGTAATTTAATCAGCAACGGATTGTTACTGTTTAGCGAGAAGACAGGATTTATTGGACTTGGAGTTCTTGCAGCATTATGGGAATTTCTTGTTATGACGGGTATGCATCTGGCGCTTATGATGCCAATGCTTGCAAGTTTTTTCGAGACAGGACAGATGTCTGGAGCAGCATTATGCGGAACATTTGCGACATGGGCAGTATTTGGCGTTGCTTTGGGAGCAACACTCCGTTTAAAAGGGAAGAAAGAAAAAGGAGCAAGCTTTGGTTTCTTAGTTTCGGGAATTGTAGGTGGTATTACAGAGCCAACATTATATGGATTATGCTTTAACCATAAGAGATGTTTTGGAACAATGATTCTGGGGGCTTTTGTCGGGGGCGTTTATGCAAGTATTACCAGCGTTACTGTATATATAATGACAAATGCAAATTTCCTTTCTTTGCTTGGATTTGTTGGTGGATCCAAGATGAACATTATAAATGGAGTAGTGTCTTGTATTTTATCTATGCTTGTAGCAGCAGTATTTACGTATCTGTTTGGTTTTAGTAAAGAGGAATTAACTGAAAGTAAGTGAATCGCAGAAGAAAATAAACTATAAAAGAAAAAGAGCTCATTGTAACAAAAAATTATATATGTTAAAATGAAAAAAAATAAAAGGAGTAGCATATGAGTGATGTAAAAACAATGGGCTCTATTGCTGACAAATTACTTTCGTATGTGAACACAGCATTAGTTCATGATACAAATTATCAGATTGCTGCCTCAATGTTAAATCATTATGATAAATTAGAAAAAATGACTTTAAGTGAGATGGCAGAGTTATGTTTTGTATCAAAATCAGCGATTACAAGATACTGCCATTTTTTAGGCTTTAATGATTTCAGTGAATTTCGAGATGCACTGGAACAGAAATTTGATATGGGTGAGGATTATACAAAACAATTTCAGAAACAAATGCATGAAAATTCAAAAGAGGCGATCGAACGATACTGTCAAGACATTCATTCTAATATAAAAAAAGCATTCGATTCTCAAAACCAGGAAAAGTTACCGGAGATTATAAAGAGCTTGCAGGAGGCAAGAAGAATTGTTTTTCTTTCTCACCATTTTCTGTGCGATATTGGACATTATTTTCAAAGTAAAATGATGATGATGGGAAAGTATGTAGAACAGTTTGTAGATTATGATATGCAGCTGGAGAGTGTACGTACTTTGGAAAAGGAAGATTTAGCAATTATATGTTCAATAGGAGGAAGCTATCCTGCACGATATGATGGAATCTGGAATGCGATGAAGTGCAGTAGATGTAGACAACTGGTCATTACGCAAAATGAGGGTAGCCCTTATTGGAATAATGCGGATTACATATTAAAATGTGGAGAATTTAATAGAAATGATGTTGGAAAATATGCAGCATTAGTTATTATGGATCTTCTTGTTATGAACTACTATACGAATGTATATATCAAATAGTTGTAACTGTTCAGAGCCAACCACCAAAATGCTTCGTATTTCGTTGGTGAGGCGTATCCGCCAAATAAAATTTCAAAAACAGTCTTAAAAATGCTTGCATTTTTAAGACTGTTTTTATTTCATTGCAAATGGAACAAACTCCGGTTCTTCGTTTTTGTGTTGTTTCCGGTATTCCAACGGTGACATTTTATAGGCAGAACGGAACACTCTGGAGAAATGATCAGCAGAATTATATCCAATCTGTTCTGCAATCTCACTGACCTTCATGGATGTGTTCAGAAGATAGTTCGTTGCATCGGCCAGACGAAGCTTCTTGATCAGTTGGGTAAAGGTGAGCCCGGTGTTCTGCTTGATCAGAGTGCAAAGATACGGTTCACTGTAATGGAAAAGTTCAGCAAGAGAAGATAATGTCAATGTCTGATAATTATGCTGGATATATTGTAGTACCAGTGAAAAGTCAGATCCCATTTCATGATTGTAGAACTGGATAGTCTGACTGTAGTTCCGTAATAAAGCAGAGAACATTAGGTAAACATAGCTGATACAACAGGTGTTACTGTACATATCCTTTTTGCTGCACTCAATCATCATATTGCGGATATATTTTTTTAATGTCCGGTTACTGTTAGTAAAAAATATCAGATAGTTCGCATGACCGTCTCCCTGCAGAATGGTACGGAAAAAGTAGGATAACAGATCTTTTCTGGACATCAGTGAGAAGAAAGTTGTCTCGAAAGTGCTCTTTCGTATACAGATTGTAAAAATTGTAGAATCATCATCAATGTAAAAATCGTGTTTAGAATTCGGAGCAATAATACATAATTCACCATCTTGCATGATATGTTCTTCTTCTTTAAAAATAAAGGTTCCTTTTCCTCTGGAAACATAATTGATTTCAAAATAATTATGTCGATGAAGATTCGGGCGAGTATATCTTGGATGACGGATGACAAATACATCTCTTGCATTTGGAATTAAATCAGCTTCTTCTACCGTAGGGGCAAGCGGAGCACCGTCATACAAAGTGAGGGATAGAGGAAGGGAATCGACAACCTTCTCAAACTCTTCATCACTCATAGAATCATAATCGTCTGTCAGATCGGGAGCGGGAATGGAATCGTAAAGAAACCCTTTGTTATATAAATATTCTGTCATTTCCGGAAACTGCAGGCGGTTCCCGGTGCGCTGGTAATAATCTTTCATATGCGCCTGAAACTCACCATAGGTCATATAATAAGCCATAAAATTCTCCTAAAATAAGCGTGGATTGTATAGAACAATAAAATTAGAAATCAACAATTCTTATTGTAGCAGATGGAAGAGATCTTTGACAAGAAATAACAGCATTATAATGATGAAAACAGAAAAATCAAGAAAAGGTATAGAGTATGAAAAAACGTCGGATTGATAACAAAATACTACATGGAAGAAAAAAGTTCTGTTCGATACAATGATATTGTAAAATAAGAATGACAAACGGAGGTTTGAGAAGATGTTCGATTATAAAGCAAATCCATTTTATTTAAATGATAATGAAATTAAATGGGTAGAAGATACTTATGAGGGAATGAGTCTGGAAGAAAAGCTGGGTCAGCTGTTCTGTCCAATTGTATTTACAAAAGATGAGAAAGAATTGAAAGAACTGGTGCAGGAGAAACATATCGGTGGAATGCTGTATAGAGAAGGACCAGGAGAAGAACTGCGTCAGGCACATAAAGTACTTCAGGATGCTGCAAAGATCCCGCTTCTGACAGCGTCAAATCTGGAGTACGGTGGAAATGGTTCTGCCATTGAGGGAACTTACTTCGGACGTGAGATGCTCGTAGCAGCTACACAGGATACAGAGAAAGCTTATCAGCTTGGTAAAGTAAGCTGCAGTGAAGGTGCGGCAGTTGGAGTAAACTGGTCTTTTGCACCGGTTGTAGATCTGGATCAGAACTATCATAATCCAATCACAAATGTACGTACATTCGGAAACGACCAGCAGACGGTCATCAATATGGGAAAAGCTTACATTAAAGCAGCACAGGAAGAAGGCGTTGCCACATCTGTAAAACATTTCCCGGGAGATGGTGTGGATGAGCGTGACCAGCATCTTCTGACAAGTGTGAACTCCTTAAGTTGTGAGGAATGGGACAAGACTTACGGTAAGATCTATGAAGAAATGATAGAAGCAGGTACTCTGACTGTGATGGCAGCACATATTGCAATGCCCGCATACGAAGAATACTTTGACAAGAAGCCATGTGAGAGAATCATTCCGGCAACATTATCCAAAAACCTGATGAAACATCTCCTCCGTGAAAAGCTTGGATTCAATGGGCTGATCACAACAGATGCGACACCAATGGTTGGATTCTGCAGCGCAGAGGAAAGAAAAAAAGCCGTACCGCTTTGTATTGAAAATGGCTGTGATGTCATCCTGTTCAACAGAAATATGGAAGAAGATATGCAGTACATGGCAGACGGATACAAGAATGGAATTCTTTCTGATGAGAGACTTGAGGAAGCGGTAAAACGTATCCTTGCGACAAAAGCAGCGATGAAACTTCCGCAGAAAAAGGCAGAGGGAACCTTGGTTCCGGGATCGGAAGCACTTGATATTCTCAAATGTGAGAAGCATGATGCATGGGCAAAAGAATGTGCAGACCAGGGCGTGACTCTTGTAAAAGATACACAGAACCTGTTTCCGCTTAATTCGGAAAAACAGAAGAGAGTTCTCCTTGAAATCATGGGAGATTTCCCGTCAAATGAGCGTGTGACAGCATATTTTAAAGCAAAATTGGAAAAAGAGGGATTTGAAGTAACTGTCTACGAAAAAGAAGGATTTGAGGTTATGGAAGATACAGTAGAGAGCTTCAAGAGTCGCTACGATCTAGTATTATATCTTGCGAATATCGAGACAGCTTCCAATAAGACAGTATCCCGTCTGAACTGGCACACGATGTTCGGACTTGGCAACAACATGCCTTGGATGGTACACGAGCTTCCGGTTGCATTTGTAAGTATCGGAAATCCATATCACCTGCTCGATGCACCGATGGTGAAGACATACATTAACGGATATTGTAATTCAGAGTATGTCATGGATGCAGTTGTTGAGAAGATGATGGGAAGAAGTGAATTCAAAGGAAAATCACCAATCGATCCGTTCTGTGGAAAGATAGACCTGAAATTTTAAAATATTATTAAAACACTTTGTACTGAAAATCATGCACTGTGATATGAGAGGGTGGCTGATCATTAGTTGATCAGCCACCCTCTCAATTTGTCGTTATGATGAAATTATTCAAATTCATCTAATGACCAGGAATCTCTCCATTCAATTAATACCATTCCATCTTCTCTGAATTTTAGAGGAAGCCATACATAGTTAGCAATAGAAGTGTTTTGTACAACTTCTTCGCCCATTCTGCTGAAGTCAAATTCTTTCTTTTCATCTCCATAAATACATTCGAACATTTCACGATAAATAGAATATTCTTTATCCATATTATTAGGAAGCCAGCGATCAGCACAAGCAATGTAAAGATCTTTTTTACCTTCTACTTTAAATACACTGGAAATCTGACTATGAAAAGAAGTCTGACTCTTGTCATCAACATGTGGGTTGCCAAGTACCGTGTATGGTCCATGCCAGGTATCTGCGACTGCAATCTCAGAAGGATTTGGAAGATATCCGGTTGTACCGGATGTGAGCAGGTAATGTTTCCCTTTTCTATAAAAATGTGCAGTGGCTTCTCTGACATATGGTGGGTGTACACGTGGAAAATGTGTTGTGTAATAACCGGTAACATTGGTATAATCTTCGGTCAGATCAGCACAGATTGTTTCACTGTGTACACGTTCAAAGTAGTAGTAAGCTTTTCCATCAGGAGCTACGACCAAATCAAAATCTCCACCGTTCATTCCAAGTGGACGAAGTCCTTCTCTTACTTTAGTATAAGGACCTAAAATATGATCTGCGGTTAAAATAGTCTGACTTTGAATATCATAGGTGTTCATGACCTTTAGCCAGCATACATATTTTTTTGTCTGCTTATTATAGATAATATGCGGACGGTCGACACATTTTGTAGGATGTAAAGAAGAGTTTATATCATCTGGTTCGGGAGGAATGATAATTCCACAATCCTCCCAATTATATAAATCTGTTGATTTATAGCATTTTACTCCCCAATGCCAAATTCCATTCTTTCCGTCAGTTTTTTCTTTGTTTTCTCCATACCAATAATAAATGCCATCAACATATATGACAGAACCGCCATGCGCCTGGATTCTTTTTCCTTCGGTATCAAGCCAGGTCTGTCCTGGATAAAATGCTTTATTTCCCATTATAATCTCCTTAAATTTCTTGCTTTCTATTACGTAATTCCTGAATGATAGATGGATATTCTTTTTCAAGTTTATAAAAACTTAAAATAATTGCACTAAAAATATTTAAAACAACAGGTAAAACAACGTATACAATTGTAATACCAGTCAAAGCAGAGGATGACTGTGCCTGAACTGCTCCATTGTAGCCGGATAGCTGTAAAATCCATCCACAGATAGCTGTTCCAAGTGCAGTACCACATTTAGAACCGAAACTGTTAGCTGACATGATCATCCCTTCTTGACGATGTCCATTTTTCCATTCACCATATTCTACTGTGTTACAGAGAAGTGGATAAGAACACCACTGTGTACTGCAACCAAGAGAAAAAATAATGGAACCAATGTAAATTGCAGTTAATGATGAACTTCCTCCGAATCCAACAACCACACGTCCTAAAGACATAATCAGAACTCCGGCAACCAGACCATTTTTCATACCTATTTTTGCAACAAGTGGCTTAGAGAGTGGAATCAGAAAAAGCATTGGCATTGAGAGAATCATTCCAACAATAGCAACAGCCTGTGGTTTTCCACATACATATGCTAAATAGTAGTACATAGACCCCATGTTGAGTGCAATGACAGCACAGGAAATAATACCGTTAATAGTAAGAATCCACCAATATTTATTCTGTATGACGTATTTTAAATTTTCTCTGAAACTTAATTTTTCAGAATACTGATTATTCGTTCCTGCCTGGACAACTCGTTCTGTTGTATTTTTGTAACAAAACAGGTAGACAACCAGTGCAATCGCAGCGTAAGTACTGACTACAATGAGCCAGCTCTTCTTTGTGTTTCCGGCAGCTTCAATAAAAATCATTGTAAATGAATTTACAATAGTAGAAGCAATCGTTGAGAAAACGGAACGAAGGACGCCGGTCATTTCACGGTCTTTTTCATTCTGTGTAATCAAGGCTTGGAGAGAGTTGTAAGGTATCACAATCATTGTGTAAATCGTACAGAACAGATTGTAAGTGATAAATACATAAATTGCCTGAGCTACAGTACTTGTGAAATTCGGAACGGCAAAGAGTATGATAGCTGATAGAGCATAAGGAATCACCATTCGTTTGATCCACGGTCTTGCTTTAGCTCCAGGTTTGGCAAATTTTTCTTCAATATGCCCCATCATAATATCAGATACAGCATCAAAAAATTTGGAAATCAACATGATAGTTCCGACGATTGCTGCATTAACATGTGCATAATTAGTGTAGTAAACTAAGAGATAGGCACTTGTTACTGCAAATAATAAATTTGTTCCCAGTTCTCCGCCTGAAAAGGAAATCGTCTCTTTCCAACTCAAACGGTTTGTCTTTGTTTCTTTCATTTCTTTAGCTCCTTTTTTATTTTATGAGCATTATGTTAGCAGTATTGAAAGAAAATGACCTTGTAAAAAAATAACATGTATTTTCTTGATTTCGACATTTTTTAACATAAGAAAAAAAATAAATCTTTAATTTACATACTATTATAACAAAAACCGTATAATTTTTGTTTACAAGAAAAAGTTTCTATCATATAATCGAATTCGATAAAGGAGGTAGTGTGGATGAATTTTTATATTACAATTGGAGATATTCAGAATCGAATTGCGGAGTTTCATCAGAACAATGATATGACACCTGACTTTCCTGAAATTTTGAGGAGTCTGTATAAAGATCATAAATATAAAGCAGAGACACCGGAACTTCCAGAATTGGGAAGAATCGCACAGTTAAGTGACGAAGAGTTTCTGAAAGAGATTCGCAAGCTTTATATTAAATTTCCAGATAAAATTATTACGGCTTCTCAGACGTTTGATGTGGTTCCAGTGTCATCTAATATGACAGTAATCAATCAATTTTGGGGAACGTCTAATTTTGTACATATTCATGATTGCTTTGAGATAGATTATGTATTTAAGGGAAGGTGTGAATTTAGTTTTTTAGATGAAAAAAGAATGCTGCAAGAGGGAGATTTTTGTATTATTTCTCCCTATATAATTCATAATATAGTTCTTCAGTCAAAAGAGGCACAAGTATTTCCGGTTCTGATCAAAGAAAAGGTGTTTAATAAGATGTTTTTTCCACTTCTTCCAGAAGATAATATTTTATCAGAATTTTTCAAGCAGATTTTGGACAAAGAAAGTGAACCGAATTACCTTTTGTTTCAAACGAAGGATTCACTTGAAATTAAAGATTACATGAAACGATTATTCCTGGAAAATTTTTATTATGATAAATATACAGATCAAAATCTTGCACATTGGCTGCATCTGCTTTTTTCATGCATCTTGAGAAATTATAAGGCCTATAGTCAGTTTTCAAGTTATCAATCAGGAATCGATTATGCACCAATTTTGAGATATATTCAAAATCATTATACCACAGTTACTTTGCAGCGGTTATCGGAAGTGTTTCACTATTCAATACCATATTTATCGAAAGTTATCAAAGAGTATTCGGACAAAAATTTTATTACACTTGTAAGAGAAATAAAAATGAGAGAGTCTGTTCGGTATTTGCTTGATACAGAGCTTTCAATGGAAGAAATATCAGAAAAAATAGGATACAATAGTGAAGACCATTTTTATCGCGTGTTCACTGCTTATCATGGGATTTCTCCTTTGAAATATCGAAAAAAATATCAAGAGTAGAAGAAAAATAACGAAAAAACGTGAATTGCACAAATAAATATGCGAAAATATGTCGGATAGATAGCAAAATACTACATAGCGAAAAAAATCAGAAGCACATATAATAAATCATAAGTATAAGGATGTTAGGGGAATTTTGCTCCTAAATATCAGATAACAGGAGGAAAAATAATTTGAAGATTACAAATGTAAGAATCAATGGAATTGAGAACCCGGTTGGATTTGCATATGATTATCTGCTTTGTTCATGGAATGTGGAAGAAGCAAAAGGAAAGAAACAGATTAACGCAATAATCGAAGTCAGTGACTCAGAAGATTTCTCAGATATTTTATATAAAAAAGAAGCTGCAGACCTGAAACAGAATGGTGAGAAGCTGGAAGTGGAATTAAAACCACGTACAACTTACTACTATCGGGTAACTGTTTTCACAGATGGAGGAGAATGCGCAACAAGTGAAACTGCTCTGTTTGAGACAGGAAAGATGGAGGAACCGTGGATTGGAAAATGGATTTCACCAGCGAAAGAAGATACCTTTCATCCTGTATTAGAGAAGACATTTGCAATAGAAAAAGCAGTTAAGCGTGTACCTGACAGGTGTAGGAATGTTCGAAACATATCTGGATGGAAAGAAATTAGGAGAGGAATATCTTGCACCATATATTAACGATTATGAATCAGGAATTCAGGTTCTGACATTTCCAATAGAAAAATCGTTGGAAGAAGAAAAAGAATACACACTTTCCATTCTGCTTGGAAAAGGATGGTACATGGGTACTTTCGGTCTTGGAATGAAAGACAAGAATTTCGGAGACAGAATGGCGGCGATCGGTGAACTTCATCTGGAATATGAGGATGGAACAGTGGAAGTTGTTGCAACGAATGACAGCTGGGAATACTATGGATCCGATATCGAGGATTCGGGAATTTATCTTGGAGAGATTCTGAATCATCAGCTCTGGGACGGAAAAGAAAATGCAAAGAAACAGGTTGAAGTATTAGAAAATCCGGAAGAACAGGATGGAACAAGAAACCTTTCAGTAGAAAAATTGCAGGATCGTCTGAGCCTTCCGGTGATTGAGAAAGAGACAGTCCAGGTAAAGGAAATCATCTATACACCGGCAGAAGAAATTGTACTGGATATGGGACAGAACTTTGCAGGATTTGTTGAGTTTAAAGCAAACTTCCCGAAAGGAACGAAGATTATTCTTGATTTTGGCGAAATCTTACAGCAGGGAAATTTCTATAATAAAAATTACCGTGATGCAAAATCACAGTTTGTCTATATTTCTGATGGAAGAGAAGAGATTGTCCGTCCACACTTTACGTTCTTCGGATTCCGCTATGTCCGTGTAACAGGCTGGCCGGGAGAACTGGAGAAAGAGAATTTCGTTGGAAAAGTGATTTATTCTGATCTTCGCAGGACAGGTCTGGTTGAAACTTCAAATGAGAAAATCAACCGCCTCTATCAGAATACAGTCTGGGGAGAAAAGTCAAACTTTATTGATATGCCGACAGATTGTCCACAGAGAAGTGAACGTCTTGGATGGACAGGAGATGCCCAGGTATTTGCCCCGACAGCAAGTTATCATATGGACACAAGGGCATTCTTCCATAAATTCGCAAAAGATCTTCGGGATGAGCAGAAGATGTTAGACGGCGGTATGCCGAACTTCCTGCCGAATATCGGGCATACAGAGAAAGCCGGAAGTGTATGGGGAGATATTGCAACATTTTTACCAAATACACTGTATACTTATTATGGAAATACGGAAGAGATGGAATATTGTTATCCACTGATGAAAGACTGGGTAGACTTTATCGACCGTGGAGATGCGGCAAGAGGAGAGAAGACTTATCTCTTTGATTTCCTTGATACATTCGGCGACTGGCTTGCATTGGACGGACCGACACCGACAAGCTTTAAAGGAAGCACAAACGATACATTTGTTTCTTCTGTTTACTATTACCGTTCAGCACAGATCGTACGTCAGATGGCAGAACGTCTGAATAAGGCAGAGGATGCAGCTCATTACCTGGAGTTGGAAGAGAAAATCAAAGAAGCCGTATTAAATGAATTCTTTACACCTTCAGGAAGACTTGCAATCGATACGCAGGCAGCTTATGTGATTGCATTGAAGTTCCAGGTATATCGTGATCGCAGCCGTATTGTAGAGCAATTTAAAGGAAGATTAAAACAGGATATGTATCAGATCAAGTGCGGATTCGTTGGCGCACCGCTTCTCTGTACCGTACTTGCAGAGGCAGGGGAGTATGAACTTGCTTATGATTTCCTGTTAAAAGAAGGATTCCCAAGCTGGCTTTATAGTGTGAATTTAGGAGCAACGACGGTATGGGAGCGCTGGAATTCTGTGATGCCGGATGGTACGATCAGTGATACCGGAATGAATTCATTGAACCATTATGCATATGGTTCGGTTATGGAATTTGTTTATGCTTATGCAGCAGGAATCAGACCGGCAGAGGAAGGATTCCGAAAAGCTGTGGTCGCACCACATCCGGATGTCCGTATTCCTGAAATCGCATGTAGCTATGATTCAGTCAGCGGACGTTATGTATGCAACTGGAAGATTGAGAAAGACGGAAAATTCCGTGTCCATATTGAAATACCGTTTAACTGTGAAGCAGAAGTAAAGTTGCCGGGATATGAAAAAGAAGTGATGACACTGGCAGCAGGAAATTATGACTTCATATATCAGCCGGAAAAGGATCTGAGGAAACCTTATGGAAGACATACAACTCTTGCAAGAATTGCAAAAAACGGACAGGCAATGGGAATTCTTGGAAAATATACACCGGCACTTGCAGGAATCGCAGCATCCGGGGATCCTGAGATGGGATCTAATTCATTAGAAGAACTGTCACATATAGGATTTCTTCCATTTGATCCGGCTGCACTTGAGACGGCAATTGGGGAGATATCTGATCTTACGGTTGAAGTATAATTATTGCGTAACTCCCACAAAGCTGGATGAATTAAATAACAAATAGAAAATATAAAAAAATGCCGGATTTTTCTAAAGAATCTACATGGAGAAGTTATATACAGTACATTAAAATAGAGTTATAAGAACTGAAAATGTGCAGTGTATGATTTTAAATGAAGGAGATAAAGAAAATGAAGGCATTTATTTTTGACCTTGACGGGGTAATCGTATTTACAGATAAATTCCATTATCAGGCATGGAAGAAGATGGCAGATGAGATGGGAATCTACTTTGATGAGAAGATCAATAACAGACTCCGTGGAGTAAGCCGTGCAGACAGCCTGGAGATTATTCTTGAAAGATACGAGGGAGAACCACTTTCAGCAGAAAAGAAAGCAGAGCTGATGGAAGAGAAGAACAATACTTATAGAGAACTTCTCAAGACAATGACAAGAGATGATGTAACAGATCAGGTGCGCAATACATTGAAAAAGCTCCACAAGGCAGGGTTCAAGCTGGCACTTGGTTCTTCCAGTAAAAATGCAAAATTTATTCTTGAGAAAGTAGAATTGCTAGATACATTTGATGAAATTTCAGATGGAAACAATATCACACATTCCAAACCACATCCGGAAGTATTCATGAAAGCAGCAGAATTTCTTGGAGAAAAACCGGAAGACTGTGTTGTTGTAGAGGATGCTTATGCAGGAATTGATGCAGCAAAGGCAGCAGGCATGGAGGCAGTTGGTATCGGAGATGCAGCAGGATATGAAAAATCAGACTATAAGATCCAGAACTTTGAAGAACTGTTAAAAATTGCAGGAATTGAGTAATGCAAGTTTCTGTGATGTTCTAACATGTCTTTGGAAATTATTTATAAACAAATGTGTTAAAGAAAAATTCTTATACAGCTTGCAGTTTTAAAGCAGATTCGCTACAATGTCACTAGAGTGTATCTGTAAAAGCGAATTATCTTATTGCTTTTACAGAAAACCTGAGAAAAAGAAAAGAGGAAATGAAAATGGCAAATCCAGTAGTTACATTTGAAATGGAAAATGGCGATATCATGAAAGCAGAACTGTATCCGGAAGTAGCACCGAATACAGTGAACAACTTTGTGTCACTTGTAAAGAAAGGCTTCTATGACGGAGTAATCTTCCACCGCGTAATCAGTGGATTCATGATCCAGGGAGGAGATCCGGACGGAACAGGAATGGGTGGCCCGGGATACTCAATCAAAGGTGAGTTCGCGCAGAACGGTGTAGAGAACAATCTTGTACATGATGCAGGAGTTCTCTCCATGGCACGTGCAATGCACCCGGATTCAGCAGGAAGCCAGTTCTTTATCATGCACAAGAAAGCACCACATCTTGACGGAGCTTATGCTGCATTTGGTAAGATCACAGAAGGAATGGATGTAGTGAACAAGATTGCTGAGACAGCAACAGACTACAGCGACCGCCCGCTTGAGAAACAGGTAATGAAGAAAGTTACTGTTGAGACATT
>ERZ773200.2572-NODE-2572-length-13037-cov-5.639963_pt1 | contig 13037 bp, 10 predicted proteins | sample MGYA00581008_ERZ773200 | MGnify/ENA primary metagenome ERZ773200 (study PRJEB29015, sample SAMEA2737770) | human gut metagenome | biome: human gut; feature: human-associated habitat; material: faeces | place: China | collected 2012 ... | reverse complement strand
GTCTTTATGACAGCTTTGCATTCATCACCTGACAACAGGTAGCTGAATATGGCAATGGCAGCTGCACACAAATGGTGCAGTCTTTTTTTGAACGCAAAATTATGCAGCATTTTCAAAATTTAGTATACAATAACAAATATGGCAAACATTTCCTGTGTGCCTTTTCATTTTGAAACAAGGTTCACGGATTCAGGTTTTTATCTTTTCGATTTCTCCTTCAATATTCTATATTGATACTCTGGTATTTTCTTGATACCACCATTTAAGATCTTATTTCCCAAATAACGGAAACTACCATCTTTATTAAATTTTACAGTTAGCTCATGAGTAATGACCGCCTCATTGCATAACACCATTTCGCAAACCGCATCCACGGTAAGAGTAACTGTTCCATTGGAATTATGTTTAATCTTTGTTACTTCCGGGATAGAAGTTCCAAAAAAATTAGGAGCATAATTAAAACATCCCAATCGCATCCAATCATATGTCTTTTTCTTTTCATTATAACTTGCATACTTTTCAATATCTTCTCTGGAAACAGGTAAATATTCCATGATCAATTGCTCAAATTGATCTTTGGGTATTCCACTTGGATATTTTTTTCCATTAAATTTCTTTTTATATTTCATAGCATATAAATATTCATATAAACCATTATAATCTATCTTTTGCATATGTTCTTGATCCCAATTAGAACATAAAATATTATTGCCCTGATACGCTAAACCACGAACGCATTTTCTTGATAATTTCCGCTTATTATCACTCATTGGCTTAATCCTGATCAGACAGCTTCCATCTACCATTTCCGTCACTTCAGGATATTCCGGCACACACAATTCATAGCAAAACCATCCTTTTCTCGAATATCTCCATTTCTTTATCCTTGTGTAGGAAACAAATGTAATAATTGGCTTACCATTATCATCCCACGATGCATTTGAAGCCAATAGAAACATCTCCTTTCCGTCATAAATAAATTTTTCTCTTCCAATGCTGCCCTCGGAATGAACTTCATAAATAACACCCGACCCTTTCTGTTTCTCCTGTGCTTTTGCAAGAAATGAAGAAAATCTTTTATAATTCTCCATATTAGAATAATCTTCAGAAACTGTAACAGAATAACCCTGTTGTTTTATCTTTTTAATCATTTTACATATCGATTTGTTATCTAAAACAACATTTAACGAATCTCCTTTATCCGCATTTCTATATATATGTTCAAGTCCCGACATTATCTGCATAGAATCTCTTGTAGCCTCTTCATTCTCTTGAGCGGATACCGGCAAGTCATATCCTTTTTCCAGATCTTCTTCCGATATAACATCTTCTTTTGTATTATTATTTGGGACACTTTTTAGCTTTTTCTCATGCTGACTTGATGTCTTTTTCACATCATTTGTCTTTTGACTGCACGAACAGCAAAAAACACAAAGAGTCATTACAAAAAGGATTAAATATAAAAATTTTCTCATAATTCTGCACACTCCTTCCTGTTTTCAATTTTTACCAAACCATTTATCCAAAACAGCCTTATCTTTTTTTACCACATAACCACTTCCTCCTATTCCCTTTACATCTTCAACCATACTGACAATAAGAATAGGTTTTTTGTTTTTCTTATCTGGTGTCATAACAGCAAACCACCCTAATTCAGTTCCTGTCGTATCACTCTGCGACTCTTTAATTTCAGCAGTTCCTGTTTTCCCTGCTAAAATCATATCTTTACGATGTATGGCATATCCCGTCCCGTGTGAATCATTTACTACACTTTTTATACCCTCTAACACTTCTTGGGATACGGATTTGGAAAAGGCTTCTGAAATCCACTGCTCTGCTTTGGCATTTTCTTTATACAATAAATACGGTTTCAACACATTTCCGTCATTGCAAAAACTTGTGTAAATACAAGCCAAATGAAGTGGATTGACAAGTACCTGTCCCTGACCATATCCCGTATCCGCTAACCCTACCTCACTTTGAATATGCTTATTATTGGAGAACTTTGACTCCGCCATCATTATTTCAAATGGAATAGATGAATGAAACCCCAACATAGATAATGACCTCTCCATCTCTTCTGTTCCGATTTTAAGTGCTGCTTTGGCAAAATATATGTTATCTGAATATATCAATGCATTTTTCAGTATAACGGGGCTATATGTATGAAGTGTCGTAACATGATATGTCCCCCATGTTTTATCTTTTTGCCAGCTATGTCCTTCATTTCCAAAATTATCTGTTCCGGTAAATGCTTCAGACTGTAAACCAATCGCCGCAATAACAGGCTTGAATGTGGATCCCGGACACCATACTTGTCTAAAACGGTTATACAATGGTTGTTTCTTATCTTTATTTAATCTATCCCATTGCTTTTTACTCATTCCCATTATAAATGCATTCGTATCATAGGAAGGTGTACTAACCATTGCCAGCACTTCCCCAGTAAATGGATTCATGGCAATGGAACAACTTTTGTCACTTTTAAAATTTTTATATAATTGCGCCTGTAAATCCGCATCTATCGTTAATTTAATGTCTTTTCCATCTTTCACTATTTTATATGCCAGCTGCTCTTTCTCTTTTCCTTCTGAATCAGCAATATATATTTTGCATCCATTTTCCCCCTTCAATTCCTTTTCATATACCCCCTCTAACCCCGTTTTTCCAATGACACTGGCATTTGTATATCCTTCTCCTGCATGCTTTTCTAAATCTTCTGCAGTTACATTTTGTACATACCCCACTAAATGTGCAGCCTCATCCTTTAATGGGTATTCTCTGACTTCTACATCCAAAATCATTACACCAGATATTTTTAATAATTTTTCCTGTCGTTTTTGTTCCTCAACAATTGTTTCATCCGGATCCAGTGCGAGTAAATCAAGTTCTTTTACTTTTGCAATTTTTTTAATCGGGACAAATGAATCTTCTTTTACCCATTTTGCCGTTAATTCCTTTTCTATATCTTCTGGTTTTATTCCCAACAATTTCGCAATTCTGACAATGGATTTTTTCCTATTTTCTAACTTTCCAGGTATAATTCCAACAGATGAAGCAACACCCTTTCCCGCAAGCATTCTTCCATTCCTATCCAGAATTTGACCTCTCTGCGCCTGTATTACGGACACACGCACTTTGTCATCCTCTGTAAGCCCTGGATAGATTACTGAATTACTCCATACCATTTTGTACTGATCATCTTGTTCTAAAAAAGCAACTTCGTTTTTAAAATCCACTTTTCCGGCTACTGTGTCAAAAGCTGTATTATATTTAACTGTTAAACTTTCTTCTTCATAATCTATTATTTTTATATTGATGTTTTTTGCTTCAATCCCCTCATAAATAGCAGAATTGCGCTTCACAAAGTCCTCTTTTTCAATGGTTTCTTTACTCTCATTTGTTATCATTTCATACATTTCGCTATAGTTTTTCTGACAAATGCAATTCATATATGACTTCAAAACCTGTTCAGGACTTTTGACAACCTCTTTCTTAGTTATCCCTTTTACAGTAAACAGGACTACACCAGCTATAAATATTATACTTAGCACCAAAAAGCCAACACGGATCATTCTTCTTTTTCTATTATGTCTATATTTCATAATTACTCATTTTCCTTTCATTTTTCTTTCATCCAATCTATGCAACCTAACACCTTTTTTCCTGTATGACCGGATTAACTTTTGATCTACAGGAATAATACACATACGAACACTTTCGCCGTATGCGAAATAAGGATAAATTCCTACTCCATCTCTATAATACAAATCGCTTGGTAGATTATAGCTATGAAATCCTTTTTCTGTCTGAAATATATGATCATATGCCTTTTTATTTAATTTTTTATACAAACTTGTTATCTTATTCTTCTCCATATTCGGAAAAAGCATTTTCAAACAATAAAAGCATAATTTCTCATATTTCTTATACATTTTTTCTGTATAACTATGATCATCAAAATTAACAGTAATAGCTTCTATGTTTTTTGTATGTTTTATAGTGTACACAGCAACAGTGGGTAGTGTCAGTATTTTCTTATTTTCCGTATATTCATAACACATATCTCCTTTCAGCCTTCCAAAATCTTGTTTATATGAATACCATGTTACAAGCGACTGAATATATTTCTTTCCATAATCTTGGTAATAGCAATAGTTGTAAGCATCTATAAAATCTTTAATCTCTATTGCAAAGTACAATTTCTCATTTTTCCTGGCAACACTATTATTCCAATCAATATAACTCTGCTCACAAGGTAAAGCCGTGCTTTCTGATGTTTTAGTATCCTTTCGTTTATCTTGAATCACTTTTTCGTTTTTGCAGGCAGTCAAAACAAATATACATATCGTCATATATAAAGCCCATTGTGCTATATGTTTATTCTGAAACATCTTTTACTCCCTTCTTATAATTCTTACATTTGTAAGAATTAAGATTAAAAAATATATGTTTTTTTGTTTTTATATTACACCTGTAATATTTGCATGTCAAGATAAAAAATCTATGCTGGCTAAACACATTCATATCCATGCTTTGTCAGCAAAACTATTTCCATTCCGTTACTACAAACACCATCTCTGCGAATTCTTTATCTGTCATATCATTTAACTTGGCAAGGGAAATTCCTTTTATGTCATTCGGGCTTTGACACTTCGCTTTTGTCAGGCAGTCCGACAATTCATGCGTTCCGCAGTCAATACTTTCTTCTGCGCTGTCAATCGGTGGATTCACATTGTAATAGGATTGTGCCGTCTGCATGATATCCGGTTCCGTTCCTCCGCTTTCCTGTTCAATCACGGCAAGACACAGATCCACATAATCTTCAATTCCATATTTTTCACAGTATTCCGAGACAAGTTCACGGAAACTTTCTGTCTTTCCAGATACCTGTGCCTGATAGGTTCCGTCCTGTGATTCATTAGCAGCACCGCCGGAGCCAACCACTGCTCCGATTGCTCCCACGATAGCTGCCACAAGAATAATCAAAAGAAGTGCTATCCATACAGCGGGATTTGCCGCTACTGCCTGAACAACACTTTGTATTGTCTTTACCAAAGATTTTCCTACCTGTGCTCCTGCTTTTGCTCCCGATCGAACAGCCTGTGCCGATTTCTCCGTTGACTTTCTTGCAGCCTTTCTTTTTTCCCTGCTTTGCAGCTTTTTATGCACAAGCGTTTTCATGCCGCCCACTACTGTATGTGCACCTTTTCTGGCAGTTTCTTTAGAAAGCCTGATAGGTGCGTCTTCTGTATACTCCGTATTTCTTTCTTCATAAGAAGCATCTGCCACACTGCTTCCAAGCAGCATCAGATGCATGGACTGCACCATAAGTTCCCTTGTTTCATGAATAGAAAAAAGGACACGCTCACTTTTGGATGAACTGCCCTTCTTCTGCTTTTTGCCTTTATTTAGTTTTTCAATGCCTTTTTTCTTGAACCGTCTCTTTTTCCGCCGTTTCATTTTTTCTGCCTTAGCCATTTCTCTGGCTTTCTTTAACATTCGCTGTTTGGAACGATAATCCAGACTTTTGAACATACGCTTCGCCGGCTCACTTAATGATTCAATGACCTCTTTGTCTAGATGATCCATTTGCTGCCACCTCCAATTATATTCAGTGGGCTGTATGTATTCTTTTGATTTTCTGTTGAATGTTTTGGGGAAATATGATATATTGATATTAGAAAAGGAAAGTACCCACTCCAAAGTGGATGCTCCCAGGGAAATTTAGATGTCCTTACGGACACCGCCTATCCTGTTGGCAGACAGGATAGGCATTTTTATTTTCGCTTGTTTCTCTTATCGAGAAAGGCAAGCAACGCTATAACAAGACTACCAAAGGCACATAACAATGTTAATATGCCGATGAAAATCGAAAGTATTTCAAAAGCTGTCATCTGCGCCACCTCCCTTCCTATGTATTCCGGCAAGCCGGTCATTCGGTGTTGGGAGGCTACCACCCTGTCATGGGTACTTTCCTATGGCTTACGCCATGCAACTAATATATCATTTTTCCCGCCATAATTCAACGATTTTCGTCAATTCATCTGCCCTTATTGTCTCTTATTTTTTCGATGTTTGCTTCGCATTTCTGTCATTAACCATTTCATGAAAATTGGTATTAAATAACTGATAAAGACTACTGTCTTTTTCCATCGTATTATCAAATGGAACAATCTTATCACCAAACCGTATAAGTCCCATTCCCGGCTCTGCTCCATTCACACAGGCAAGCTGCTCGGAAGATATATCAAACAAATCTTCCACCGCTTCCTTATCCATTGTTCCCTGATCTAACAAAAGCATAAATTCGGAGTTGGAAACCATTGTTTTCGTAGAACGGTTTCTCTGTGCATCGATCAGGTTCTGGCTCATCCCGGTACAGATACCACCACGCTTACGGACCTCACGCCACATCTTCTCCAGTGCATGTAAACTGTATTCTTCTCCCCAAAGCTCGTGCATCTCATCCACATAAACCCATGTGGCAACTCCATCTGACTGATTATACTTGATTTTAGCCGTGATACTTTCAATCATCACAAGCATTGCCATTGCTCGCATTCGTTTCCCCAGCTCCGAAAATCCATACACGGTAAAGCGGTTCTCATCGGATATGGACTGCTCTCTGGCAAAAATATCAAGCGTACCATCTGCAAATACTTCTAACTGGTCTACAATCTCCTGTGCTGCTTCATTCCCCTCGTAATGCTCAAGAATATAATCTCTCATCACCGGAATTGTCGGAGATTCCGGACGGTTTCTTGTCCGTCTTTTGTCTTTTCGCTTCTTAAAGTATTCCTCATACATATGGCTCACTGCTTTATCAATTACAGCGATATGTCTGCTGGTAAGCGGCACCGGTTTCAATGCCTGTTCACAGATTGCATAGGCAAACTCTGCTTTTTCTGCCACAAAACGGTCAATGTCCGGCACAACATCCGGTACATGAAACGGATTGACATAAAAGACATTTTCCGCAGACTGTGTCAGATTGATATACTGACCGCCCCACGTTGCAGCAATGTCTTTGTATTCTCCCATTAGATCTACCACGATAATGTCATCCTTTGAGAAGCATAACACCTGCCCCATCTCTGATTTCTCATTGTAGGACTTTCCGGAACCCGGAACACCAAACACCATCCCGTTTCCATTCTTTAATAATTTACGGTTACCGATGATCAGATTTTTGGATACCTTATTAAAGCCATAGCAGTATCCCAAATCATCATGAATCTCCTGCACATTAAACGGAATGAAAATGGAAAGTTCCTCAGAGGTAATTGTCCGCATCGTATCAACAAATCTTGCTCCTGTCGGCAATGATGTATTTAAGGCATCAAGCTGTCGATAGGAATGTGGAACAATATCCATGTTGTGTGTTTTTCCAATGATACGCACCTTTTCTGTCCGCTCCTCCAGTTCTTCCATTGAACCAGCTTTTACCACAATGGTAATTCCTACATAAAGAAGCCGCTCATCAAATGAAGAAATGCGGTCAAGCATCTCCTCTGTGTCTCTTTGCTGCTTTCTCCTCTCGTAATTGATGTTTGTAGAGTAATCTCCATTTTCGTTTTTTAACTCCTGCTCACGGTTAATACTTCGCTCATTAGACATGTACTTTTTCATCACCATCTGATATGCCACATCATTGTCAAGCGGCTCCACATCCATTGAATAAATAATCGGGAAGTCCATGTTTGTCAGTTCGTTTAAGAATTGATCCGTCAAACCGTTCGGATATTTTCTGATAAACATCACACAGGCGCAGCTTCCGCCCTCCATCTCCAGATACTCCGGATGCTCCCTCAATGAAGTATTGATAATGTCATTTCTCCAGTCTCGTTTCAGATGCAGATATTCATTCCAGTTAAAAGAAAAAGATGCCTCGTCACCCATGCGATAATAACTGTGTAATGCTCGCAAGCGTTCCGTGGCATCTAATGGTATCAGGCAGCTCCCCAATCGGTGAAATAACTGCTGTATAGAAAACTCTATGGTGTTAAAATAATTTCTGGCACTTTCATAATCCGGCTTTCTGCAACTGACAATGAAATACTTGGATTGTAAAAGTCCTCTCCGTCCTTCCTGCAATCGCTTTTCTATCAGTTTGTGGTATTCTTTCGCCAACGGCTCCATTTCTTTGCTGACTGCCTTCTGCAAAATTTCTTCCCGCAGCCTTCCATTGTCAGCATAATGATTGGATACAATGACCTTGTAACTGACATTCATTGACCGGAGCAGCGTTTCAAACCGCTTGCCGGTTTCCTCTTTTTCTTCCTCATCCTGCGTGGAAAAGTTAATATCCTCAAACAGATACATCCTGTCAAACTGATGAATCTTCTTTTTTCCTCCGTCTTTGTTAATCGGACTCTCCAGCTCAAAGATACCGTTTTCAGCAATCCGGTAGATGGGAATGGTATCCTGAATACACAGCGGAACCTTGTAAATGCGTTCCGTCTGCGGTGTAAGCGTGTCCTTTCTAAATAAATTTAGCATTTGTTTTCGCCTCCTGTTCTGTATTTTTGTTTACGAAAAAAGAACCACCGAAGCAGTTCTTATTTCATGTGATATTAAGTTGTTATGTCCCATCTATTAAAAGATAACCTGTTCCGTCGCGGAATGCAAATGTAGCACCAATAGATGTGACTGATTCACATATCTCCCATAAGTCACACTTTGTTCTTGGCATTCTAAATCCCTCTACCATTACTCTGTCCAAAGCCTGATATATTCATATGTCTATTTTTCCACCCACATTTTCGTAAGCAACAAGCAAACTTGCACCATTTATTATATAGTGATTCTGTGCATGAATACGGAGATATTCTTTCTTTTCAATATTCTTAAAATTGAAAACCGGATTTATTCACCATTCTTTCTTTATATCTTTTGCAATCAGTTCTGCTTTTTCTCTTGCCATCATAGAAATATTCCTTTCATCCATTTACTGATAAACTATACCTTATTTGTTTTTTTAGTTTGATTAACAGGACTTAGATATGTGTTATCTTTACAATATATGTTTTTTACTATCTCTTAACATCACACTTCTGAATCTGAATGTGAATTGCTACTTGAATAAATCCATTCAAATATAACTGGAATTATTATTGCACTTGCCAAAAACTCAGTAATAGTCAAAAATGTATCTTCGGTTGAATATAATACTTCTGTTCTATTAATAATTACCATAATAAAAAGTGCAATTATTCCAGATAACCTAAAAGCATTTCTAGCCACCATATAGCCAGGAATTTCTGTAATTGATATTAGTGCCCGTAAAATTCCTTTCCCTATCATACGAGCGAAAGTTATTACCGAGCCTAAACATGAACAAACAATAGAAGAATATAGCAAAAAGGCCAAATTATATATAGCATCTATAATAAAAGTAAGCATTCCGACAATAGATAGAATAATTTTCAAACCAATTTTTGATTTCTTTACATAATCAATTATTATATCAGTCAATCTCGCCTTTATCAAAAGATTATCCCATGTTGTCCAGAAATACAATGATAAACGCTTACTTTTACTCCCTATTTTTCTCGCTATAAATTCAAATAATTTCCGTAAATGTCGAAGTGGATCTATCAGCTCCACAAAACTAATAAATGAAACAAAAAAAGCAAATACTAAAACATATATCGATAAAATTATTTGAGAAAAATTTACGCTATTTGCATTATTTTCTACCATTGTTATAAATTTTGCCATAGGCAGAAACTGATAAACTATAAGTAATCCACTTACAAAAATATCAAACTGCATTTTTTCTGCTATTGTTATTTCCTTATTGTTCTTATCATCCATAACTATAAATTTTATGGAATCCGCCGCTTTTATTGTCCCAACAATAAACTGCAATATGGTTGGTATTGTTATTATTATCACAACAATAATTCTAGGAACCAATCGATTAAATTCCACAAAAAGAATTAAGGCAATAAACATTATTAATACAAGAGGCATAACTGCTTTATCAGCAATAGTCCTACTATTTCTGCTTTTAGAATCCTTGAATTCGCTATGTCCACTCTGCTTTAATGTTAAAATTATATCATAAAGCATATTATAGATAAGCAATATCATAAATAGTAAGCGTATCCATTTATCCATCAGTATCTCCATCCCTTTATTTGTATTTTTTTTCCATTCAGTATCTCATCCTTATCTAGCATTTGCTCAAACAGCTTCACATATTATATCCGCTGCCACCCACTTCTATTATTCTCAAACACTATCTATTCCGCATGAATGTTTTCGTCTTACAGCCATCTATGTCTGATATATTCCATATCAAAAAACATTCTTGTGAGTTTTCCTGTCATTTGCCAATCTCCATGGTATATGGGATAGTTTCTTTTATTAACCCTACAAACTTATCACACCATCTTTCACTTCGAAAGTATCGCATCATTCCGTGAAAGCAGATAAACACAATACTGGTTCATGCTTATTCCCTCTCTTTTGGAATGCTCTGCAAGAGATCGATGCAAGCTGCGAGGTATTCTTAACTTAAACTGTCCAGAATATTCTTCCAAACTGTCTGGCTCATGAATCTCGATTCCTTCCTCCAGTGCAGCCTGCACCCAGGCTTTCTTTGCGTCCTGAGCATTTGCAATGGCAGATTCCATTGTTTCCCCACAGGTAATACATCCCGGAAGTTCCGGATAAGAAACCACAAAACCGCCTTCCTCTTTGTCCTCAACGATCTCCATGCGATAATTCAAACTCATGTAATCATCAATCGTTCTCATCATTCATCGCCTCACTTTCCACAATTTGCTTTACCATCTCAACATATACCTTTTTAATCGGCTCATGTTTTGGTATCGTAATCGGCTAACAGCCGCTTTTTCGAAATGTATAATGACTGCTTCCGCCTTTGGGAGCATTCATTTCATAGCCATAACTTTCCAATACTTTCCGCAATTCATCAAAGCGTAAATCCTTTGATAAAGTGCATATTTTTCTTAATAGTTTATCCCATTTTGACATTCATAATTCCTCCTACTTATAGTATATATGGTGTCGTATTTGGTGTCAATCTTTTTTCTTCTATTTTCTCCCTTGCTTCCTGTATCGCCAATGCCACATCCTGCTCTCCATACTCTTCCGGATGACAAATACGCTCCGCAACCGTATAGGTCACTTCCGGTGGCACATAATGACTTCGTTCCAATGCCTCTTCAAATTCCTCCAGATTAACAGGGATAAGTTGCGATTCTTCTGTAATCTCTCCCTTTATCCTGTCGGTATCCGGCTGCATCTTCAGATCTTCCACGATCTCATCCAATGCCTCATAGATGGAGTTCTCCGGATCATCATAAATGCCACCGTCCAGTTCTGTGAAATCTGAATCATAGATTGTATAATCATATCCTTCCGTTGCATCCTGAATATAAATGTAACGGTCTGCGATGGAAAATGCTAGTTCGCTTTCCATAAAATAAGCCGCCTGCTGTAAAAAAGCGGTCAGACTTCCTGATTTTTCTTCTTTGATGGGATTGATATCCACCTTACAGCCTCCAATACAAAAATCATCTTCATGAAACAGGTTAAACAGATCATCTTCTCTGGATGTTCCCTCATATTCGACTAAAACATCCAGATCAGAAGTCTGCTTTTCCGTCCCCCGGCCTCGGCTTCCATACAGCAGCACTTCACCGATTTGTATCGGCAGACCCTGCTCTCGCACTTTTTTATGAAGGTACTCTCTGACATTGTTTTCAATCTCCTCTGCCTGTCTCCCATCTACCGGGCGAAAGTATTTTTGTGTTTTCTCCCGGAAATCTGATATTATTTTCTTTTCCGCTCCGGTGCGCACAAACCTTTCCTCAAAGAAATTTTCCAGTTTCTGAAATCCAAAAGAATCCACATAAAATGGTGTTTTCTTCCCATCCGATTCCAGCACGATCACATCACTGACCGACAGCGAATGCCCGGTAAAATCATCCGGACGGTGTATATTGAACCGTTCATACAGTGTATCCAGTGTTTCTCCCGGCCTTAATTCCCCTCTATATTTTGATTCGTAGTCACTTGCATTGACCGGAAGTTTCTGTTGTCTGATATACCGTGTCCCCATAAACCGGTATGCTTCGCCATTACTTCCATCCTTGATCTGCAGGATTTCATAGGTAACCGGAGACACCTCTGAACCGGGTGCCTCCTCTCTTACCAGATCTGCTACATGTGCCATCGGCTCCATATAATTTTTTCGGTCAAACAGCTCCGGCAGATGTTCCCGCATACTGAAAGTTTCCCCGGTTCTTCCGGCAACAATGATGTGGTCCTGCAGTTCAATATCAAGAAAGCTCCCGGCATACATCATCTTTCCGGTGACTTCACGGTCTTCCCTGCTCGGTGCGAGACTTGACGAGGGATGGTTGTGAAGCATTATCACTCTGGCAGCATTACTCAAAACCGCCGATTTATACACTTCCCTGCCTGTCACCAAAGAAGCATTGAGACTCCCAATGCTTACGATATTAAAATTGATGGGGTGGTTCTTTCCATCCAGATTGACCACACAGACCTCCTCCCGGTCAAGCTCTGCAAGGATCGGGGCCATGATAGAAACAGCTTTTGCCGGTGTGTCGATCGACTCCATACTGAAGACTCCCTCTTTATCCACCAGTTTCAGCCGGACGTCCACCTGCTTTAATTCATGATTCATCGGCAGCCACCTCCACTGTTACGGTAAGTATCTCATTGTCATCCTTTTCCATAATAAGTTTTTTCAATTCTTCCAGAGAATGAATCTCGATGCTCTCTTTCATTTGCTCACTCATGTAACTGCATAATATTCTTAGCAAACAATAAAACTGCCGCATTAGTCAAATATTCCTTGTCTCCCTGTTGCCTTAAAAAGCCTCTGGCTCTAAGTACCTGACTTGTTTCTATGCTCTCTGCGCCAATTTTCTCTTTGTAAGAATTCAATAGCTTCACAATACTTTTTAAACCCCCCAGTTTCTTTTAGCCAATAATCTTTACCAGCCTCATCTACTTGATTAATAAAAGGCTTC
>ERZ773200.2549-NODE-2549-length-13113-cov-15.059197_pt1 | contig 13113 bp, 9 predicted proteins | sample MGYA00581008_ERZ773200 | MGnify/ENA primary metagenome ERZ773200 (study PRJEB29015, sample SAMEA2737770) | human gut metagenome | biome: human gut; feature: human-associated habitat; material: faeces | place: China | collected 2012 ... | reverse complement strand
TTGGAGTGCTTTTTGGCAAACAGGGTCAGCAGCACGTTCTCTTCGTCGATGTTGGTCAGCGCCACAAAGGCCTCGGTAGATTCCAGACCCTCGGAAAGCAAAAACTCGCGGTTAGAGCCGTCCTCGTTCAAGATCTGTGCGCCGGGCAGCTGCTCAGCCAGTTCTACGCAGCGGGCGGCGTCCCGCTCCACGATGCGCACCCGCACATGGTTTTCCAGCAGTTCCTGACTGAGGTAGTAGGCAATGGCACCGCCGCCCACGATAAGAGCGTTGCGCACCGGCTGCACCGGCAGATGTAGCTGCTGGAAGAAGGCGTGGGCCTTTTCCTGCGTAGCAAGGAAGGTGACCTGATCGCCCTTTTGCAGCACAAAGTTACCGTTGGGGATGATGACCCCGCCCTCACGCTCCACCGCGCACACCAGAATATCGCTCTTGAGCCGGGTGGGGATCTCGCGGATGGCTACGCCGTCCAGTGCATCGGGCAGTGCAAACTTGATCAGCCGCACACGGCCGTCCGCAAAGGTATCGATCTTGCTGGCGCCGGGGAACCGCAGCAGATGAGAGATCTCTTTTGCCGCTGCCATTTCCGGGTTGATGATGGCGGAAATGCCGATCTGCTTTTTGATAAAGTCCAACTCGTGGCTGTAGGACGGGTTGCGCACACGGGCAATACCGTGGCAGTGACCCGCCTTTTTGGCAAACATGCAGCAAAGCAGGTTCAGTTCGTCCGAGCCGGTGACCGCAATGAACACATCCGCATCCTCAATGCCCGCCTCGGACAGGGTGGTGATGGACGAGCCATTGCCTACAATGCCCAGCACGTCGTAGCTTTCGGTCAGGTGCTCCACGCGCGCTTTGTTGGTGTCCACCACAGTCACGTTGTGGCCTTCCTCGCTGAGCTGGCGCGCCAGAGCCGTGCCGACCTTGCCGCCGCCCACCAGAATGATCTTCATAACAAGTCCTTTCTCCTTTGGCAGCCCCTTTTTCCGGAGCATACAAGTACAGTGTAGTATACCATATCCCGATGCAAAGTTCTACCGTTTGTCCCGCAAATACAGCGAATTGCTTAAAAAGCGACAGTTCTTTTGTGCAAGATGGCCTGTTCTCAGCGTGAAAGCGCAAAAAGGGACTGCCACACAGCTTTGTGCAGCAGTCCCCTTGGGACGAAACGATTTAGAATGCCCACCGCGTACGCTTTGGGCATCCTCAGCGGAAAAAATATTGTTATAAGAGCAAGGTCGGGCCGCCTGCGGGCTGCCCGACCTTGCATTTTCGCGGAAAACAGGGTTCTCCCCTGCTGTCCGGTCTCAGTACCGCTCTACGCCGTCTTTGGTGACAAGGGCGTACACCAGCGGGGCTTCCTCCGGCTTTTCCGCGCCATACACAAGGCCGCTGCGGTACTCGGCTGCGGCAGCTTCAAACTTGTCCGCAGCGCCGTAGAAGGTGGCAAGGCTTTCGCCCTTATGGACGTAGTCACCGCGCTTTTTGTGCAGGGTGATACCGGCGGCAAAGTCCAGCGGGTCGCCTTTTTTCTGGCGGCCCGCGCCCAGCAGCACGCTGGCAGAACCGATCTTTTCCGCATCGTTGGCCACAATGTAGCCGTCCTGCTCGGCCAGCAGTTCGTAGCTGGCGGCGGGCTGTGCAAACAGGCTGTAATCATCCAGCACCCGGATGTCGCCGCCCTGTACGGCAAACATTTCCTTGCACTTTTCAAAGGCAGAGCCGTCCGCAATGACAGCCTCGGCCATAGCGCGGCAGTGGGCGGCATCGCCCTTGCCTGCCAGTACCAGCATGTTGGCCGCCAATTGCAGGCACACCTCGGTCAGGTCTGCCGGGCCGTGGCCCTTGAGCACGTCCATGCTCTCCATCACTTCCAGACTGTTGCCGATGTTGTGCCCCAGCGGGGTGTCCATATCGGTGATCATGGCGGCTACCCGGCGGCCATGATGGGTGCCGATGGCGACCATCAGCTGCGCCAGCTCAATGCTCTGGTCAACAGTTTTCATAAAAGCACCGGTGCCGGTGGTGACGTCCAGCAGGATGGCGTCCGAGCCGGAGGCCAGCTTTTTGGACATGATGCTGGACGCAATCAGCGGGATGCAGCTGACAGTAGCGGTAACGTCCCGCAGGGCGTACATCTTTTTATCTGCCACGGCAATGCCCTCGCTCTGGCCGATGACCGACAGACCGATCTGGTTCACCTGTGCAAAAAACTCCTCCTGCGAGAGGGCAGTTTTTGTGCCGGGCACGCTTTCCATTTTATCAATGGTGCCGCCGGTGTGGCCGAGACCCCGGCCGCTCATTTTGGCGATCTTCACCCCGCAGGCTGCCACGATGGGTGCGATGACCAGCGTGGTCTTATCGCCCACGCCGCCGGTGGAGTGCTTGTCCACCTTGATGCCCGGAATGGGCGAAAGATCTACCATCACGCCGCTGTGCGCCATCACATCGGTCAGCTCAGCGGTCTCCTCATTGGTCATGCCGCGCAGATACACCGCCATCATCCATGCAGCCATCTGATAGTCGGCCACTTCCCCGCTGACAAAGCCGTTGACAATGGCCTCCAGCTCCTCCCGGGTGTGGGTGCCGCCATCCCGCTTTTTTGCGATCAGATCATAAATACGCATCATTTCACGCTCCTGTTCTTCTTACTTCTGTGGCGTTTTATGCCCGGATCTCCTGCCATACGCTCTTGCCGTCCAGCGTGGAGGCGTCCACTTCCAGATATTCGCAGATGGTCTGGGCGATGGTGCCGAAGCACAGCTTGGTGCCCAGATCCGTCCCCGCCTTCACACCCTTGCCGCAGACCAGATACGGCACATACTCGCGGGTATGGTCGGTGGTCTTGGTGTAGGAGGGATCACAGCCGTGGTCGGCGGTGATCATGAGCAGGTCGCCCTCCCGCATTCCCGGCAGGAAATCAGCCAGAAAACGGTCGAACTCCGTAGCGGCGGCAGCGTAGCCTGCCACATCGCGGCGGTGGCCGTAAAGCATATCAAAATCCACCAGATTCACGAAGGCAAGGCCTTCAAAATCCCGGGTCTGCAGAGCCTTGGTAAAGGCGATGCCGTTGGTGTTGCCGGTGGTCTTGATCTTTTCGGTCACGCCCTCGCCGTCAAAAATATCGTAGATCTTGCCCACGGCGATCACGTCCTTACCGGCATCCTTCAGCAGATCCAGCATGGTGGCGCGGGGCGGCTTCAGGCTCAGGTCGTGGCGGTTGGTGGTGCGGTAGAAGGTATCCGCGCTGTTGCCCAGGAAGGGGCGGGCGATCACGCGGCCCACGCCGTACTTGCCCTTGAGCATTTCCCGGGCGATCTCGCAGTAGCGGTACAGCTCCTGCACCGGCACAAGCTCCTCGTTGGCGGCCACCTGAAAAACGCTGTCGGCACTGGTATAGACGATGAGGGCGTTTTCCCGCATGGCCTGCTCGCCGTAGTCCTTCAGCACCTGCGTACCGGAATAGGGCTTGTTGCACAGCACCTTGTGGCCGGTCTTTTGCTCATATTCCCGGATCAGTTCCTCCGGGAAGCCCTCGGGGAAGGTGGGCAGCGGCTCCGGGCTGACCACACCGGCGATCTCCCAGTGGCCGATGGTGGTATCCTTGCCCATGCTCTGCTCCTGCAGGCGGGCAAAGGCAGCCGCCGGGGCATCCGTTTTCTCCCCTGCGGTCACGCCGTCAATGTTGAACAAGCCCAGCTTGCGCAGATTGGGGCAATTGAAATTGGGGTGGTTCGCAATGGCACCCAGGGTGTTGGTGCCTGCATCGCCAAAGGCAGCGGCATCCGGCTCTGCGCCAATGCCAAAGCTGTCCAGCACGATCAGAAAAACGCGTTTTTCCATAATGGTCACTCCATTTCTCCGGGGCGCGTCCCGGAACAGTACTACTTTATTATTCTTATTATAAGCAAAAAGCTCCTCGGATGCAAGAGGAAGCAGCCTTGTGCGGTCTTATCAGTTTTTGCGTTTTGCAGCAGTTTTCCCCTGTCAGACAGCACGCAGAAAGCTGCGGCGCATCGTTAAAAGTTTTACAATCTTTTCTTTGGGCATCAACAGATGCAAAAACTTGTATTCAAGCAAAAATTCCTCTTGCTCTCTTGCGCCGGAATGATTATAATAATAGGTGGTAGAGTTTTGGTTTTCCCGCTCTGCCACATAAACCGACCCGCTGTACCGGGAGCTTTTACTCCCATTGGTCATACACAGCAGCCTGCAGGGATGCTGTGCCGGATATAGGTAAGAGAGAGTTGACGGAGGTATATTGCATGAGAAAGACGAAAATTATTTGCACCCTTGGTCCTTCCACCGATAAGGAAGGCGTGCTGCGCGATCTGATTGCCAATGGCATGAATGTAGCCCGCTTCAATTTTTCCCACGGTTCCCACGAGGAGCATCTGGGACGCCTTGAAAAGCTGAAGGCTCTGCGCGAGGAGCTGGGCAAGCCCGTGGCCGCACTGCTGGACACCAAGGGCCCCGAGATCCGCCTAAAGGACTTCAAGAACGGCGTTGAGAATCTGGTTGCAGGCCAGACCTTTACCCTGACCACCCGCGATGTGGAGGGCACCAACGAGATCTGCTCCATCACCTACAAAGATCTGCCCATGGACGTGGAGCCGAACGGCACCATCATGCTGGACGACGGCCTGATCAAGCTGCAGATCCAGACCGTGAACGACACCGACATCGTCTGCACCGTGCTGAACAACGGCAAGATCAAGAACAAGAAGGGCGTCAACGTGCCCGGCGTGCACCTGTCTATGCCGTATATGAGCCAGCGCGATAAGGACGATATCATCTTCGGCATCCAGCAGGGTTACGATTTCATCGCCGCCTCCTTTGTGCGCACCGCACAGGACGTGTACGATATCCGCAACCTGCTGAACCAGTACGATTCCAACATCCGCATCATTGCAAAGATCGAGAACCGCGAGGGCGTGAACAACATCGACAGCATTCTGGCTGCTGCCGACGCCGTGATGGTGGCCCGTGGCGATCTGGGCGTGGAGATCGACTTCACCGAGCTGCCCGGCATTCAGAAAACCATCATCGACCGCTCCTTCTCCTTCGGCAAGCCCATCGTCACCGCTACCCAGATGCTGGACAGCATGATAGTGAACCCCCGCCCCACCCGCGCCGAGATTTCGGACGTGGCAAACGCCATCTACGACGGTACCTCTGCCATTATGCTGTCCGGTGAGACCGCTGCCGGTGCCTACCCTGTGGAGGCGCTCAAGACCATGTCCGCCATCGCTGAGCGCACCGAGCAGGAGGGCTTCCATCTGCGCGGCCGCCAGATGGATTCCAACCCCGGCAAGATCAGCGTCTCCGACGCTACCGCCCATGCCGCCTGCCTGACCGCACGGGACGTGAACGCCGCTGCCATCGTTACCGTGTCTGAGTCCGGCACCACCGCCCGCCTGCTGAGCAAGTACCGCCCGCAGCAGCCCATCATTGCCTGCGTCATGCGCGAGCAGGTGCAGCGTCAGCTGTCCCTGAGCTGGGGCATCACCCCGCTGATGATGTCTCTGGCACACAGCACCGATGAGCTGATCGAGATGTCCACTGCTCTGGCCAAGGAAAATGGCTACCTGCACAACGGCGAGCTGGCTGTTGTGACCGCAGGCGTGCCCGTGGGCGTTTCCGGCACCACCAACATGATCAAGATCCACATGGTGGGCAACTGTCTGGCTACCGGCGTGGGTGTCGGCCCTGAGAACAACGATGTTGCCAGCGGCAAGGCCTGCGTCTGCCGCACCATGGACGAGGTGCGCGCCAAGTTCAAGCCCGGCATGGTGCTGGTAGTTCCTTCCACCAGCAATGAGATGCTGAGCTTTGTACGCGACGCTGCCGCTCTGGTGGTAGAGGAGCCCGGCCTGAACAGCCACGCCGCCATTGCCGGTAAGGCACTGCTGAAGCCCACCGTTGTGGGTGCCGCCGGTGCTACCAGCCACATCCGCGATGGCCTGATGGTGGCTGTGGACTGCGCACACGGCAGTGTGCAGCGCCTGCAGGGCTGATAAAGGAGAGCTGTAGTATGGAACGTATCGCAAGCTTTTGCGTGGATCACACCCGGCTGGAGCGCGGGATGTACCTGAGCCGTCAGGACGGCGATGTGCTCACCTGGGACATCCGCATGAAAAAGCCCAATCAGGGCGATTACCTGACCACTGCTGCCGCTCACACGCTGGAGCATCTGTTTGCCACCTACGCGCGCAACAGCGCCGTGAAGGACGGGGTGATCTATGTTGGCCCCATGGGCTGCCGCACCGGCTTTTACCTGCTCACCCGGGGGCTGACCCCGGCACAGGCGCTGCAGCTGACGGTGGACGCCTACCGCTTTATGGCCGATTTTGAGGGCGCTGTGCCCGGTGCCAGCGAGGTGGAGTGCGGCAACTACCGCGATATGGATCTGCCCGCCGCCAAGGCTGAAGCCGCTGCCATGCTGCCCGTGCTGGAAAGCCTGACCGCAGAGGATCTGCACTACTGATCTGTCAATATAAAGAGAGCGCCGCACAAAATACTGTGCAGCGCTCTTTTTGTCACAAAATGATGCGAAAGTATTATTTATAATTTTAGGGCAGGGGAACATCTGCGGATGTTCCCCTGCCCTATTTTTACCAAAAGAAATCTCAAATCAGCCCCAAAGCTGCAAATTCCTTAGCAATGCCGTCCTCGTACACCGAGGGGGCAATGCGGTCGCAGCGCTGCTTCAGGCTTGCAGAGCCATTGGCCATACAGACGCTGATGCCGACCACATCGGTCATTTGCAGGTCATTGTCGCTGTCGCCAAAGCCGATGCTGTCCTGCAGGGGCACGTTCAAATAGTCGCAGACTGCCTTGATGCCGCGCCCCTTATCAAATTTGCGGTTGATGAGCTCGCCATTCACATAGCCGCCGTCCAGACCGTCCAGCTTGCTCTCGCAGAACACGAATCTGTCCTCGTACAGGCGCTTAGCCTCGTCCAAGTCCTCGCTGCGCTCTGCGATATACACGATCTTATATAACGGCTCGCCCTTGTAATCGGCCAACGGGCTGATGGTCATACCGTCCTCCATGGCCTTGCGCCAACGGGCGGCTTCGCTGTTCAGATTGCCTGCATCCCGGTGGGTAAAACTCCAACGCTCGATCATCTTCAGGCTGCCGTAGGTGGCATCCCGCGCTTCCAGCGTGCACTCCACGCCGTGGCGCTCCATGGCGCTGCGCACGCCCTGTGCCAGCTGCGGCTCCATAGGCAGGTCTACCAGCACCTTATCCCCGCAGAACACATAACCGCCGGCGCTGCATACCGCGCCGTCAAAGCCATAGTCCAGCAGCGGCTGGGTCATGCGCAGGTTGCGCCCGGTGCACAGAAACAGCTTGTGGCCATTGGCATGTGCTTTGTGCAGCGCTTCCACCGTGCTTTGGGGGATCAGCATCTCGCCCGGGGGCAGCAGAGTGCCATCGATATCTAAAAAGATCAGTTTCTGTTTCATTCGTTCCTCTTTTTTTACAGTGAGCCGCGCTCTACCAGCGTATAGCCCAGCGTGGTCTGGCGTACCGGTGCAGCGTCCGCTCCGGTGTGCTCCAAGCTTTGCAGCAGCATCCGGGCAGCCTCCTGCCCGACCTGCCGCTGATAGAAGCGGATGGTGGTCAGGCCGGGTTCCACCACCTTGCCTGCCCAGTTGTCTCCGATGCCGGCAAGGCCGACATCCTGCCCTACTTTGCGCCCGGCGTCGCGCAGCACCCGCAAAGCGCCAAAGGCCACGGTGTCTGTCACGCAGACCACACCGTCCAACTGCGGGCAGCGTGCCAGCAGCTCTTCCATGCAGCGGTGCCCTTCTTCCATGGAAAAGGCGGCGCAGTAAGCGCGGGGCAGACCATCTGCGTTCAGTCCGGCCTCCCGCAGTGCATCCTGCACACCCTGACGGCGGGCTATGCCGGTGGCGGCGTCCTGCTCGCTACCGCCGATGTACACGATATTTTTGCGGCCATGCTCCAGCATCTTCCGGGTCAGGTCGCGGGCGGCAGAGCGGTCGTCGTTATAAACGCAGGGCAGGTCTGCAAAACGCTGCCCCGTTACCACCACAGGCACACGGCAGTCTTTCAGCGCCTTGCACAGCTGCGGGCTGGAATCATAGCCCAGCAGGATGATACCGGCCACATGGTTGCGTTGCAGCGCTGTAAGATATTCCAGCTCCATCTGCCCGTCCAGCTCGGTGTTCGCCAGCAGCATCAGGTAGCGGCTGGCCCCCAGCTCGGCTGCAATGCCGCTGGTGATCTGCCCTACCGACTGGGAGCTGATGCTGGGCACAATGACCCCCACCTGACGCACCTTGCCGGTGCGCAGGGTCTGCGCCGCAGTATCCGGGCTGTAGCCGGTCTTTTCCACTACGGCTTGTATCACGGCGCGCTTCTGCTCGCTGAGGGGGCCGCCGTTCAAATAGCGGCTGACCGCAGCACTGGAGACGCCTGCCAGCTTTGCAATATCACTGATGGTCATGGGGTTCTTTTCTCCGTTCCCTCTCCGGTGGCAATGTGTAAACGTTTTCATGCTTATTATAAATCCGTTTCACATTTCCCGCAAGAGGTGCAATGACCGTTTTTCTGTGGGACTGTCCGCTGCTTTTTTGGTGATTTTACACAATCCAAATGATTCTGCTTTCTGATTTACCACCAGAATTGCGAAATCCGTTACGCTTATACAAGTCCCATGCTGATGGCGCGTGCGATAAGTCCCAGCACCAGCGCTGCCAGAATAATGCCCAGTGCCACCCTGCTCTCGCCGCCGGTCTGCTGCTTTTTGCTGCGGGAGGCTGTGCCGCGGCTCTGCTTTGTACCGGTGCTGCGGCTGCGGGCAGAGGTATTCTGCCGCCCGGCAGTGCTTTTGGTGCTGCGGACAGTCTGGGGATTGCGGGGCTTTGTGCGGGCGGCGGCTTTTCCCTGCTGTGCGTTCTGCGGGCTGCTCTGGCGCACTTTAAGGGGCTTGCCCTCGCTGCAGCGGCTCAGGTAGTCCTCTGCCTCGCGGTAATACTGCGCCAGCTCGTTTTCCTTAAAGGCAGTACCGGCGTAGCCCTCCTCCAGCGCCTCGATGGCTTCGTTGAACAGCAGGGCTGCCTGTGCGCCGTCTGCTGCAACTGCCGCGTGGGCTGCCTCGTTGCGGGCGGTGCGGATGGCGTTGCAGGCATGGCGGGCGGCAGAGGGGTGCGCCGTGTTGCCCAGCAGGTCCAGTGGGCGGGCGGCATCGTTCTCCGGGTCCAGCAGCACCCGCATACACAGGGTAGTGTCCAGCTGCTGCCAGCTGGTCTTGCCGGTAAGGTCCGGCATACGGTCGTAGTAATCCGGGCTTTCCTGCTTGCGGGCAGCAATATGCTCCAGCAGCGCATCCAGACTGTGCGCCCCGGGCTTGCGCTCCCAGTGCCAGCGCAGCAGACGGCGGCTGATCTCATCGCAGGCGGTCTTGATCTCAAAAGCCACCTGTAAGGCTTGTTCCGGCATGGTATTTCCTTTCTGTGCAGTGCACACAAAAGGCGGAGAAGGCACGCTGCCCCCTCCGCCGGGATGATCTCTTATTTTACAGCACGAACTGGTAGTACACAAAGCCGCACAGCGCGATGGCTGCACACAGGATGGCCGTAATAGGCGGCACCCAGCGGATCAGCGCTTCTGCCACGCTGTCCCGGTTATCCTCGTACTCTTCGTCCTCATCCACAGGCGCGGGCTGACGCACCGGAGCCGGACGGCGGGCGGGGATCACGCGGGTACCCTCGTCTGCCGCAGCAGCGCCGGAAAGCGGTGCGCGGGCAGAGGCATCCAGCACCCGGGTAGGCTCCGAGACAGGCTTGATGGGGTCAGCCTTTGGCTCGTAGACCGGTGCTCCCACGACCCGGGTGGGCTCTTCTACGGGAGCCGCCGGAGCAGCAGGGGCTGCGCCCACGATGCGGGTAGGCTCCTCCACCGCAGCGGGCGCTGCGGGAGCAGCCGGGGCGTTAAGGGGCATTTCCATCTCGTCTGCCGGGGCAGCGGGCTGCAGCAGAGTGTTCAGCGCGTTCTGCAACAGGATACGGTCGCAGCCGCACTCCGAGCAGTAAACCGTGTCCTCCTCGGTGGGGTGGAAGGCGCCGCAGGCGCAGTACCAGCCGTTCTCGAACACCTGCGGCTGATACTTGAGCCCGGTGCGGTTCATGCGGGCCTCCAGCGCCTTTTGCAGCTCCGGAGCCAGACGGCGGGGTGCGGGCAGACGCACACGCTTGATGCTGTCCAGATGCACCACGCGCTTGCCGTTGTACACATTGCACAGGGTAACATCCACGCTGGTGATGGCCTTGGCCGTGATGAACACGGCATCATCCTGCCCAAACAGCTCGCCGGGCTTTACCTGCAGATCCCGGTACTCGAACTTATCCTCGCACAGGATCACGCCATCCACGCCCTTGCACTTGAAGTGGATCTCCAGTGCGGTCAGGGTCACGCGGGAAATATTCTTGAAGGTCAGGCAGACAGCATGCTCGCCGCTGACGTCTCCCTTGAGCAGCTCCACGCAGACAAACTGCACCGGACTGCCGGGGGTATAGTAGTTTGCGCGGGTCTGTGCGACCGGGTTAAAATTTTCCTCCACGATGCTCGCTCCTTTCCTAAAAAAGCTTAGTCCTGCTGCTCCGGGGCATCCAGCTGCGGCATTTCCGGCTGGGCAGGCTCGGCCTGCTCGGCGGGTTCTGCACGCTCTGCAGTCTCCGCAGGCTCTGCGGGCTGCACCGGGGCGGGCTGCATGGTCTGGTCGGGCTGTGCCTGCTCGGGCTTTGCATCCTCGCAGGGCGGCAGGGTGCCGCCGGCCATAATAGTGTTGAACTGCTCCTCGTTGAGCTTTTCGCGCTCCATCAGAGCCTTGGCCAGCGCATGGAGCTGGTCGATGTGCTCGGTCAGGGTGCGGCGGCAGGTCTCGTAGGCCTCGTCAATGATATCGCGGGTCTCGCTGTCGATCTCGGCAGCGGTGGTCTCGCTGTAACCCTTGCCCTGACCAAAGTCGCGGCCAAGGAAGGTCTCCTCCTGCGAGGTGCCGTAAACCACGGGGCCCAGACGCTCGGAGAAGCCGTAGCGGGTGATCATCTGGCGGGCGATATTGGTGGCCTGCTGCAGGTCGTTGGAAGCACCGGTGGAGATGTCCTCCAGAATCAGCTGCTCGGCCACACGGCCGCCCAAGCTGGACACGATGTCCTCAAACATCTCGCCCTTGGTCACATAGCTGCGATCCTTCTCAGGCAGATACATGGTGTAACCGCCGGCCTGACCGCGCGGGATGATGGTGATCTCGTGCACGCGGGGATGATGCTTGCAGTAGAAGCCTGCCACTGCGTGACCGGCCTCGTGGTAGGCGGTGAGTTTTTTCTCCTCCGGGGTGACCACGCGGCTCTTCTTCTCGGGGCCAGCCATCACCTTCATGGAGGCTTCCTCGATATCCTCCATGGTAATGGCCTTGCGGTTGCGGCGGGCTGCCAACAGCGCGGACTCGTTGACAAGGTTCTCAAGGTCTGCACCGGCAAAACCGGCAGTGCGCTGGGCAATAACCTTCAGGGAGACGTCCGGTGCAAGGGGCTTGTTGCGGGTATGCACCTTCAGGATCTCCTCGCGGCCTTTGACATCCGGCAGACCCACATAGACCTGACGGTCGAAGCGGCCGGGACGCAGCAGCGCCTTATCCAGAATGTCGGCACGGTTGGTGGCCGCCATGACGATGATGCCGTCGTTGGCCTCAAAGCCGTCCATCTCCACCAGCAGCTGGTTCAAGGTCTGCTCGCGCTCATCGTGACCGCCGCCCAGACCTGCGCCGCGCTGACGACCCACAGCATCGATCTCGTCGATAAAGATGATGCAGGGCATGGTCTTTTTGGCCTTATCGAACAGGTCACGCACGCGGGATGCGCCCACGCCGACGTACATCTCCACAAAGTCAGAGCCGGAGATGGAGTAGAAGGGCACCCCTGCCTCGCCTGCACAGGCGCGGGCCAGCAGGGTCTTACCGGTACCCGGAGGGCCCACCAGCAGCACACCGTGGGGGATGCGGGCACCCAGCGTATTGAACTTATCGGGGCTCTTGAGGAACTCCACAACTTCCTTGAGCTCCTCTTTTTCCTCGTCCTCACCGGCCACATCGGCAAAGGTGGCAGTCTTTTTGTTCTCGTGCTCGTCCTTTACCTTGGCCTTGCCCACGTTCATGATGCCGCCGCCACCGGCGCCGCCGCGCATCATGGAGAACAGCAAAAAGCCGGTGCAGCCCAGCATAGCCAGATAGAACAGGATCTCCATCCAGGGGATGGTCTCCTTGGCGGGCACATAGTCGTACACCATGGGCGCATCGGGGTTGGCTGCATCGTACTGGGCGATGTAGTCCGACACATGGTCCACGAACATCCGGGCGTAGGGCAGCTTATAGCTGACCGTCTCGGTGCCGTCCTCGTTCTTCTTCACCCCGGTGGGGGCAGCGGAAGAGGAGGACAGCAGGCCGGAAAGCAGCCCGCCCGTGGACTGGGTGGTGCTCTGCTCGGCAGCGTTGGGCAGCTCCTGTGCGCCCTCCTTCAGGGTCATGGTGATCACGCCGGTATTCAGATCCAGCGAGAATTTGGTGACCTGATTGCTCTCAAAATAGTGTACCACCGTGGAATAAGCCATGGAGGAGCCGTTAGCGTTGCCGCCGGTGCCGCCCAGCACCGACCACACCATCAGCACGGCTGCCAGCACAATGGCGATCACCAGCGGATTGAAACGGGGTTTCTTCGGTTGCAAAAAAATCAACTCCAGTTCTGGATTTTTATAATGGACACGTTACTTCGTGTAGACCTCGGGCTTCAGCACACCGACATAGGGCAGGTTGCGGTATTTTTCATCGTAGTCCAGACCATAGCCCACCACGAACTCGTCAGGCACCTGAAAGCCCTCGTAATCCGGCTGGATGTTGGCCTTGCGGCGGCTGGGCTTATCAAGGATGGTGCAGATCTTAACGGAGTTCGGGTTGCGCATCTTGAGCATGGGCACAAGGTTGGACAGGGTGACGCCGGTGTCCAGAATGTCCTCCACGATCAGCACATCCTTGCCGGACAGATCACCGTCCAGATCCTTGATGATCTTGACCAGACCGCTGGT